>ENA-OPMP01001074-OPMP01001074.1-human-gut-metagenome-genome-assembly--contig:-NODE-1074-length-12631-cov-1.476384_pt1 | contig 12631 bp, 10 predicted proteins | sample MGYA00241527_ERZ501751 | MGnify/ENA primary metagenome ERZ501751 (study PRJEB25962, sample SAMEA2042647) | human gut metagenome | biome: human gut; feature: human-associated habitat; material: faeces... | reverse complement strand
TGAATGACCACATCGTCATTGCCCTTGAGCTTGCCTTCCTTCTTTTCAACCGTAACACCCGGCCAGTTGCCGACGAACTGACGAGAACCCGTCAGCGCGTTGAACATGGTCGTTTTGCCGCAGTTCGGGTTGCCTGCGAGCGCAATCGTAATCGCCATTTTCCATGCGTGTTTTGAAGCGGACAAGAATCTCTTTCAGTTTCTGCAATTCACTACGGTTATTCTTGTAATCCGCGTCAAAAACTGTCTTACCTACCGGAAACTCAATAAACAGAGTACTTTGCTCTGAACGTACCTTCAGCGGTTCTTCTTTCGGTGTCAGGAAAGAAACCATTTCTTTACATGGATCACACACCTCAAACTCGGTGGGCAATGCCGGAGTTTCTACTGCTACATCCGGCTCAATCACCGTAATATCCAGCAAATCGACCTCACAACATTCTTTTCCTTCTTGCAACAGAATCATGGAAGCATGATCCATCCATGCCTGATAAGGAATAGAAGCCTGATAACGTACTACGTCTTCCCGGTTTTCCTGACGTCCGTGAATCACTGTATAAGGATTGTCAAACCCGAAACGACGAGCCATCTTACGCTCTTGACGGCGCATCTTGTAATCACCATTCTTTCCAGTTACCACTACCGGAGGCATGGCATAATAGTTTTTACCTTCACGCAATACAGGAGTAAAGGCATATGTCTGCTCACTATTTACACGTACTTCTTCCACACTCATAGAAAATTCAACGGTCAACGTATCATTTTTCAACGTTAATACAGGACGTGTATACTTTATATCCCCCGCCATGGCAGCCAGCGGCAACATGACAAACGACAATATATATGCTAATTTTCTCATATCTATTCTTTATTTAAATTACAATGACTGAACTTCTACGCAACGGTGTTTTGTCTTATACTTCGGACCGAAAGTAAAATTGATTCCCAAATTAATGTTGGCAGAGAATCGGTTAAGTGGTGCATAATATTTTGGAGTGTATTTACACAATGGCACATCAGCAGCCACAAAAAAGTTGAAACCTCTTGGGTGAAAATTCAACATCAAACCTCCTGTAGAACCAAAGTTAGAAAGAGCATAGTTCACTGAAGCTTCGAACCAAGTTAAAGGAGATACATTCGCTGAAACACGTGCTTCTGTCCAGGAATGACGTCCCTGGAAACGAGAAGAAGACAAGAAACCAAACTTCAAGCGGTCATAAGCAGGCAATGTATATTCCGCACCAAGATTCAAGGTAGCCGCCAAAGCTGTAGTACGCTTCAGTCCCTCTCCATCCTTTGTAAATTTAGCCATCTGTTCCAAATCATCCACAATACGGTCTGCCTGATTATCTATTGAATTCGGATCGTTATCTCCCAAATCTGATTTTATGGGAATTTCATTAAAACCATTAAATTCAAAACTATTATTCATAGAAGCTTTCACTGTATTCTTCCAGCGGATAAATCCTAAATCAAGCACAGCAGCAGAGAATGTCCACTCATCGTTCAGGCGATAAGTTGCACCAAAATCAAATGCCATACCAAATCCTGTGGGACCGATATTCTTGTCATCAAAATCCACGTCATCATACGAAATCAACTGTTCAGACCCTGGTTTCAGTTTATCAGTACGGTTACCATTGGCATCCAGTTCATAATCACTATCATCGTAATTACCAGTTTCTCCACGAGTAGGAACAATCAACCCTTTACCTGAAAGATAAGCCTGTGCACCCGACGGAGTAATTTTCCAAGCATCCGGCGTAGCCTCAATGTCCAGTCGGTCAATCTTCACGGTAGCCTTGGCAAGACCTACCAAAAATTTCATTTTTGCACCAACCGTCCACTGGTCGTTTATCTGACGAGCATGCCCCAATGCCAATTCAGCATAATTAGTAGAAAGGATGCTCAAATCGTTTACTGTGTAACGAGTTCCCTCCGGAGCGTCGACTCCGTTTTTCATAAACTTAAACAGCTGGTCGGGAGCCGACAAGTTGGTATTGCTTTTAATAGAAAGTCCTATCGTATTAAAACCTCCCCAAGCATAAAACCCGGTAGACAGGATATTTTCATTCACATTAAATCCCATTTTCAGTCGGTTAGGCAAACCATTTAAGAAGTCTTTTTTACTCACTTCCTCGTGCATGAAAGTCATCAAATCGCCATTAGACTTCACAAACAAGAAATCACCTACACCTGCAGTTCCTTGAGCTCCTACCGACAAGTTTCCTAGTCCGGGCATACTAACATATCCTCTTTCTCCCATAAATGCAGGGTTCAATTCATGACGATAAGTAGCACCTCCCAAAAAATAAGCAGAACGATTAATCTGAGGTTGCGCTACAGCTTCACCCACAAACCCCAAAACAGCCAATCCGGACAGTACCGTACACAATATATTTTTCTTCATTTGTTTCATTTTTTCTCGTTCATTATTAATTCAAATCCACATTCACTCCACCTGGCACAGACAGTTTGACACTTGTCACCTTCAGCCATTGCGTATCCTTCAAAGGCACACCAGTAGCACTTCCCGGTACAGCTGTTATTTTAAAACAAATCCGATCTATTTTCGACAAGAATGCAGTATCATCCGAAGTCAGGCTTAAAACCAGTTCACTTGTTGCAGGTTTTTCTCCATCTGTACTTTCTGTCACATATTGCTTATCTTCTTCCATTGTCTTCTTCACAGCTGTCAGTTCATTGCCATACACATCCTTAATCTGCACATTTTCAGCTTTCAGTTGCAATTTCAAAGGAATGGCATTGTCTACCGACAACATAATCTTGGCATTTTTCAGACTTACTTTGTCCAAATCGTTCAAGTCTTTGTTCAAATCTTGTACAGAATCATTGTATACGATATTCAAACCTTGTTCGAAACTTAACGGTACATCTACCTCATAACTTGCCGGCAAATCATACTCTTTTCCTAATTCCGCATTATAATAATTTTCATTTCGAACAATCGGCTGCAGATTCACATCAATATCATCAGGAATAGTTTCAAGCAAATTATTTATATCTTCCACTTTTATATTCTCTGTAACTCCTTCAATAGAACAGTCCCCCGTCCGAGAAAGAGCAATGATATTTGTACCTGGTATCAATGCCACCTTATTCTGACCATATCCAGTTCCTATTTTTACTTCATGCCCTTCAATATTGACATTATTCTTCTTCGGAGTAAGTACAGCATCAATTTCTACATCCGTCTCCAAAGGATTATCAGCTTTCAGTAAGATTACCGGATTAGTAATATCCAAACGAGTATCCTCGTCTTTCAAGAAATCGGGAAGGTCATTCAATTCTATTTTTGTTGTTTCCGCTTCAATCTTTGGCTGAATAACACCAGTTACAGAATTTACAGTCATCTCCTCTAAAACAGCCTTCGGAACTAAGGCCAGAGCTCCTGTACCGGAGATTCCAGAGGTTACTACATCACCCTCCATAGAAATATTTCCTTCAATAGTCAATGAGCCTTCTGCATTTGGTTTCATATCCGAACCGGCAGCATCACTAAACTTATAGCCTTCCACTTTCAGCGTACGAGTATAAGACGAACCATTTACAGACAAAACTTCTTCATCCAAAATCAGCTCATTATCTTGGATACCCTCATCTTCCTTAAAAACGATGTAATCAGGAAATACAAGTTTCAGTTTATTTGCTTTTACCTGATTAAAGGTCAAATTTCCTCCACTTATATTAAAATCAATCGTCAAGTTTAAATCTACCGGAGTTTTAGCCCGAAGAGAACCCAGTTCTTTCAATGCTTCATCAATATCATTGGCAGTAGCTTCAAAATCTCCAGATATAGTTATATCTGCAGAAACTTCTGGTTCAGAAAAAGAGACACCTGTATTATTAACAATCTCTATAGACTCTAAATCAGTGGTAGTTGCTCCGACTGTTACCTCCTTCACCGTAGTAGGCTCCACATTAATATCATCCTTTTTCGTCAGATGATACACCCGAGTAGTTGCATCTGGTTGAAGAATATCCCCTTCTTCTACTTCAATAATCTTGCTTAAGAAAGTCGTATCTGTACTACCGGCAGGAATTGTGAGATATTCCCCTCCTACATTTATTGTCATGTCTATGTCTTTGTCAAGATCATACTTGTTATCCACACATGACACCGTCCACAATGGGAACGACAACAAAAATCCCCATAACGGAGACATTTTTTTTACCTTACACATCATAATTTTATTTTAACTAATATTCAACTATCACTATCAATAACACTTTCTTACTTACAATTATTGAGAGAAATCGACCACAAATATAGAAAATTTTACTACACTCATAAAGGAAAGTCTTAAATCAGTATAAAAAGTCCTATCTAATTCCCATTGCAAGAACAAAACAGAAACCCTATCTTTGCAAAAAAGTTACAAATAATATGATTCACGAATACCAACTCCGAATTCTGCCCGAACAGGCAGCCAGTGAACAATCACTCAAACAATACATTAGCCGGGAAAAAGGTCTGGACGTACGCACCATCAATGCCATACGTATCTTGAAACGAAGCATTGACGCCCGGCAACGTACTATTTACATCAACCTGACCATTCGCGTATTTGTCAACGAAACACCTTCCGAAGACGAATTCGAACGTACAGATTATCCTAACGTAGAAGGTCGTCCAGCCGTTATTGTGGTAGGCGCGGGGCCTGGAGGATTGTTTGCAGCCCTCAAGCTCATTGAATTAGGACTTCGCCCTATTGTAGTGGAACGAGGAAAAAATGTACGTGAGCGAAAAGAAGACCTGGCCCGTATCAGTCGGGAGCACAAGGTAGACGCTGAATCAAACTACAGCTTTGGGGAAGGTGGAGCCGGAGCTTACTCCGACGGAAAGCTCTACACCCGCAGCAAAAAGCGGGGCAGCGTAGAAAAAATATTAAATGTATTCTGCCAGCACGGAGCCAGTCCTACCATTTTGTCGGACGCTCATCCGCACATCGGGACGGACAAGCTTCCCAGAGTCATCGAAAACATGCGCAACACCATTCTGGCCTGTGGAGGAGAAGTACACTTCCAGACTCGAATGGAATCCATACTTATAGAAGGTCAAAAGGTAAAGGGTATTGAAACGAATACCGGAAAGACCTTTTTAGGCCCCGTCATTCTAGCAACCGGACATTCTGCCCGAGATGTATATCGCTGGTTGTATGCCCATGGGGTGCAACTGGAGACCAAAGGAATTGCCATCGGTGTGCGACTGGAACACCCTTCCATGCTGATTGACCAGATACAATATCACAATAAAAACGGACGAGGAAAATACCTTCCTGCTGCCGAATACAGTTTCGTACAGCAAGTAGACGGACGAGGAGTGTACAGCTTCTGCATGTGCCCCGGTGGATTTGTCGTACCGGCAGCCAGCGGTCCTCATCAGCTGGTAGTCAACGGTATGAGTCCGAGCAACCGTGGCACCAAATGGAGCAACTCGGGTATGGTGGTAGAAACACGACCGGAAGACCTTCTGCTCCCGGAAATGCAACTCCAGGCGGAACCTTTCTCCGGATCCAATGAAAGCCTGACGGAAGAACTGATTCTGCGCGACGGAAAGCAGCCTGAAGGAACTGTCCACACATTAGCCATGATGCGTTTCCAGGAAAAGCTGGAACAAATCTGCTGGCAGCAGGGAAATATGCGACAGACTGCCCCCTCGCAACGTATGATCGATTTCACACGAAAGAAACTCAGCTATGACCTTCCGGCTACCTCTTATAGCCCGGGATTAGTATCTTCTCCCCTTCATTTCTGGATGCCCTCTTTCCTGAGCGAACGCCTGAGCAAAGGTTTCCAGCTTTTCGGAAAGAGTTCACGTGGCTTTCTCACTAACGAAGCAGTCATGATTGCCGTAGAAACACGTACTTCCTCTCCCGTACGCATCGTACGTGATAAAGATACCTTGCAACATCTTACCGTAGAGGGTCTCTTCCCTTGTGGAGAAGGTGCCGGATATGCTGGAGGTATTGTCTCAGCAGGAATTGACGGAGAGCGATGTGCTGAAGCCGTAGCCCATTATTTAAACCACTAATTACCTACTACATGCACCACCTGCCGGAAATTGCCATCATTGAGCCCAACACGCTGACGGCCCTCGGACTACGCACGATTCTGGAAGAACTTATTCCCGAGGCAGTCATACGTACGTTTTCTTCTTTTGAAAAACTGATAGACGACACGCCCGACATGTATGCACATTACTTTGTGTCGGCCAACGTGTATTTTGAGCATACATCCTTTTTTCTGGAAAGAAAACCCAAGTGCATTGTGCTCTCCGCAGGAGACCCTCCCTTGCTGACAGGAATCCCAAGCCTGAACATTCTTCTTCCACAAGAACAACTGGTAAAAACCATCATGCAGACCCGAAAACGAGGACACGAGCTGACGCATCATCCCGTAACACCTCCTGCCACTGATGCAGAACATGAACTGAGTGCCCGAGAAATTGAGGTACTCAGACTTGTCACCAAGGGGTTGATTAACAAAGAAATAGCAGACAAACTTCACATCAGTCTGACTACGGTTATTTCTCACCGGAAAAACATTACAGAAAAGCTGGGCATTAAATCTGTATCCGGCCTGGCCATCTATGCAGTCATGCACGGATACATTGACGCAGACCGTATCTAATCCAAAATCCTCATTTATTAGGATTGCCCATCCAGGCAAATTGGCGTTACTTTGCAGCCGTTAACTAAACTATATCTTTCAACAGAATGAAAAAAAATATTGCTATCGTTTCGTTACTGGCTGTTTCTATAAAGAGCGCCTTGGCAGGTCCGGTATCACCTGAGAACTCATTACCTAAAGATACAACAAAGGTTATTGACATAGAAGAGGTTGTGGTTATTGCTACTCCGAAGGAGAACAACCGTCTGCGTCAGCAGGCTACTTCATCGACTTCCTTTTCACAAAGTGCGATGCGCAATAATTCGGTGACCTCTGTAAAATCATTGTCTGCACTGGTTCCGAACTTATTCATTCCAGACTATGGTTCTAAGCTGACCACTTCTGTTTATATCCGAGGTATCGGTTCGCGTATCAACACACCGGCTGTCGGACTTTATGTAGATAATATCCCTTTCATTGACAAATCTGCATTCGATTTCAACTACTCCGATATTGAGCGTATCGACGTAATGCGAGGACCACAAGGAACACTCTACGGACGCAACACCATGGGAGGACTTATCCGTGTGTTTACCAAATCGCCGTTTACGTATCAGGGAACAGACCTTCGTTTAGGTGCTGCCACCTACAACAATTACAATGCCTCACTTACTCACTACCATCGTATTTCCAATCAGTTTGCCTTCTCAGTCGGACTGTTTTATGACCATAAGGGAGGTTTCTTCAAAAACGACTTTAACGGAAAACGGATTGATACGGACAATGAGTTCGGCGGACGCATACGTGCCATTTATCTGCCGACTGAAAACTTGAAACTTGACTTTACCGTAAACTACGAATATGCCAACCAGGGTGGCTATCCATATGAATATACGGGTAAAGTCAAAGGAGAAGAAGACCGCGCAGAGTACATCGGCCGCATCTCTTACGACAATGCCTGCGGATACAAACGTAACTTGCTGAACACGGGAGTAAACCTGGAATATCAGGCTGACAACTTTATTCTCAGCAGCGTAACCGGTTTCCAGTACCTACGCGACCACATGGATCTGGACCAGGACTTTACGGAGCAGAACATCTACACCATGATGCAGAAGCAGAATTCCAAGACACTCAGCGAAGAAATCGTGTTGAAGTCCAAACCCGGACGCCGCTGGCAGTGGACTACCGGAGTGAGCGGATTCTATCAGTGGCTGGATACAGAGGCTCCTGTCACCTTTCAGAAGGACGGAGTAAACTGGTTGAATTCTACCATCAACACAAACGCCAACAAATACATGCCCACGATATCAATGGGCCCCATGAGCATGAAGCTAAACTTCAATGACGTAATCAATGGTGAACAGCTTGCCATTCCGGGAAAATTCAGCACGCCGATCTTGAATGGGGCGATTTTCCATCAATCCACTTTCAATGACCTCTTCGGACTGGAAGGACTCTCTTTCACTGCCGGTCTTCGCATGGACTATGAAAGCCTGAAACTGGATTATTATAGTGGTTGCCAATTTACTCATACTTACTCATTGAGCGGTACATTAACTCCAGCCAACAAAGTAATTGCAATGATTCCGGCACAAGAATTCAACGTAAACAACAGTTATGATGGAAAGCTGTCGCACGACTATATCCAGCTGTTGCCTAAATTCGCCTTGCAATATGATTTTGACTCACGTAACAACATCTACGCCAGTGTATCCAAAGGATACCGTTCGGGAGGATACAACATCCAGATGTTCTCCGACCTGTTACAGAATGACATGCAGGCAAGTATGATGAAACACGTGGCCGATGTAACCATTCCGGTGGTCAACAATGTACCGATGCTGAACGAGGAACAGAAACAAATGATTGCCGGAATGCTGAACGGTATGGCTCAGAGCCCGCAAACAGACGTAAAAGCAGCCACGCTCTACAAGCCGGAATATTCATGGAACTACGAAATCGGTTCTCACCTCACATTGTTCAACGGAAAGTTACAAGCCGACCTCTCTGCGTTCTACATGGACACTCGCGACCAGCAGTTATCACGCTTTGCTGAAAGCGGATTGGGACGTATCACGGTCAATGCCGGAAAAAGCCGCAGTTTAGGTGCGGAAGCCAGCTTGCGCGCGCAGCTTACCGACCAGTTCAGCCTGAACGGAAACTACGGATATACATACGCCACCTTCACTGATTATGTGATAAGTGAAACAGAAAACTATAACGGCAACTATGTCCCCTTCGTTCCTAAACATACATTTGCAATAGGCGGACAATACATTTTCCCGCTGCGCAAGAACGCTATTCTGGACAACATCACCCTGGATGCCAACTATCGCGCTGCCGGCCGCATTTACTGGACAGAACAGAACAATGCCAGTCAGGCACTTTACGGCACATTGAACGGCCGACTCAGCTTGAACAAGGGTAACGGACAAATCGGTTTCTGGGTAAACAATGCCTTAAATAAAGATTATCAGGCTTTCTACTTTGAAACAATGAGCCGTGGATTCGCACAAAAAGGACGTCCCGTACAAGTGGGAATTGACATCCGTTGCCGCTTCTAAAAAGCGCAAGAATATTAAAAACAGAACGCTTCGACGTTTGAAACAAGACGCAAGTCCGTTTCAAGTAAAACGCAAGTACATTTAAGACAAAACGCAAGGAGGTTTCAAAACAAACGTCCTTGCGTTTTTTACATTGATATAAATCCTCCTTTAAAACAGCATAAAGCCATTAAATTCCAGTCAAATATCCTTTCAATGCTTCCACATATTCGGCCATAGCTTCCCGCCCTTTTGAGGTCATCCGGCAAACAGTACGAGGTTTCTTGCCCACAAAACTTTTTTCCACCTCGATATAACCAGCTTCGCTCAACTTGTCAAGCTGCACACTAAGATTACCTGCCGTGGCATTAGTCTGCTCTTTCAGGTACACAAAATCAGCCTCGTCCACAGACAAGAGTATCGACATCACAGCCAGACGAAGCTGTGAGTGAAGCAGTGGATTCAGTTCTTTCAACATACGTTACGGGCCTTTCGGTTTAAATAATGGCCGGGCAACACCATCATGACCACAAACGACAATCCAAAGTACAGATACCAGTCAATGGTAACGGCCTGATGAAGTGTATAGGCCATCAGCATGTAAATGGCAAAACAAAAGCCTACCAGCGGTGACCACATCACGACCCGGCTACGGATGATGATTCCCGTAATGGAAACTCCAATACCGCTATAAAGCAGAGAAAGGGGCAGCATCAAGGAAAAATTGACTCCTCCATAATGGAATGCCAGCAAAGACATGATGACTACGGTCAGCACAAACAGGCTGCCTATCACTTTCCAGACCTGCAGAATGGCGCGGTCGGTATACGTAATTACCGAAGGAGTTTCCTTGCGCTGCATACGAAGCATAAAGCCCCAGAACAGAAACATACTGAACCAGCCGATGCATCGCCCGTATAGTACACCAATAAAAACAACAGTACTGAAAGCGCCGCAGTAAAATATCCCCAGTAAAGAAACTGGTTTCCACTACCCACTTCCATATTCTTCCGAGTAGAACGAATCATTTGTGAAATCAGTTCCAGGCTTTCTTGTTCTGATAATTTCTTTTCTTCCATAAGGCAATCAGTTTTAGGTTTTAAATTCAACATGGTTTATTTTATAAACCATAAAGCGAAAAATAAAGGCAAGGAGGCGCGCTTCTCTCTTGCTTTAATGCAAATATAAATAAGTTTATTTTATAAACCAAATAAAACGGCAGGAAAATAACAGAAAAAAAGCCGTTCCAATCTTTACGACTGAAACGGCTCATATAGAGTAAAAAAGATGTGCTTACTTATTTTTGCAAGTCATTCTCATTCACCAGCAACTTACCCTGGTATTCTCCGGTCAATGTGCGCAGGAAGGATACCATCTGTGCGACTTCCTGTGTTGACAAATCGACGCCTACCTCGTACTTGGCCATGGCTATCACGGCATCTTCCAGCGTAGCCTGTGTTCCATCATGGAAATAAGGCGCAGTCAATGCCACATTACGCAATCCGGGCACTTTAAAACGATGACGGTCTCTTTCGTCTTTTGTTTCCTTGAAACGGCCATTGTCTTCTATGGTCAGTTCCGTACCACGGTCGGCAAAGTAATCATGCTTGATGCCGAGCAGTTCGTACGACTGTCCACCCATGTTCTCACCTACATGGCAAGTAGCACAGTTGTATTTCTTGAACAAATCATATCCAGCCAGCTCTTCAGCCGTCAGGGCTTCATTATCCCCTTTCAGGTACTTATCGAAACGTGAATTCGGTGTAAGCAGGGTTCTTTCAAACTCCTGAATGGCATCTGTAATGTTTGCCTGATTGAAACCGTCGGGATACACTTCCTTAAATGCCTTGCTGAAAGCTGCATCCGCATTCAATTTCTCGCAAATCTCATCAAACGACTTGCAAGCCATTTCTACCGGATTCAAAGGAGGACCGGCTGCCTGATCGGCCAACGTAGCGACACGTCCGTCCCAGAACTGCACAAAGTTATAATGTGCGTTATAGACAGAAGGAGCATTTACTCCGCCAAACTGACCTCCTACTCCTTCAGAGAACTGCTTGTTATCTACTCCACCAGTATTCAATCCGTGGCAAGATGAACAAGATACAGTGTTATCGGCCGACAGACGTACGTCGTGGAACAGCAGATTACCTAAAATCACCTTCCGCATATCTACTGGAACGGAATCCTGAATCGGACGGATGGTCTCATTGCTCCACTGTGCATGAGCCAGCTGATTGGGATAGAAGGCTGCACGCTGTGACTTCACCCACGAAAGTGCCATCTGTTTTTCCGTATCATTCAACGAAGCTCCCCAATGTACCAGATAATATTTGGCCATAGGCATGGTGCCGTCCAATATCACCTTCTCTACTTTTGCCAAATCTACCTCGCTGACTTTCTCTCCTTTTTTCAAAGCTTCTAACATCGGAGTCATGTCGAAAGAGCGGTAGGCCAGACGAGCATCTTCCTTGACCAGCTTTCCGGCAACCGGCAGACTGGCATAAAACGGCAATTCCGGATTGCCAGTATGACAAGCCATACATCCGCTGCTCGCAATGATTTCTTCCATCTGAGCACTGCTTTCCAAACTGGCTGAGGGAGGACGGTTCACCACCCGATAAGTTGCTGCCAATACCGAAGCTACCACCAGCACTGAAAAAATAATTTTTGTTCTTTTCTTCATAAGAAACTGATTAGATTTTAATAACTCAATAAATATCTCACACGTTAAAATGCTAAGAACGGTTGTATAAATGCACGCTTTGCTGTGCGGCAGGAAGGTAATTCACCCCATACCAGCACATCTGTAGCGAAAGGAAAGACACAATCAGTATCCAGTACAGCGTACGCGGAGTATTCCTGCGGAACAAGCGCAGATGTACGTACAGCAAATAACCTGTCCACGTAACTGCTGCCCAGGTTTCTTTCGGGTCCCAGCTCCAATAATGTCCCCAGGCTGCTTTTGCCCAGATTGCTCCGGTCAGCATACCGACTGTCAGAAAGGCCAATCCTGCATAAACTAACTTGTCGGCAGCTTCAAGGTAATTCTCCCGATGCTTGTAAAGTCCCATACAGGCCAAAATAAACGCACAGCCTAATACAGAATAGGAAAACATATACACCGTGACATGAGGAACAAACCACGGGCTTTGCAAGGCAGGCATGAGGGACTGGTCATGAATTTCCGGTTTCAGAATATTGATAATCGCAAATACCGCACCTACTACAGTGGAAAAAGACAATATCCAGGGGTACTTCCAACGAAGATAGGTCAGCAAGCCGGATATACCCATAAAGAACGAATACCACAATCTGGTCTCGCCCATGGTGCGCAAAGGAGGACGCTGAAGGCTCAGCCAGAATCCGGTAATAAAGGCGGCAAACACCAGTATACCCGACAAGGTCAGCCCAATAGCCCATCGGCTCCGCTCTTTAGAGAACAAGGCAAAA
>ENA-OPMP01001071-OPMP01001071.1-human-gut-metagenome-genome-assembly--contig:-NODE-1071-length-12642-cov-2.175260_pt1 | contig 12642 bp, 8 predicted proteins | sample MGYA00241527_ERZ501751 | MGnify/ENA primary metagenome ERZ501751 (study PRJEB25962, sample SAMEA2042647) | human gut metagenome | biome: human gut; feature: human-associated habitat; material: faeces... | reverse complement strand
AGAGTATCCGCAGTACCTGTGATCAGATCATCCTCTTCCGCCAGTCCGTAATAATACTTGATAATATCTCTGGTGAACTGGGCTGCATAGTCTGAAGAATATCCGAAAGGTATTCTTGTGGCAATGGCGATCTCCGGATTCTCATACGGCGCATAGCAGATAAAAAGCGCATGGTTTGGTCGGGAAGCTGTCTGCTCTGCCGTACCGGTCTTACCTGCGGCATTTACCGCCAGATCACTAAAGTACTTTTTGTTTTCCACCACCTGACGCATTCCCAGATGGAACGCATCCCAGTATTCCTGCGGCAGGTCAATCTGATTTCTCACTTCTGCATGGTACTCTTTCAACAGATTGCCCTGGGAATCTGTTGTCTTATCCAACAGGGTCAGATTATAGCAGGTCCCACTGTTGGCAATGGTAGTGACATATCTGGCCAGTCCAACGGTAGTGTAGCTGTTGCTGCCCTGTCCGATGGCAGAACGTACCGGATCCTTGGTGGATACATCCGGTGCATATTCTCCGATCTCCACTCCCGATTTATCTGTCAGTCCATACAGATCCGCATATTTGCTCAGGGTATCCAGACCCGCTTCCTCATTATAGCTTCCGGTTCTGGTAGCCAGCTGGTAGCCCACATTGTAGAAGAAGTAGTTACAGGAATCCTTGATGGCAGATGTCACATTTTCATAGCCATGTCCGGAAATTTTCCAGCATCTGGGGGATGGTGTGATCTCGGTAAAAGTACCGACACAGTTCACACGGCTCTGAAGATTAATCACATTCTCCAGAAGTCCCGCTGTAGCGGATACAATCTTGAACGTGGAACCGGGTGCTGCCTTATACTGGGTGGCAAAATTCAGCTGTGGGCTGGACTTGTCCGCATTCAGCTGCGCATAATACTCCGCATCCACGGTATTCGCCATTTTGTTATTGTCATATCCCGGATAAGACACCATAGCCAGCACATCTCCCGTATTGACATCCGTAATGACTACAGAGGCATTGCAGGGATCCAGTGCCAGTTGGGCCGGTGTGATCTCCAGATTATTGATCCGGTTCATCATAAACTGATATGCCGACAATTTACCGGAATACAGTGTTTCTTCATCCTCAGCCGGGATGTCCACCACCTGCTGTTCACACAGGAGCATACAGATCTGTTTCCCGGTGATCTTGTCATTTAAAAGCATATACTTGTAGAAACGTTTCTGGAACTCCGTGGTATGGTCGATGGCATTAATGGTGTACTCCAACAGTTTGTCATAAACTTCTGTAGAATCCGAATATTTGTCATTCAGATCCAGCTTGCTGACATCGATCCAGTTCATGGCGATGCAATACTGCAGATACTCCTTTAAGGAGATCACTTCCTCCTTCGCCCAGGCCGTCTGCGTAGCATCGTTATCATCCACCAGTTCCTTCATGATCACGCCTTCCTCCCGAAGGAGGCTTACGATATTACTCTGATAAACCTGATATTCCTTGGAAAGCTTGCTATAGGGAGTTGCCCCTTCTGTAAGTTCGTAAGTCAGTCTGTCGTAAACACCCTGCTTATACTCCAGATAAGCGGCATAGACTGCCTTTTCCGTCTCTCCGGCATCTTCTGCCTCGAAATGTTTTCTGTCCAGGATATTGTTGTTGATCATGGCAAAATACACGTCATAGATCGGGATCTTAATGGACGAGCTCTTGGCATTCTCCGGCAGATTGAATTCTTTGGCGTTGATGATCTTGCTTGCCACCAGACCGGCCAGCTTCTGTTCGATGATATTATATACCGCCTCCGTAAGATCCTTATCGATGGTCAGGTAGACATCCGCTCCCGGCTGTGCCTCTTTCCGCTCTAAAATAGTGATCACCTTACCGGTATTGTTCACCACCACTTTTTCACTGCCCTTGGTACCCTGCAGGGTAGTCTCCATATATGCCTCAATACCACTCTTACCTACCACATCATTGATGGTATAGGTATCCTCCAGGCCGCCTTCCGTCACCACCTGGTCATTTAACTCTGCCAGTTCATCGGAAGAGATTTTGCCGGTATATCCCAGCACATGGGCGAAATATTTGCTGTCTATGTAGTGGCGCACCGTATCCTCTACGATGGACACACCGTCCAGCTGGTCGGAATTCTCCATGATCACCGCCACTGTCTCCGCACTGACATTGGTAGCCACAGTGGTTCCCACATATTTCCGGAAGGAGGTCAGATTCATGGCATACCGGATGGTTACCATCTGCAGCCACTCCTCTTTGGTATAACCTTTCCCCGGCACGAAGGGGGTCTTGGTGTTCTCGGGATCTTCGTACTGACCGATAGCAAAGCCCTTGGCACGGCTTAAGTACTCTATCAGTTCCTGGGCTGTCATGGCTTTTTCTTCTTCACTAAGCTCGTCTATGGTTCTGTATCCAAGCACATCCGCCTGAAAACGAAGCAGCGCCGTGCCATCCACGGAATAGGCATAATCGCCGTCTTCATCAATAATGATCTTAAAATCCGTGATCACACTGTCACCGTTTTTCTCGATCAGCTTTATCAGCCGATAGACAACGTCATTGACCTTTTCGTTCTTATTCCGGCTGGACTCAAACACATCCTCGATCTTCACAGAATAAGCCAGTTCATTTTCCGCCAGTACATTGCCATTCCTGTCCAGGATCCGTCCTCTGGTACTGGATATATCCCTGGTCTTCTCGATCTGAAGGATAAAGTCGTTCAGATACTCTTCTCCGTTTACGATCTGCAGGTTGAAACAGCGGTAAAGCAGAACACCGGCAAAAAAAGCAAACAGTATCATAAGTACTGTCAGTCTGCTGGTCACAATATTAATAATGTGATCTCTAATTTCACGAAACAAATTTCTGTGCGCTCCTTTTTTCCTTCTCCTCCAGTTTCTGATTAATCTTCAGGATCAGAGGATACAAAATAATCGTAACAACGATGGTGTAAAGTGCCTCCGGCAGGATCACACTTGTAAAATAATACGGGAAATGAAAACGCCCTCTCAAAAGAAACATCAGAATGTAACAAATCAATCCATAAGAAATGTCGCTGACAATAATAAGCGCCAACGGCAGCTTGATATCCTCCGGATAAAAGATCCGGCTGAATTTCCCGTTAACAAAGCCTATGTACATCATGACCATGGCATAAAATCCCAGGAAACTTCCGAAAAAAATATCACATAAAAGCCCGCAGGAAAATCCGATCAGCAGTCCCTCCTTCTCCCCTCTCATAAATCCGAAGGAAGAAGTCAGAATGATCATCAGATTGGGAATGATTCCGCCCATTGCCAGGCTGTTAAATACACTGCACTGCAAGACAAAAAATAAAAGGATCAGAAGAACCACTACAATCTTGCGCAGGAAGCTGCTGTTATTCTCCATCTGCGCCTCCTCCCGGAACCTGCTGTTTCTTGTCCGTGATCACCAGCACCTCACTCAGATGCTCGAAATCCACCACCGGAGTCAGGTATCCGGATTTCGTCAGATTGTTGGTATCTTTATTGATGGTACTGATATAGCCGATCAGGATATTGGGAAGATATTTATCACTGATATCGGAAGTAACTACCTTATCTCCCTCTGCCACTGCATCCTGGCTGTCCACCAGCTTGCTGAAAGGAATCACTCCCTGGGCCATCATCTGCAGATCTCCGGATACGATCAGATTGTCACCCGTGGCAAGTGTCATACCGCTGACATTAGAATTGTCGGAAATAATGGAAGTCACCCGGGACCAGTTCGGTCCTACGGACGTAATGCGTCCCACCAGACCGCCTCCGGCGATCACATTCATATCATCCGCCAGCCCATCATTAGAGCCTTTATCAATGACAAAAGAAGAATACCAGTTGCCAGAATCTCTGCTGATGATCCGGGCACCGATCTTATTGTAGTCCCCGTATTCTTCATCAAGCTCCAGCAGCCCTCTCAGTTCATTCAGTTCATATTTGTCCTGCTGCAGCAGAGTGTTCTCTTCCGTCAGGGAAGCCACCTGCTCCTTCAGGGCACTGTTCTCCGCTAAAAGTGTCCGGATCTGCACCAGTTCATCGGAACGATTTGCCAGCCATTCTCCGGCCTTGGCGATCCCCTGTTCAAAGGGTACGATCACATATCCCACCACTCTGTTGAACGGTCGGTTAAATACATTGGTTCCAAAGGTCACCAGCATCATGATGGTGCAGAGGATAGTTAAAATAAAAAGGAGATATTTACTCGGTAAAGTAAACCTCTCCCCTTTTCTTTTTACGACTGGGCTCATTTACTCATCCCTTCAATTGCGTAAGCTACAGATTTATAGTTATCATCCTTGATGATCTTGGCAAGTCCCATTGCCACGCTGGTCAGAGGATTCTCTGCTACATTAACATGCAGTCCGGTGCCGGTTGCCAGTCTCTCAGCTAAATGGTTCACCTGGGATGCGCCGCCGGTCAGATAAATGCCGTGACGATAAATATCCGCTGCCAGTTCGGGCGGAGTTCTCTCCAAAATCACCTTTACATTATCGATAATCGTATTGAAATGCTCTTCCAGGGACTCATCCACCATTTTTGTGGGGATCTCACGTTCTACCGGAAGACCGGTCACAATATCTCTGCCGTATACGATGGCACCCTTGCCCTCTTCTTCCAGTTCTTTCAGGGCAATCTTTACATTTTCCGCTGTCTTGCCACCGATGATCAGTGAGAATTCTCTTCTGACTGCGGCACGGATGGCATCGTCAAATTTCATACCACCCACCTTGATCAGACGGCTTAATACGATACCACCCAAAGACAGAATGGAGATCTCCGTGGTCTCGTAACCGACATTTACCACCAGCACACCCTGGGAATTTTTCACATCGATATCCAGTCCCAGGCCGTCGGCTACCGCCTTTTCCACTACCATGATCTTTTTAGCTTTTACGTTTGCTCCCTTGACCAGATCGTAGAACGCCCTTTTTTCCACCTCAGTGACATCCGTCGGCACCGCAATGAAGAAATCGGAAGGCTTGGTATTGCCTTTTTGCAGATCTCCGATAAAATACTTCACCAAAGTCTCCATATTTTTAATATCCGCGATCACACCGTTGGAAAGCGGATAAGAAATATGAATATTACTGGGCGCTTTTTCATACATTTCAAATGCAGAGTTTCCGTAAGCAAATAAAGTATTTTTGTTCTCGATGGCAATCATATTCTTCTCGATCATAATGTTGTCATCATTGCGATTATAGATCTTTATATTGTTGGTACCGAGGTCGATACCGAATGCGTTGTTTGCCACTGTCGTTTTCCTTTCTTATATCATCTCAATAATTTTTGTTCTTTAAAGCTAGTATACCTGTTATCCCCGATAATAATGTGGTCTAACAGTGGAATATCCATCTGTTCTCCCGCTCCGGCCACGTTGTCGGTAAGTTCTCTGTCCGCTCTGCTGGGCGTCGGATCACCGCTGGGATGGTTATGCACAAGGATGATATTCACCGCTTTGTCTTTCAATGCTTCTAAAAATATCTCTCTGGGAGAGATCAGAGCCATGTTCACACAGCCGTCCGACAGCTTTTTCTCCCGGATCAACTGTCCCTTGGCATCCAGGCAGAGCAGATACACACATTCTGTATCCTTATGTCGCAGCTTCTCCATGAAATATTCCGCCACCATATCCGCACGGGTAAAACAGATCCCGGTGCTTGCTCTCGCCCGGCTCATACGATTGGATAATTCAGCGATGCATTTTAATTTCACTGCTTTCACTATGCCGATCCCACGGATCTGTGTCAATTCCTCCACGCTTACATCGTGCAGACCCAAAAGTCCTTCCCTGGGATATTTTGCCAGTGCCAGGACCTTTTCTGCCAGCTCCACTGCGGAAGTATCTTTGGTTCCTGTCCGCAGGATGACTGCCAGAAGTTCCGCCTCCGTAAGGTTCTCCGGTCCGAATTGTTGGAATCGTTCATAGGGCAGCTGTGCGTTAGTGTTACTTTGTTGTGTCAATTTAACAGGCATAAGTCTCCTTCTGCCTTCTCCGACGTATGATATCTAACGGATAAAACGATATACCACAAACGAAATGATCACACCGATCACACTCGCTATGGTAATATTGAACTCCAGCCCGAACGTAAGAATGATAAAACCAAGATTCAGTTCTACCGGACTGCTGAGTCCGAAATTTTGTCCGTAATTCAGAAAGGTACCGTCAAAGTAAGTTCCTATAAATCTGCCGATCACAAATCCGATCAGCACCAGTACAACCAAAACCCAATTAATTCTCTTCAAACTACTTCCTCTTCTTTCTTTCGTGTACACTTTCCGGATCCGATAGGTGCTCCCCGCGAGCCTCCATCTTCCATACGTCTTTTAATACTATCACAAAAAGCTTCTTCTGTACACAAATTTAGTGGATTTTATTTTGCGCTTTTTCTACAGGATTCGTATTTTTCAATGTAGTTCTACATGCTTTCCGGATCTGTTCTTCCGTCACAAGACCTTTTTGTACCAGTACCTGCAGGGATTTCAGAATACCGAATTTGGCATGCTGCCAGGTCAGTCCACCCTGAAAATATACGGCATAGGGTGGCTTAATAGGACCATCTGCGGACAGTTCAATGGAGGATCCGGATACGAATGCCCCTGCCGCCATGATGACCTGTGCATCATATCCCGGCATATCCCAGGGTTCCGGTGTCACATGACTGTCTACCGGTGCCGCCGCCTGAATTCCCTGGCAGAAGCCGATAACCCCCTCAGGCTGACCGAAGGTCACTGCCTGAATGATATCGTGTCGGCTCTCACTGCCGTTCGGTACTACCGCAAAACCTATTTTTTCATAGACATTGGCTGCAAAGATCGCACCCTTCAGTGCTCCCGCCGTCACCGTGGGAGCCAGGAAAAATCCCTGATAAAAATCTTTCAAAATGCCAAGGGAAGCGCCGACTTCCTTGCCCAGCCCCGGAGAGGTCAGACGGTATGCCGCATTTTCCACACATTCTTTCTTTCCAGCAATATATCCGCCGATAGGAGCCAGTCCGCCTCCGGGGTTCTTGATGAGAGATCCTACGATCATATCCGCACCCACGTCGGAAGGTTCTATAGTCTCCACGAATTCTCCGTAGCAGTTATCCACCATGCAGATCACGTCCGGCTTAATACCTTTAATGAAGGCGATCAGTTCGCCGATCCGCTGTACGGACAGGGTGGGTCTGGTCTGGTAGCCCTTGGATCGCTGAATCGTTACCAGATGAGTTTTCTCATTGATATTCTCACGGATTTTATCGTAATCAAAGCTTCCGTCCGGCAGCAGATCCACCTGGGAATAAGTGATTCCGTATTCGGCAAGGGAACCTTTGGATGGGCGGATGCCAATTACTTCTTCCAGAGTGTCGTACGGTTTTCCGACCGGAGAAAGAAGCTCATCGCCCGGACGCAGATTGGACATCAGAGCGAGCGCAAGTGCATGGGTTCCACAGGTGATCTGTGGACGGACCAGCGCATCTTCCCCGCCAAAACAGTCTGCATATACCCGCTCTAAAGTATCTCTTCCCATATCATTATATCCGTATCCGCTCGAAATATTAAAACATTCTGCACTCACACGGTTTTTCTGCATGGCTGCAATGACTTTCATCTGATTGTATTCCGCATTTGCATCAATCTTTTCAAAACGCTCTTTTAATTCCTGTTCGATTTTTTCGCCAAATGCATAAACTTTCTCGGAAATTCCAAGTTCTTTATATTTTTCTTCCAGTAACTGATTCATTGTATGATTCCTTTCTCGTGTAAAACATCCGTCATTTTCTGTAACATCTGATCTTCCCGGTCATTGAATTCGGATTTGTCCAGCCAGATGACATCCTTTTCCCGGCGAAACCAGGTAAGCTGCCGTTTCGCAAAATGTCTGGTTTCCCGTTTGATCACATACACCGCTTCCTCAAGGGAGCAGCTGCCGTCCAGATAATCTAAAATTTCTTTGTATCCCAGTCCCTGCATGGAAACCATATCTTTGCGGCATCCCATATCATACAGCGTTTTTACTTCTGTAAGAAGTCCCTGCTCCATCATTAAGTCCACGCGCTGATCAATGCGCCGGTATAATTTTTCCCGTTCGTCCGTCAGTACAAAATATGCAAAACGATACGGAGATGTTTTCTGATGTTCTTTTTCGTTGTGTGCGGAAATCGGCGTATGATTCTGATGGTAAAATTCCAGTGCACGGATGACCCGTTTGATATTATTTTCATGAATGGTTTCATAAGAAACCGGATCAATTTCTTTTAATTTTTCATGCAGGGCATGCGCCCCGTATTCTTTTGCAAATGCCGTAAGTTCTGTACGGTATGCCGTATCGGATTCCTCTTTGGAAAAGTCTATGTCGTACAACAGGGACTGGATGTAAAATCCGGTTCCGCCGGCGATAATCGGGATCTGTCCGGCGGCATAGATCTGCTGCAGGGCCTCTTTTGCCATCTGCTGAAAACGGACAATATTAAACTCTTCGGACGGCTCTAACACATTGATCAGATAATGGGGTATCCCTTTCATCTCTTCCGGCATGACTTTTGCAGAACCGATATCCATGTGTTTATATACCTGCATCGAATCCGCGGAAATAACGGCGCCGTTTATTTTTTTCGCAAGTTTTATTGATAAAGCGGTTTTCCCGACGGCTGTGGGACCTGCAAGAATGACAAGTGGTTTCATGAAACAATCCTCTTAAATTTTTTCTCTATTTCGTATTTTGACATGGAAATGATGGTCGGCCTTCCATGCGGACAGCAAAACGGATTTTCCAGCGTCAGTAATTCCGTCATGAGTGCATCCACTTCCGGCAGGCTCAGTTTATGATTTCCCTTTACCGCTGCCTTGCAGGACATGGTGGCTACTTTTTCCAGTATCAGTTCCGGTGTCTGCCGTCCGGTCAGATTTGAAAAATCATCAAGCATTTCGATAAACAGATCTTTCATGTCAATATGGTACAGATTATCCGGTACTGCAGAGATCATATATTCTCTGCCACCGAAATTTTCGATCTCATACCCGAATTTTTTGATTTCCGGCAGATACGTCTCTAACATTTCCTGCTCATGGGCATCCAGACTCAGCACAATGGGCGGGCTGACTGCCTGGGATGTAAATTCTTTTTCTTTTAATTTTGCCATCATCCGTTCAAAAAGTACCTTTTCATGTGCCGCATGCTGATCCATTATGAACAGCTTCTGGTCAAACTCTATAAGCCAGTAGGTATCAAACAACTGTCCTATTATCTTATGGTCTGCAAGATTTTTCTCATCAAGAAGCTTCCTGTCCTCACTGAAAAGGCTCAGCTGTTCAGGGACAGCCATCGGAACAGGTTCTATATGCTCTGTTCTGTTTTCCTTCCCGGACTCCTGCCCTGCTTCAATACTCTCTGCAGGCTTATGCGCAGAGCTGTCCTTTCCTGACATGTCCACTGCCGCTGTGTTTGTTTCCGTGGCTTTTATTTCTTCTGCTCTTGTTTCTTCTGTCCTTGTTTCAACTGTTTTTAATTCTTCTGTTTTTCCTTCCCCGGCTTTTATTCCTGTTCCGGCTTCTGCTGTTTTAAATCCTGCCGGACTGATTTTTATTTCATTCAGCCTGTATTGCTGATTTTCTTCCTGCTTCCTGTCAGATGGTTTATACTCCGTCCTGTGTTCATTTAATATCGCTCCGCCAGCCAAAGCGCTGTACTGCTTCTTCCCGGCGCCAGCCATTCTGTTAAGCTCAAAAGGCTCCGGAAGCTTATTCTCCCTGACCTTCTGTATAGCCGCGCCCGATGTATTTCCGGTAATATTGCCCGATGCCGCCTCCGATGATTTCTTCCTGCTGTCCGAATCGAAATTCACCTGCGGAATGACCTCCCTCTGCATGACAGCCTCATGCACTGCCTGATATAGCTCCTTGTATACTCTCTCTCCCTCCGAAAAACGCAGCTCCATCTTAGTCGGGTGCACATTGATATCTATTGTGTCCGGGTCGATATGAAAATGCAGTGATGTAAACGGATATTTCTTAGGCATGGAATAGCCCGCATAGGCGTCCTCGATAGCCTTGGAAATGATACTGCTCTTAATGTAACGTCCGTTTATATAATAATTCTCCAGAGCACGGTTGCCTCTGTTCATCGCCGGCTTTCCTATAAAGCCATCCACCTTGAACAGCTCACACTCATACTGAAGCGGTATCAGCCCAGCCGTAATCTCCCTGCCGTACACTCCGTATATAACGTCCTTGAGCGTACCATTTCCTGATGTATACAGCTTATTCTGCCCTCCGCTTATGAATCTGAACGAAATCTCCGGGTGGGACAGGGCAAGCTTTTCGACAAGATCACTTATATAGTTTCCCTCTGTAATACCTGTCTTTAGAAATTTTCTTCTCGCCGGTGTATTGTAGAAAAGGTTTCTCACCAGAAATGTTGTTCCGTTAGGCGCTCCTATCTCCTCAATGCTCTTTTCCTTTCCGCCGTCTATAAGGTATCTGCTTCCGGTAAGGCTCTCCGCTGTCTTGGTTATAAGCTCAACCTGTGCCACTGCAGCAATACTCGACAGTGCCTCACCTCTGAAACCAAGTGACGAGATGGTCAGTAAATCCTCCACCGACTTAATCTTGCTGGTTGAATGGCGCAGAAAGGCCAGTTGTATCTGATCCTTCGGAATACCGCTCCCATTGTCGGTTATCCTTATAAACGAACAGCCGCCGTCCTTTATCTCTATGGTCACGGCTGAGGCTCCCGCATCAATGGCATTCTCAACAAGCTCTTTAACTACCGATGAAGGTCTTTCAATAACCTCGCCTGCCGCTATTTTATTGATTGTACTCTGGTCTAATACCTTTATCTGCGCCATATTATTCCTCTCTTAAATTTACTGTTAAATTGTTCCCAAGCTCTTTTAATTTCACTATCTACAGTCAATTTATATTTCCAGACCTCTTAAAAGCTCCAGCGGTTCTTGACTTTATTCTGAAGCTTATACAATGTGTTAAGCGCCTCAATAGGAGTGAGATTTCCAAGGTCGATGTTCTTCAGCTCCTCGATAATGTCATCATCCTTCACAGCGTCAAAAAGAGTCATCTGCTCAAGGTCGACATCATCAGGCTTCTGCATTTTTTTCTTTGATTTGGTATTTAAAGCTCCAAGCTTGGCAATCTCCTTGGCCTTCGCTGATATATCGGCATCCACAAGGTCTGCTAAGATTTCCTTTGCCCGGTTGATAACGCTGTCCGGCACTCCGGCAAGCTTCGCTACCTGTATTCCATAGCTCTTGTCCGCCCCTCCGGCGACAATCTTTCGAAGGAACACAATGTCATCACCCTGTTCCTTGACAGCTATGCAATAGTTGTTGACGGAATCTATCGTCCCCTCAAGCTCCGTCAGCTCATGGTAATGTGTCGCGAACAATGTCTTAGCTCCAAGAAGCTTCGGATTGCTTATATGCTCCACAACCGACCATGCTATGCTCAGTCCGTCAAAGGTGCTTGTCCCTCGCCCTATCTCGTCAAGTACAAGCAGGCTGTCAGCAGTGGCATTTCTTAGAATATTCGCAACCTCATTCATCTCAACCATGAATGTACTCTGCCCGCTCGCAAGGTCATCTGAGGCGCCCACACGCGTAAATATCCTGTCGACAACCCCTATATCCGCCGATCTTGCCGGAACAAAGGAGCCAATCTGAGCCATGAGCACAATGAGTGCTGCCTGTCTCATATATGTTGACTTACCGGCCATATTCGGACCGGTTATGATTGATACCCTGTTTTTGTTATTGTCAAGATATGTGTCATTCGGTATGAACATATTGTTGGGAATCATTTTCTCCACAACAGGGTGTCTTCCATCCTTTATGTCAATAATTCCCTTATTGTTAATCTTCGGGCAGACATAATTATTCTGGTCTGCCACCGTTGCAAGTGAGGCAAACACATCAAGCTGTGCAATTGCGCCTGCTGTTCTCTGAATCCTTACAACCTCCGCGGAGATTTTTTCCCTCACATCGGCGAACACATCATACTCAAGTGAGAAAAGCTTATCCTCCGCATTCAATATGATGTCCTCCAGCTCCTTGAGCTTAGGAGTTGAATATCTCTCAGCATTGGTGAGAGTCTGCTTTCTTACATAGTCCTCCGGCACATTGCCCTTGAAAGAATTGAGCACCTCTATATAGTATCCAAAAACCTTATTGTACTTGATTCTAAGATTCTTGATACCTGTCCTCTCCCGCTCATCCGATTCAAGCTGTGCAAGCCAGCTCTTTCCCTCTGTCTTTGCCGTTCTGAGCCTGTCAATCTCATCATTGAAGCCTTCCTTTATAAGTCCGCCATCCTTTACCGCAATAGGCGGTTCATCAACTATCGCTTTTTCAATAAGGGTGCACACATCCTCAAGCTCATCAATCTCATCATGTAATTCATGCAGAAGCTCAACGCTGCATTCTCTTATAAGATACTTGATATGTGGCAGCATTGACAGTGAGCTCTTAAGTGCAATCAGATCCCTCGGTCCTGCGGACCTGGTGCTTATTCTTCCTATCAGACGCTCAAGGTCATAGACCGGGTTTAGGTACTCCCTCAACTCCTCCCTTGTGATGACCTCATCCTTCAGGTAAGCCACCGCCTGCTGTCGTGTCACGATATCCCCGCC
>ENA-OPMP01001068-OPMP01001068.1-human-gut-metagenome-genome-assembly--contig:-NODE-1068-length-12663-cov-1.640308_pt1 | contig 12663 bp, 11 predicted proteins | sample MGYA00241527_ERZ501751 | MGnify/ENA primary metagenome ERZ501751 (study PRJEB25962, sample SAMEA2042647) | human gut metagenome | biome: human gut; feature: human-associated habitat; material: faeces... | reverse complement strand
GAACAGGCGCAGGTCGTGCACCAGGAACATGCCCTTGTACACGATGGTGCGGCTGGACAGGCTGGGCACATAGGTGCCGTTGCTGGCCTGCTCGAACACGCGGCGCACGATGTAGAGCTTGCGGTCAAAGTCGATGCCCTTGCTCACCTTGGCGGGCTTTTTGATGAAGCACTGCCAGATGGAGGGCATACAGTCGCGGGCTTTCTGGCCCACGGCATCCGGGTTCACGGGAACCTTGCGCCATGCCAGAAATTCGAGGCCTTCCTTGCGGGTGACCACCTCGAACAGCTTCATGGCCTGCGCACGCAGGTGCTCGCTCTGGGGGAAGAAGAACATGCCCACACCGTACTCGCGCTCGTTGCCAAGGTTGATGTTCAGTTCTTCGGCCACCTTGGAGAAGAACTTGTGGCTGATCTGCAGCAAAATGCCCACACCGTCGCCGGTCTTGCCCTCGGCGTCCTTGCCCGCGCGGTGCTCCAGATGCTCCACGATCTGCAGCGCGTCGTCAATGGTTTTGTGGCTCTTGCGCCCCTTGATGTCCACCACAGCGCCGATGCCGCAGGCATCGTGCTCGAACTGTGGGTCATACAGACCAAGGGTGGTTTTCTGCTCTGTAAAGTTTTCCATAGACTTTCCCATCCTTATCTAAAATCCTCACCGGTGCGGCACCCTCCGCATTTTGACAAAAAAGAAAAGCGCCCCGCAAGGGCATACTTTACCCTTGCAGAACGCCTTTGTTCCGGTAACTATTATTATACTGAACGCTGAAAAATCTTCAAGTGACAGCTGCACCAAATATGACAACTGCTTTACACCACTTCTTGTGCGAAACGCCGCGTATGGCGGTCAGTTGTAGCTATAGTGAGAACAGTGCAGGCTCAATGTCTGCCCAGAATGGCCTGCAGGTCGGCTTCCGGGGTGGCAATGGGCTTGAGGCCGTACCGTTCCTGCAGGGTGCGCACCACCCCCGGCGAGAGGAACGGGGGCAGGGTAGGCCCCAGCCGGATGTTCCGGATGCCCAGCGCCAGCAGCGCGATGAGGATGCACACGGCCTTCTGCTCAAACCAGCACAGCACCAGCGAGAGGGGCAGGTCGTTGACGCCGCAGCCAAAGGCGTCGGCCAGCGCCAATGCGATGCGGATGGCGCTGTAGGCGTCGTTGCACTGGCCCACGTCTAGGATGCGGGGCAGGCCGGTGCCCGGCACGGTGCCAAGGGGCAGGTCGTTCAGGCGGAACTTGCCGCAGGCCAGCGTCAGGATCAGCGAGTCCATAGGCGTGGACTTGACGAAGTCCGTGTAGTAGTTGCGCCCGGGGTGCGCGCCGTCGCAGCCGCCTACCAGAAAGATGTGCTTCACCGCGCCGCTTTTGATGGCGTCGATCACCGCCGGGGCGCTGTCGCCCAGCGCCTTGTGGGCAAAGCCGGTGGTCAGGATATGTCCGCCGTTGATGCCACTCATGCTCCGGTCGGTGCTGTATCCGCCCAGGGCCAGCGCCTGGTCGATGAGGGCGGAGAAATCCTTGCGGCCCTGCCGATCCTCCGGGATGTGCTTCAGTCCGGGATAGCCCACCACCGACGTGGTATAGATACGGTCGGCATAGCTGGGACGGGGCGGCATGATGCAGTTGGTGGTCATCAGAATGGGTGCGGGAAGGCTGTCGAACTCGCTTTGCTGGTTTTGCCAGGCGGTGCCGAAGTTTCCGGCCAGCTGCGGGTATTTTCGCAGCCCCGGATACCCGTGGGCGGGCAGCATCTCGCTGTGGGTGTACACGTTGACACCGGTGCCTGTCGTCTGCTCCAGCAGCTGGTGCAGGTCCTCCAGATCGTGGCCGGATACCACGATGAACGGCCCCCGACGGATGTCCGTGTGGACCTTTGCGGGCGCCGGGTCACCGAAGGCGGCGGTGTTGGCCTTGTCCAGCAGGGCCATGCATTGATAGTTTACCAGACCAAATTCCGTGATGAGGGCCAGCCACTCCTCAACGGTGTGCTCCTGCCGCAGGGCGCACAGCCCCTTGTAGAACCACTGGCTGACCGCCTCATCCTCCTGCCCAAGGCGGAAAGCGTGATGGGCATAGGCTGCCATACCCTTCATGCCGAACAGCAGTGTGGCGCGCAGAGACACGATGTCCGTATCGCCGCGCCATAGCCAACTCGGGTCCTGTATCGGCAGACGCTGGGGCGTCAGTTTTTCGGCGCGGCGGATATAGCCCTGTAAGGCTGTATCGTCAAAATTTACGTTGGTCAGCGTGGCGAACAGACCGTCCGCCAGCAGGTGTGTGACTTCCGGAGGATAGTCCTCCTTGGCGGCATATATCTCCGCCAGGTGGATGAGGGAGCACACCAGATAGTCCTGCAAATTGGCGGTTTTCGGCTGCTTGCCGCAGACGCCCGTTTTGATGCAGCCGGTATTTCCGGCAGTCTGCTGACACTGAAAACAGAACATATCTGACATAAGCATCTTCCTTTTCTTTTTTCTGAAACGCTGTACGCCAAATGGCCTCAAATTGCAGAGCGTTCGACACACAGCGTTTTGTTTCCGGATTAGTATGAAACGGGAGAAGAAAAATATACGAAATCCTTTATCAGATTGTGTACAGAAAAAGAAAAAACGGGTATAATTCTATGAAAATGGAATTGTTTGAAAAGAAACACAAAGGAGAAAGATTGAAAAATAAAATTTTTCAATCGCGAGATTTGTGTCTGCGCGCACTTGACACAAACTCGGCATGCGCAAAAAGCGTGCGCAGAAATGAGGGGAAGTATGGAACAAACACAGATTGATGACGCACTCTGCAGGCGTCTGATCGCAGCTGCGCTGGAAGCCAGAAAGCGTTCCTATGCGCCGTACTCCCATTATCATGTCGGGGCGGCGCTTTGGACACAATCGGGAAAGCTCTACACCGGCTGCAATATTGAAAATGCAGCCTATACGCCGACCAACTGCGCGGAGCGCACTGCGTTTTTTACAGCAGTCGCGGCGGGAGAACGGCAGTTTTTGGCGATTGCAATCGCAGGAAGTCCGGCGGAAATAGATGAAAACGGCGGAAGAAAGATCGGAAAGCTCACACAGGCAGCCTGGCCCTGCGGCGTATGCAGACAGGTGATGGCAGAGTTTTGTGATCCGGATTCGTTTTTTATCGTTGTTGCAGAAAGCGAGAGCGATTACGAAATCCGCACGCTTCGAAAACTGCTTCCGGAGGGCTTTGGTTCGGGAAATCTGGCGGATTGTATACAATAGATTGTGCGCTGAGCATTTTAATCTCCGGACCGGAATAGAATCTCAACGACAGGAGAAAAGAGGAACAAACTTCATTGGAATATGCAATTTTATTCGCGGCGCTCTTGGCGGGAGCTGCTGTTATGTTTTTAAAAGGACTCTGGGATCAGCACAGAGCGCAGAAATGGAACCGGGAACAGCTGCGAAAATCCTTTGGAAAAGCCGGCAGGACAGAATATGCAGATGGAGAGTTAAATGGAATTGTCCGATATTTTGAAAAGCATCCAAAGGATTTCCAGATCGATGATATCACCTGGAACGACCTGAACCTGGATGAAATTTTCCTGCGGATGAACAGCACCTGCAGCTCGGCGGGACAGGAATATCTCTATGCGATGCTGCGCAGTCCGTCATTTGAGGAAAAAGAGCTGCAGGAGCGGGAGAAACTGTTGGAATTTCTGGAACAGGACGAGGAAACGAGAGTCCGGATGCAGGAGATTTTTTTCAAAATCGGAAGAACCGGGAAATATTCCCTGTATGACTATATGGACTTTCTGGACGTGCTGGGAGAGCGTAAAAACGGCAAGCATCTGTTGGTTGATCTGCTGTTTTTTCTTGCGATCGCAGCAGCTTTTGTCAGTCCGCCGCTTGGATTGTGTGGTGTGAGTGCGGTGATGTGTTTTAATATCACAACCTATCTGAAAGAAAAGAAGCAGATTGAGCCGTATCTGACCAGCTTTCACTATATTTTCCGACTGATCCGCGGGGCGGAGGAGCTTTCCGAAATTCATGCACAGCAGCTGGAGGGAAGACTCAGCAAGGTTCGAAAGCTGTTGCCACAGTTTGGAAAGCTGAACAGAAGTGCGTCACTTGGGATGCATACGTCGAGCGGCGATCCGATGGGTATCGTGGCGGATTATATCAATATGATGCTGCATCTGGATATCATCGGATTCAATATCATGCTGCATGCGGTGCGGGAGCAGACGGAAAATATTGACCGGCTTGTGACGATTGTGGGGGAGCTGGATGCGTTGATTGCAGCGGCGGGATTTCGGCATTCCTTGCCCGCCTGGTGCGTGCCAAAGCTGACGGCAGCAGAAACGGTGGCGGACGGTGCAGCACATGGCGCTGCGGAATTCTCCGGGCAGCATTTTGAAGCTGTGTCCCTGCAGCTGGAGCAGTTGTACCACCCGCTGCTCGCCGACCCGGTCAAAAACGATATCAAAACGACAAACGGCGTTCTCCTGACCGGCTCCAACGCATCGGGGAAATCCACTTTTTTAAAGGCAGTCGCCCTGAACATGATTCTGGCGCAGACGATTCACACCTGCTGTGCGGATCATTGTCAGAGCAGCTACTGGCGCGTGATGACCTCGATGGCGCTGCGCGACGACCTTGGCAGTGGAGAAAGCTATTATATTGTAGAAATCCGTTCCTTGAAACGAATTTTAGATGCGGCGCAAAGCCCGGGTGCACCGGTGCTGTGCTTTGTGGACGAGGTGCTTCGCGGTACGAACACAGTGGAACGGATTGCGGCCTCCACACAGATTTTAAAGAGCCTGCATAAGCCCGGCGTGTGCTGCTTTGCGGCAACGCACGATGTGGAGCTGACAGGACTTCTGGAGGCAGAATATGACAATTATCATTTTGAAGAGCAGATTGCAGACGGGGATATTTCTTTCCCGTATCTGCTGATGCCCGGGCGTGCGACTTCGAGAAATGCGATCCGACTGTTGGAAATGATGGGCTACAGTGAAGAAATTATTAAAAAAGCGGATGATCAGGCGGCGGAATTTTTAAAAACCGGTGTCTGGAAAGCGTGAACGTGCAGCGCAAAAACGCATGTCCGTGCTGCGCATGCTATGCAAAAAAACAAAAAGGAATGAAAAACAATGCAGAATGTAACACTATATACAGATGGCGCGGCAAGAGGAAACCCGGACGGACCGGGGGGCTACGGCGCAGTTTTGCAGTTTGTGGACAGCCAGGGCAATCTGCATGAACGGGAATTTTCTGCGGGTTATATCCGCACGACCAACAACCGGATGGAGCTGACGGCCTTCATCGAAGCGCTGCGCCAGCTCAAGGAGCCCTGCGCCATTGACCTGTACAGCGACAGCCAGTATGTGATCAACGGGCTGGAAAAGGGCTGGGCCAAGGGCTGGCGCAAGCGCGGCTGGAAAAAGGCAGACAAATCCCCCGCCTTGAACCCCGACCTTTGGGCACCGCTGCTGGAAGAAAGCGAGAAGCATGTGATCCACTACCACTGGCTGAAAGGCCACGCAGGCCACCCCGAAAACGAGCGTTGCGACCGACTTGCCGTTGCAGCCGCAAAACAATTTGCATAACAATAAACTTATATAAAGGTGGATATAAAATGAGATATGTTTATGCCGACAACTCGGCTACTACAGCACTTTCGCCGAAGGTGCTTGAAAAAATGATGCCATACCTCACCGAGGTTTACGGAAACCCGTCAAGCATTTATACAATCGGTGCAAAGGCAAGGGCTGCCGTAGAAACTGCAAGAGAAAACATTGCAAAGAATCTCGGTGCGGCTAACCCGAATGAAATTTACTTTACCTCAGGCGGAAGTGAATCCGACAACTGGGCACTCAAGGGTGTTTGTCACGCTCTAAAGGCAAAGGGCAAAAAGCACATCATTACTTCAAAGTTTGAACATCACGCTATTCTTCACACATGTGAGGCTCTTGAAAAGGAAGGCTTTGAGGTTACTTATCTTGATGTTTACGAAAACGGTATTGTTCATCCCGAGGATGTTGAAAATGCAATTCGTGAGGATACGGCTATAGTTTCGATTATGTATGCAAACAACGAAATCGGTACAATTCAGCCGATTTCCGAAATCGGTGCAATTTGCAGAAAGCACGGCGTTCTTTTCCATACAGACGCAGTTCAGGCGGCAGGTTATGTGAAGATTGATGTTCAGAAAGAAAACATTGACCTTCTTTCAATGACAGCACACAAGCTTCACGGACCGAAGGGCTGCGGTCTTCTCTACATCAGAAAAGGCGTACGAATTGAAAACCTCATCTGCGGCGGTGCTCAGGAGAGGAACAAGCGTGCAGGTACCGAAAATGTTGCAGGTATTGTCGGTCTTGATGCCGCACTTCAGCTTGCAGTTGACGGTATGGACGAAAGAAATGCAAAGCTTGAAAAGATGCGTGATAGACTTATCGACGGTCTTTTAAAGATTGAGCGTTCAAGAATCAACGGTGACAGAGTTCACAGACTCCCCGGCAATGTCAATATGTGCTTTGAGGGTATTGAGGGTGAAAGCCTTCTTTTAAGACTTGACCTCAAGGGAGTTTCGGCATCATCGGGTTCTGCTTGTACATCGGGCAGTCTTGATCCGAGTCATGTACTTCTTGCAATCGGTCTTCCCCACGAAATTGCTCACGGCAGTATGCGTCTTTCATTCTCTGATGACAATACAGAGGAAGATATTGATTATATTCTTGAAATCGTTCCCGAAATTGTTTCGTACCTCAGAAGTATGTCACCTCTTTGGGAAAAGATTAAAAAGCAGGAAGCTCAGGGTTGATTGACAACCCGTTAAAATTCGTATAGAATTGAATAGATATTCGGCAACAATATATTCAGGAGGATTAAAATGGCTTATTCGGAAAAAGTAATGGATCATTTCGCTAATCCGAGAAATGTAGGCGAAATTGAAAACGCAGACGGCATCGGCGAGGTCGGTAACTCAAAATGCGGCGATATTATGAAAATGTACATTAAGGTTGATAACGATATCATCACTGATGTAAAATTTAAAACATTCGGTTGCGGTGCGGCTATTGCAACAAGCAGTATGGCAACAGAGCTTATCAAGGGCAAGTCAATCAATGACGCTCTTAAGCTCACAAACAAGGCGGTTATGGAGGCTCTTGACGGACTTCCGCCTGTCAAGGTTCACTGCTCTGTTCTTGCAGAACAGGCAATCAAGGCAGCCGTTTCGGACTACTACAAAAGAAGAGGCGTTGATCCCGAGCCAATCGTGGGCAATGTTCCCGAATGTGACAGCTGTGGCTGTGAAGGCTGATTAACTTAAAATCATACATCTGCCCGACTGCGTAAAAGTCGGGCATTTTTTTGCTCCCGATTATACCGTAGAATCAGTTGCACAAAAAAACGATTGAAATCCGAAAGGAAATCAATCGTTTTTTATTTGTGTGATTATTATTTTGCAATATATCAGCCGATTGCGGCATTAAAGATTTTTTCGCTGTTTTTCATCAATCTGTCAACCGCCTGCTGACCGCATTTTTTGGCAATACATTCGATTGCGTCGGAATAAAGCTCAGGTGTATTATGATTGAGTGAATGTGCGTCCGTACCGATAATGTCGATAAGTCCTGCACCTACAAGCTTTAACATTCTGCGGCGTTTCATCATTGGAGCTTTCTTTGTGTAATTTGAAATATTTGTCTGAATAACAACACCGAGCCGTTTTAAATCTTCAATCACATCAGGATTGTCAACAAGAAAGCTGTAACGCTCAACATGAGGAATTACGGGAATAAGTCCCTGTTCGCTCATAAGCCTGTCGAGCATTTCATACGAATTGTCCGAAAATGTTGCATTATACGGAAACTCAGTGAGAATATAGTTTGAATTTCCGTAGTTTATACCTTTGATATTTTCATTGTTGAAAAGATACTTTGTAACATAAACCTCTGTTCCGAGAACGATATTCATACCGTTCGGAATGTGCGGCTTGAATTTTTCAAACTTTTCCGCCCTCTCGGCAATAAAATCTTCAAGGCTGATTTCATTTGTATAAAAATGAGGTGTAAGACAAACATTCGTTACTCCCTGATTTTTAAGACAGGAGAGCAACTCCAGACTGTCCTCAACCGTTTTTGCACCGTCATCTATACCCGGAAGAATATGAGAGTGCATATCGAAAAGCTGCATACCGTTCACCAATTAAAGTGCCTCACAAACACGGTCGCCCATTTCGTCACAGCCAACCTTTGTGAAACCCTCTTCATAGATATCGGGCGTACGGTAGGTTTCAAGAACCTTTGCAACAGCTGCCTCAATTGCGTCTGCCGCCTCGCTCTGATCAAGTGAATAACGGAGCATCATTGCAACAGAAAGAATTGTAGCAAGCGGATTTGCGATATTCTGACCTGCAATGTCAGGAGCAGAACCGTGGATAGGCTCATAAAGACCGAGCTTGCTGCCCGAAAGGCTTGCAGATGCGAGCATACCGATTGAGCCGGCAATCATTGATGCCTCGTCAGAAAGAATATCACCGAAGATATTTGATGTGAGAATAACATCAAACTGGCGGGGATTTCTTACAAGCTGCATAGCGCAGTTGTCAACATACATATGGTTAAGCTCTACCTCGGGATAGTCCTTTGACATCTCGATAACCGTCTTTCTCCACAGTCTTGATGAATCGAGCACATTTGCCTTGTCAACGCTTGTGAGCTTTTTGCTTCTCTTCATTGCCATTTCAAAAGCGGTTTTCGCAATTCTCTTAATTTCGGAAACGGTGTACTTTTCGGTGTCGTAAGCGTATTCCTCGCCGTTTTCGACACCCGTGCCGCGCTCTCCGAAGTAAATTCCGCCGGTAAGCTCGCGAACTATCATTATGTCAAGGTTACCCTCGGTTATGCTGTCTTTAATCGGCGACGCGTCTTTTAAGGGGGCAAATATTCTTGCAGGACGGAGATTTGCATAAAGTCCGAGCGCACCGCGTATTCCGAGAAGCCCTGCCTCGGGGCGTTTATTGCCGGGAACGCCGTCCCACTTAGGACCGCCTACCGCTCCCAAAAACACACAATCCGCCTTTTTGCAGGCATCTACGGTTTTCTGCGGAAGCGGCTCGCCCGTCTCGTCTATGGCACAGCCGCCCATAAGTTCATAATCATAATTCATCTTAAAGCCGTGCTTTTTGCCTGCTGCATCAAGCACTTTTACAGCCTCGTCGACTATTTCGGGGCCGATACCGTCGCCCTTTAATACTACAATATTATGTTCTCTCATATTACTTCCATATCCTTTCCTGCCGCTCACGGCACGTTTTGCCGAATAAAGCGGACATCTAAAACGCCGAATTGTGTTCAGGTAAAATGCCTTGTCGCAAAAGCTTATTGCTTTTTCTCAAATATCGGCTGCTGCGGCTCGCGCACAACATTCGGCTGGCAACGGTTTATGGCACACAAAATACCCTTTATTGAAGCATAGTTTATGTTGTGTGAAATGCCTATGCCGAAAACGGCCTTGCCGTCGGGAGCTTCAAGCTCGATATAGGAGCAGGCCTTGGCGTCCGCGCCGATTGAAATTGCGTGCTCCGCATAGTTCTTGAATTTGTACCCTGTGATTCCCACGTGCGACAGAGCGTTAAAGAACGCCTCTATGGGGCCGGAACCGACGCCCTCGATAGATACCGGCTCGTTTCCGTTATATTTTATGGTACCCGTAAAATGCACCCTGGTGCGAGACTCGCTCTCAAGCTTTTCTTCGCTGAATTTATGGTTGAGAAGCTTATAAGGTCCGCAGACATTGCGATATTCTTCACAGAACAGCTCAAATACCTCATCGGCTCTGAGTTCCTTACCCTTTTCATCACAGGCCTTTTGAACGACCGCTCCGAATTCGGGGTGCATGGCCTTAGGCATCGCAAATCCGTATTCCTGCATAATATACGCGGCACCGCCCTTGCCGGACTGACTGTTTATACGGATTATCGGCTCGTATTCCCTGCCGACATCTGCCGGGTCTATCGGGAGATAAGGAACCTCCCACTTGTCGGGATTATTCTCACGCATAAACGCCTTACCCTTGTTTATGGCATCCTGATGAGAGCCTGAAAAGGCGGTAAAAACAAGCTCACCGGCATACGGCTGGCGAGGGCCTACCTTCATATTTGTGGCGTCCTCATATACCTCTTTAATATGGTTGATGTCGTGAAAGTCAAGCTTGCAATCGACATTTTGCGTATACATATTGAGAGCAAGCGTAACTATATCCACATTGCCGGTTCTCTCACCGTTGCCGAAAAGAGTTCCCTCTATACGCTCGGCACCTGCAAGAAGACCGAGCTCGGCAGCTGCGACCGCAGTACCGCGGTCATTGTGAGGATGAAGGCTGATTACGGCGCTGTCACGGTCTTTAAGGTGACGGCAGAAATATTCTATCTGATCGGCATAACCGTTCGGCGTGCTGCCCTCAACGGTTGAAGGAAGGTTGAGTATGACCTTGTTTTCGGGCGTTGCGCCGAGCTCCTCCAAAACTCTTTGGCATATTTCAACCGCGTTATCCATTTCGGTACCGGTAAAGCTCTCCGGCGAATATTCATAGCGTATGTTTATGTCGGACGTTTCCATAAGCTCATCCGACAGCTTTTTAATAAGTCTTGCGCCGTTTACCGCAATATCGATAATGCCCGGCATATCCTTTTTAAATACGACCTTGCGCTGAAGAGTCGATGTGGAATTGTAAAAGTGTATTATAACGTTCTTTGCGCCCTTTACAGCCTCAAAGGTCTTTTTGATAAGATGCTCGCGGCTCTGCACAAGCACCTGAATTGTCACATCGTCCGGAATATAATTTCCGTCTATAAGCGTGCGGAGAATTTCATATTCCGTCTCCGATGCAGAAGGAAAGCCGACCTCGATTTCCTTTATGCCGATGTCTACAAGCGTTTTGAACATCTCAAGCTTCTGCTCAAGGTTCATGGGGTCTATAAGAGCCTGATTTCCGTCGCGGAGATCCACAGAGCACCAAACAGGCGCCTCTTTTATGGTCTTGGACGGCCAAGTTCTGTCCGGAATGTCGATAGGTTCAAAAGGAATGTACTTGTTTGTTTTCATAATTATTTCTCCTATGAAGTACTCCAATCATATAGCTTGCTTTGCAAAGACTGACAGCAGAGCGAAAAATACAAAAAATAAAGCGCAGTCTTTACAAAACAAAAAATCGCCCTTATCTCTGAAGAAGATAGGGGCGAAGTAAAAACCACGCTGTACCACCCTAATTCGGCAGCCGAGGCTGCCCTCTGCGGTCTCCAACAAGACCTGACATATAACGGTGTCTGCCGTCACAGCCTATGACTTCAGCTATGAAACTCCGGAACGAGTTATACACGGATACTTGGTACTGCCTTTCACCACACGGCAGCTCTCTGGAACTCACGGTAACCGTCTTGTTTCCTTCACAGTTTTTAAAGGCGATCTTTTCGATTGTGCTTTATATTATAATTACAGTTAAAAAATTTGTCAAGCGTTTGTTATTTATCTTTTTTCTGATTTTTAACTCCGGTTATCTGCGGAACGTTACCGAGAATAGCTGCCACAACGGTTGTTATGATTATTTCCGGAACCATATAAAGGCCGTTATAGAATACCGAATAAACTATCGACAGAGCCGTACCGGAATATTTGCCGAGTATGCTCTCTCCTATCTTATAGAAGCCCTCCTGAGAGAAGAACCATTCGGCCCATGCCCCGTAGAATATCGCACCCGATATAATATGAACAATATACCTTAAGAGCAGGGCGACAAATACGCCGAGTGCAAGCTCCAATGCCGGTTTTTTGAATTTGCCCTTAAACATACCACCGACGCCGAGTATGGTATAAGCGAGCACATAGTCAAGAAGGCAAACGCATATTGCCTGCCAAACAGCCATTTGGTCTTCGCCAGGCAGGAACATAGCCGAAACCACCTTAGCACCCATTATCATCTGCAAAAGTGAATAGGTAAAGCCGCTGAGCAACCCCCATTTCACACCGTATCTGTAAGAAATGAGAACTACCGGGAACATACTTGCAAGCGTTATTGTTCCTCCGAACGGAAGCTCAAGTCCCAAAAGCTTTGAAACGAGTTCCAATACCACAGCTATTGCAAGAAGCAATGCGCTTTCTGTGAGTCTTTTTGTAGAATTTCTTTTTTCCACAATATCAATCCCTCTCAAAAAAATTAAGCCTTACGATATGAAAATACCGTAAGGCTGAGATTATACTACCTACGACGGCATTATCCGTATCAGGTTAAAGGGTCAAAGGAGCATTTATCCTTAATCTCAGCCGGCTTTTGCGCCGACACCCCCGATATTAAACTATCGCAATAAAGCTGCACCTGCTAGGTACAACTAAGCTTTAAAAAAATTATAATTCAGCGACGGAAACTTGTCAAGAATTTAGAACAGACCAAAGCGTGGAAAAGCAAAAAATAAAAACGGCAAGCATCAAACGATACTTACCGTTTATTTGGAGGCGACACCCAGATTTGAACTGGGGAATCAGGGTTTTGCAGACCCATGCCTTACCACTTGGCTATGTCGCCTTATTTCTGTGTCATTGGATTTAGGAAAAAAGGACGCTTAATATTTTTAAGCGTCCTTTTTGGAGCGGATGACGAGGCTCGAACTCGCTACCTCCACCTTGGCAAGGTGGCGCTC
>ENA-OPMP01001066-OPMP01001066.1-human-gut-metagenome-genome-assembly--contig:-NODE-1066-length-12686-cov-2.076241_pt1 | contig 12686 bp, 8 predicted proteins | sample MGYA00241527_ERZ501751 | MGnify/ENA primary metagenome ERZ501751 (study PRJEB25962, sample SAMEA2042647) | human gut metagenome | biome: human gut; feature: human-associated habitat; material: faeces... | reverse complement strand
ATTGCTGTAAATACCGCCATTGCAATCTCCTGTCCGGTACTGATCGGGCAAGATGCAATCACCCACACTGCACACAATACAATGCCAATACCGCCTAAAATAAGTGGGATGTACTTATCCTTTACTGTCTGAGACTGTTTTAATCCCATTCCAATAAAATACAGTACTACTGCTACAACAATCAGTTCCGGTTTTACATAATTCATGGTCTGTTCCATCATTACTCACCTTTCCTTTCCAAATCTTCAGAGAAATGGAATAGAGGGCTTTAATTTTCCTCTTGCATGAAAGATACAGCAAACAAAAAGCCCAGTAAAGAGTGCAAAGCACCACCAATGGTGGTAAGGCTCTTTACAGGGTTCTTTCTTTTCTGTGGTGGGTAATCAAGCGAAAAATGAAGAAGTGTTTTGTCATGCTTTATATTTTTATCCCGACTTTGATAATTCAGATTGTGAAAATGATTAAATACAGAAAAGCTAAATAACACGATTTATATTAGCATCACTTTAATGATAAATTAGTTAGAGTGGTGCCTTGTTTTTTTCTCTGTACAATCACTTAAATAGGTGCTATAGTAATGGGTAGATAGTATTCGAACAGAAACTATACCACATATTTTTTATTTTTAAGCCATGAGGATTGTATCAGTTTGAACGAGACCTCAGCCATGCAGATTTTCATGATTGTCACTTCCCAGAAAGGAGTGATCGATATGAGAGCAGGATTTATCGGAGCGGGGAAAGTAGGATTTTCCCTTGGAAAATACCTGAAGGAAAACGGCGTAGAGATTACAGGTTACTTCAGCAAATCACCGGAATCAGCTAAATCAGCAGCAGATTTTACTAACACAAAACTATATAAGAGTATAGAGAATATCTTAAGTGACAGTGATACCCTGTTTATTACTGTGCCTGATGGACAAATAAGCAAAGTATGGGATTATATGAAGAATCTGGATATTAAAAATAAAAATATTTGTCATTGCAGCGGTTCGATTTCATCTACCGTTTTTTTTGATGGTGAAAACCTCGGTGCAAATATCTATTCGGTACATCCCCTATATGCAATAAGTGATAAGTGCGAATCATGGAAACACTTGAATAAGGCTTATTTTACTGTGGAGGGTTCGGCAGAGAATCTAGATGAGATTAAGAGTATCTTTGAGCGAGCAGGAAATAAGGTAATCGCAATGGGAGCGGAAAATAAATCTCTTTACCACTGCGGTGCAGTAGTTGTAAGCAATCTCGTAAACGGACTTTTTCAAGTGGGGGCTGAAATGCTTGTAAAATGCGGCTTTGATAAAAAAGATGCAAAGAAAGCCTTAGTGCCTTTGTTTACTGGAAATGCCGACACATTGGCAGAAAAAGGAGTTGCGGCTGCCCTCACAGGTCCTGTTGAGCGAAATGATTTGTCGACTATCACAAAACACATTGAAGCTATTGAGGCAGCATGGATAAACGAGTCTGAGGAAAAGGTGGGATATGAGATGATATATCTTTTGCTTTCAGAAAAGCTTCTCAGTATTGCACAGGAAAAACATTTAGACAGTGACTATTTGAAGATGACGGAGGTAATTAAAAATGAAAAACACAGTATCCACTTTTAAAGAACAGAAGGTTAAGGGCGATAAGATTACAATGCTGACAGCCTATGACTATTCGACAGCTAAATTGATGGATCAGTCAGGTATTAACGGTATTCTCGTTGGAGATTCTCTTGGCATGGTTATGCTCGGATACGAAAATACTTTGCCGGTAACAATGGAAGATATGATTCACCATACAAGAGCAGTTACAAGAGGTGCCAAAGATGCCTTAGTAGTTGGAGATATGCCGTTTATGTCATATCAAGTTTCAATTGAAGAGGCCATGTATAACGCAGGAAGACTTATGAAAGAAGGAAGATGTCAAGCAGTAAAGCTAGAAGGTGGAGCCTCTGTTTGTCCACAGATTAAAGCTATTACAGCTGCTTCAATTCCTGTTATGGCACATATTGGACTTACACCTCAGTCAGTGAACGTTTTTGGAGGCTTTAAAGTTCAGGGAAAAAGTGAAGAGGGAGCAAAGAAACTCATTGAAGAGGCAAAAGCTGTTGAAGAAGCAGGAGCATTTGCGATTGTTTTGGAATGCGTACCTGCAAAATTAGCGGAAATTATTTCTGAAAGCATTAATATTCCTACAATAGGAATAGGTGCAGGATCTGGCTGCGATGGACAGATTCTCGTTTATCAGGACATGCTTGGAATGGTCTCTGACTTTACACCTAAATTCGTAAAACAATTCGCAAAGGTAGGAGATGTAATGAAAGAAGCCTTTGCTGCATATATAGAAGAAACTAAACAGGGAAGCTTTCCAGCACCTGAACACACATTTAAAATTTCAGAAGATGTAATTAACAAGTTATATTAGGAGATAGAACGATGAAAATAGTAAAAACCGTAGATGAAGTGAGAGTTATAGTCAAAGAATGGAAGAAAGAAGGTCTTACAGTAGGTCTTGTTCCTACTATGGGATTTTTGCACGAAGGACATAAGAGTTTAATTACAAGGGCTGTTTCAGAAAACGATAGAGTTGTTGTCAGTGATTTTGTAAATCCGACTCAATTTGGAGTAGGGGAAGATTTGGAAAGCTATCCGAGGGATTTGGAAAGGGATACTATGCTATGTGAGGAGGCAGGTGCTAATTTAATATTTAATCCTGAGCCGGAAAATATGTATTTTGACGATTTTTCAACATATGTAAACATAGAAAGTCTTTCAGAGGAACTTTGTGGAAAATCACGACCAATACATTTCAGGGGTGTAGGCACAGTAGTATCTAAACTTTTTAATATTGTAAATCCCGACAGAGCTTACTTTGGTCAAAAGGATGCACAGCAGCTTGCGATTATAAAAAGAATGGTTAGAGATTTGAACTTTGATATCGAAATTGTGGGCTGCCCTATAGTTAGAGAAGAGGATGGTCTTGCAAAGAGTTCAAGAAATACATATCTAAGCAAAGATGAGAGAAAGGCGGCACTAATTTTAAGCAAAGCAGTTAAGCTCGGAGAAGATATGGCAAAAGCAGGAGAAAAAGATACAGATAAAATTGTATCAGAAATGATTAAGCTTATTGAAACTGAGCCTATGGCGAAAATAGATTATGTTCAGGCTGTAGACGCTGTTTCAGTTAAACCGGTCAAGGAGATGACAGCACCAGTACTAGTTGCCATGGCAGTTTATATCGGCAAAACCAGATTGATTGACAACTTTATTTACGAAGGTTAAACGGGGGTTAAATATGACATTTGAAATGTTAAAGGGGAAGATACACAGAGCTACAGTAGTTCAAGCAGAACTTGATTATGTAGGAAGCATCACTGTAGACGAAGACTTACTTGACAGTGCCGGAATTTTGGAGTATGAAAAGGTAAGTATCGTAGATATAAATAATGGGAACAGATTTGAGACATACACAATTGCAGGAGAAAGAGGCAGCGGAATGATATGTCTCAATGGAGCTGCTGCAAGATGTGTTCAGACAGGTGATAAGATAATCATAATGTGCTATGCACAGATGACTCCAGAAGAGGTAAAGAAAAATCCACCTAAAGTAGTATTTGTAGATGAGGATAACAAAATATCAAGAGTCGCAAGATACGAAAAACATGGTAAGCTATAAGACATGTAATTTGCAAATAAAAAAGGGCATTTCGGTAATTAAAAAATGTAAAAAGTGAAGAATATGTCATCTGCCCTCGTTGTGAGCAAGAAGTTTATAAAGAAGTAATAATTTATCCATTTTGTAACTTTGGCATAATGGCATGGCTTGAAGGAGAAAATGATGAAAATAGCAAACCAGCGAAAGATAAATCTAAGTAAAATCTCAGCTTAACAATTTAATATCTATATTTACAAAGCAGTTGGTCTTATGATTGACTGCTTTTAAAAAAGACACCGTTTAGGTGTCAATGATGTCTTTTTAGTGTTATTTATAGTCATATCAAGGCTCGTTTAATTATGGTAAATTCGTGGTAAAATGAGTGCTTTTCTATACTTCAAAATATTTGAAAGTATAGTGTTTATACGGATAATCAAAAATTAGATATAAAATTTTACAAAATTGTTTGTTCAGATTCAATTTCAATCCCTTTCTCATCTGTAAAGAAAGCTTTGAATGTAAATACTTTTTCTCCATTATTCACAAAAATTTCTGCTGTAGACTGATCTAAAAACACCTGGATATTTTCAAGCTCAGAAATCTCCACTTGTACTTCATCATATCCTTTCATATTCCAATGTTTTCTTTGAATAAGCAAATTGTTATTATCAAAATAAATTTTCAATACATTCCCAAAATTAAAAGAAATTTTTTGACTGGATAACTGCTCTGCCAGTAATTCCACGCTCCATGTTTCCTGATCAATGAAAGTGTATCCTTCTGCTTCGATCACCCGCTCATGTCTTCTGATACGCTCGAATTCCTTAACCGGCCTCTGATGAAGTTTTCCATTCTGTATAAACAACTCTCTTGGAATTGTCAGTGCATGCAGCCACCCCTCTTCTACCGTAGGCTGACTCATCTGATACTCCAACTCACCTGCACCAAGCCATCCAATTAAAATGCACCGTCCCGATTCATCTACAAAACTCTGTGGCGCATAGAAATCGAATCCTGCATCCAGCAAATTGCCCACATCGTCTAATTGAAATTTTGCTTCGATGTAGTCCATCTTTCCACTGAAAACAATTCCTTTACACCCAGTTTCTTTTTGACAACTGACTATTAAAAATTGTTGTCCGTCTATATCCACTATATCCGGACATTCGCACATATATCCCCAGTCCATTGACGGATCTAGCAGATTTCCCCGGTAATCCCATTTTTTCAAGTTATTCGACTCAAACAATGCCACATTACCTTGCAATTCTTTTGTCTGTGCTCCTACAACCATCCACCAGCTGTTATTTTTCTTCCATACTTTCGGATCTCGAAAATGTGCAGTATATCCATCAGGCAGATAGATCACAGGACCTTCTTTCTGAAAAGACTTCCCATCGTCAGATACAGCAACACATTGATATGTTTCTCTCCCCCCTTCAGCATCCCTTACATTACCTGTATAGAACAGAAAATACTTATCTTCTGTTGTAATACCTGAGCCTGAATAGCAACCATTTTTTTCATACCACTCATCAGGCTGTAGTGCGCTCCCTTCGTCCGTCCAATGCACCAGATCATTTGAAATGCAATGTCGCCATTGTTTACTCCCCTGTGGAACAACATCTGGCAGCCACTGGTAAAACACATGATACTTTCCACGAAATTGTGCCAGACCATTTGGATCATTCAAAAAACCTTGTTCCGGTGAAATATGATACTTGGGTCTCATCCTTACTCTCCTTCCTCTTTCTCATGCCCTCATTCTACACCAACTTGTGAATTTTAAAAATTCATTTTTTTGCCAGTTCGCTGTGCAAAAATGTAACCGCCTAATTTTATATTTATTATTGCGTAAATTTAGGAAAACTTTTAAACTGCATTTTATAACAAATTTATTACTACTGATAGAAGGGATAAGAAGAATGATCCAAAATGATTTAAATATTGATAAATTTATCTATGGGGGTGATTATAATCCAGAACAGTGGTTGGATAGACCCGATATCCTAAAACAGGATTTACTTCTTATGAAAAAGGCACACATAAATACTGTAACACTGGGTGTTTTCTCCTGGTCTACTTTAGAACCAATAAAAGATTGTTTTAATTTCACCTGGCTGATTGACATAATTGACAAACTCTACGACAACGGCATCCAGGTCATACTTGCCACACCATCTGGAGCCCGTCCGCGTTGGTTGGCAGAAACATACCCCGAAGTTCTCCGTGTCCGTGAAGATCGTACACGCCAACTATACGGGGAGCGGCATAATCATTGCTACACCTCACCTGCTTACAGAGAACGTGTTCGAATCATCAACCAAAAGTTGGCTAAAACATTTCGAAATCATCCGGGAGTAATCCTGTGGCATATTTCCAATGAATACAGAGGTGAATGCCACTGTCCATTATGTCAAGAAGCTTTTCGCAACTGGTTAAAAAACAAATATAAAGATATTGACAGCTTGAACCGGGCATGGTGGACAACCTTTTGGAGCCATACCTATAATTCATTCCATCAAATTGAAAGTCCATCTTCCATAGGAGACCACGGACTACACGGCCTCAATCTTGATTGGAAACGATTTGTAACAGATCAGACAGTTGATTTTATGTGCGAAGAGATACATGCTCTGCGAGATGGTGGTGCAACTCAGCCCGTTACAACTAATTTTATGGATGATTATAAGGGCTTAAACTACTACAATCTGGCAAAGCACATCGATTATGTATCTTGGGACAGCTATCCTACATGGAATAAAGAAGACGAAATTCGTACAGCATACAATACAGCACTGCAGCATGACCTCATGCGGAGTATGAAACAGAAGCCATTTCTTTTAATGGAATCCTGCCCCTCCAGTCCAAACTGGCAAGCAATAAGTAAACTAAAAAAACCGGGATTGTTACAATCTGCTTCTCTACAAGCAATTGCACATGGTTCGGACAGCGTACAATATTTCCAGATCAGACAAAGTCGTGGAAGTTTCGAAAAATTCCATGGAGCGGTCATTGATCATTATGGTGGATCTGATACACGCGTTTTCAACGAAGTAACTGAAACTGGTGCATCCCTCATAGAATTAAAACAAGTTATTGGAAGCAAAGTAGATTCATCCGCTGCTATTATTTATGACATGGAAAACAGATGGGCAATGGAAGACGCGAAAGGTCCCCGAAATGAAGGACTTTTTTACCATGAAAGTGTCTTAAAATCCTACCAGGCGCTTCGAAAAGCAGCACTCAATGTGGATATCATTAACATGGAGCAATCCCTTGATTCTTATAAACTTGTGGTTGCACCAATGTTATATATGTTTCGAGCTGGCATCGAAATAAAGTTACGTACTTTCGTTGAAAATGGCGGGATACTAATCATGACATACTGGAGTGGAATCGTAAATGAAACTGATCTGTGCTACCTCGAGGGAACTCCACATGGCTTGCTCGATGTATTGGGACTTAGAAGTAAAGAAATTGACGGACTCTATGAATGGGAAGAGAATTTACTCATTCCAGTCACTGAAAATTCTTTGCAGCTGAATACGTCCTATAAATGTAAAAATCTTTGCGATTTAATTCAACTCAACGGTGCCACACCACTCATGAATTACGGAAAGGATTTTTATCAAGGCACACCTGCACTGACAGTAAATCAGTATGGTAAGGGATATGCTTACTACATCTGTGCCGACGCTGAAGAACTTTTTTACCATGATTTTTATGCCAAAATTTTAGCTAAACATCATATTCATTCTATTCTAAATACAATTCCTGATGGGATTGAGGTAACAAGTCGGACAGATGATGAATACGAATATATCTTTATACAAAATTTCTCATACCGCAATATCGACATAGTACTGCCAAAAAAGGGGGATATCATCTACGGAAATAAGAACGGTAATATTCGCCAATATGAAACCATTGTTTTTCGGAAAAAACTTTTTTAAAAACTCCTGCAAGATATTTCTGAATGATTAAGAATTTTCTCGTAAGATAGCAGTTGTTATCTATCTTTTTCTTTTTATAGAAAAATTACAGGGGCAAAGCGACTCGCATGAGTCATACTTGCCCCTGTTTAGAACTATCTACTTTCTAGCATGTACCATTTTCTTCACAATTAAAACAATCCTTTTAATGCCGGATAGTATTTTTTGAATTTTCGGTAGCATTTTTCATATTTTTCCACAAGCTCTGTGTCCGGCTCCACAGTTTCCACCACATGGACCAGTTTATCCACAGCACTTTCCACATTTTCAAACTCTCCACATCCGACTGCTGCCAAAATCGCAGCACCGTATCCGGGTCCTTCCTCACTTTCGATCACATCAACTTTCAGATTCATCACATTTGCAATAATCTTTTTCCAGAGCGGACTCTTTGCTCCACCACCGCAGATTTTTGTCTCTGTCACATTTATTCCGAGACTTTTAGCGACTTCAAACGAATCACGTATTGCAAATGCAACACCCTCTAACACCGCAAGTGTCATGTCAGCTCTCGTTGTATCAAGGGACAATCCGAAGAAGCCTCCTCTTACAAGAGAATCATTGTGAGGTGAACGCTCTCCCATAAGGTATGGAAGGAAGTATACACTGTTCTCACCAAGCTTGTCAATGTTCTTCTGCTGTGCAGCGTAATCCTTGGTTCCGATTATCTCATCCATCCACCACTTATTGCAGGAAGCGGCGCTAAGCATACAGCCCATAAGATGATAATGTCCATCGGCATGGTCGAAGGAGTGAAGTGCATTGTGCTCGTCAACCCCAAACTTATCGCTTGAAATGAATATAGTACCGGAGGTGCCAAGTGAGATATTGCAGCTTCCGTCACCTACTGTGCCTGTTCCGACTGCCGCAGCAGCATTATCACCGGCGCCTGCCGCAACAATGACATTTTCGGAAAGTCCAAGCGCACCTGCAACCTCAGGCTTTAAGACTCCAACCTTCTCATAGCTCTCATAGAGCTTAGGAAGCATCTCCTCCTTGATTCCGCAAATCTCTATCATTTCCTTTGACCAACACTTGTTCTTTACATCAAGAAGCAGCATTCCTGAGGCATCCGAATAATCTGTGCAGTTAACTCCTGTGAGCTTATATGCAAGATAGTCCTTAGGAAGCATAATCTTCTTAATACGCGCAAAGTTCTCAGGCTCCTTATTCTTTACCCAGAGAATCTTAGCCGCGGTAAAGCCTGTGAAGGAAATATTTGCCGTGTATGAGGAGAGCTTATCCTTGCCAATCACATTGTTAAGGTAATCATTTTCCTCGATAGTTCTTCCGTCATTCCAGAGAATAGCAGGTCTTATCACCTCGTCATTTTCATCAAGAATTACAAGCCCGTGCATCTGTCCTCCGAAGCTTATACCTGCAACCTTAGAAGCATCCACACCTGCAATAAGCTCCTTAATACCTTCTACAGACTTCTCATACCATGCCTCAGGTGGCTGCTCAGACCAGCCCGGATTAGGAAAATATAACGGATATTCCTTTGATACTACATTTAAAATATTTCCCTTCTCATCCATGAGAAGAAGCTTAACGGCGGATGTACCTAAATCTACACCAATATAAAACATTTTCTTTGTCCCCCATTTTTCCATCGTGAACGGTCTCTTATGCTGCGATGAGCCGTCCCTGATAATTCATTTTAAAATTCCCCCACAAATATTGATAACTCAACATTTATGGGGGATGAATACTCACATATTAGTGATAAAACACTTACTGCCTATTAGCAGAATGGATTCTCAGTAGGATATAACATACCCTTTGGCTGGTTGAAGTTGATATCCTCAACAGGAATGCCAAGGTACTTAAATACCTCATAGAGAGCCTTTCCGTAATGACCGAATGCAACTGCACCGTGATGTGGGAAGTTCTTCTCAATAAGTACATGGCGGTAGAAACGTCCCATCTCAGGAATAGCGAACACACCGATTGAACCGAACGAATGTGTAGGTACAGGGAGAACCTCACCCTGTGCTATGTATGCACGAAGCTTAGTGTCTGCTGTGCTCTGTAAACGGTAGAAGGTGATGTCGCCTGGAACGATATCTCCCTCAAGTGTTCCGTTTGTAACCTCGATCGGAAGAGATCTTGCCATGATCATCTGATATTTCATTTCGCAGAAAGCAAGTTTGCCGGAAGCTGTATTTCCACAATGGAATCCCATAAATGTATCTTTCTGTGTATATGGGAACTTGCCTTCGATATCTTCTTTGTACATGTCATTCGGTACTGTATTGTTGATATCCAGAAGGGTCACTGCATCTTCACTGACAACTGTTCCGATAAATTCGCTCAGTGCACCGTAGATATCTACTTCACAGGATACCGGAATTCCCTGTGCTGTCAGACGGCTGTTGACATAGCATGGAACAAATCCGAACTGTGTCTGGAACGCCGGCCAGCATTTTCCTGCGATTGCTACATATTTTCTGTATCCTCTGTGCTCTTCTACCCAGTCTTTCAAGGTCAGTTCATACTGTGCCAGTTTCGCGAGGATCTCAGGTTTCTTATTGCCCGCTCCCAGTTCTTCTTCCATCTCTTTTACGATTTCCGGAATTCTTTCATCTCCATCATGTTTATGGAATGCCTCAAATAAATCCAGCTCTGAGTTTTCTTCGATCTCAACTCCCAGATTGTACAACTGCTGGATCGGTGCATTACATGCGAGGAAATTTAACGGACGCGGTCCAAAGCTGATGATCTTTAAGCTGTTCAGTCCGATGACAGCTCTTGCGATCGGCCGAAACTCTGCGATCATGTCCGCACATTCCTCTGCATTTCCTACCGGATACTCCGGAATGTAGGCCTTTACATTTCTAAGTTTCAGATTATAGCTTGCATTGAGCATACCACAGTAAGCATCGCCTCTTCCCTGAACCAGGTTGTCTCCGCGCTCTTCTGCTGCTGCGATAAACATCTTCGGCCCGTCAAAATGTTTTGCAAGCAATGTCTCTGCGATCTCCGGTCCGAAGTTTCCAAGATACACAACAAGTGCATTACATCCTGCATTTTTAATGTCCTCCAGTGCCTGCACCATGTGGATCTCACTTTCCACGATACAGATCGGACACTCATAAATATCCGCCTCTCCATATTTTTCTTTATATGCTTTGATCAGATTTTCCCTTCTTGTCACGGAAAGACTCTCCGGAAAACAATCTCTGCTCACTGCAACGACTCCGATTTTTAATTCTGGCATGTTACTCATACTGTTACCATCCTTTCTATTTGCTTTTTATTTTTACACAATTGTAATATTTTCACCTTTTAAGCCGTTCACCGCACCCTCAATCTCTGCGTCTTCGTGCGCGATCAGCCACTTGTTCACTGCTGTCAAAAGTCTGCTCTCGCCCTTTGCTTCCGGTGCAAACGGAAGTGCCTCATTCGTTCCTTTCGGAAGTACGACCACACATCGGAAACCGCCTGCTTTTGCATTACATGGTGCATAATGTAACGTAGTCGCATACAATTCCACTGCCGTTCCTGCCGGTACGAAAAACGCCTCCACGAGAGCTGTATCATAGGTATCTTCTTTGATGTCCTGCTGACATCCAAGCAGCAGGATCAAATCTGTCACTGCGATATCAATCTCTGAGGATCTGTGATACTCCAGTGCATTCAACTTTCTCCCATTACAATACCCAATCTGAATCGGCAGCCCTCCAAATCCTTTTTCTCTGACTGCCACCGCATCCGGAAGTACTTCCAACGCTTCCACAGACGGAACATAAATCACATCTTCCGGAAGCGGCGTGTGTTCCATCTCTTTTAAGATCCGCTCTACCGGAATATCTGACATCACTTTTCCATATTTGGCAAATGCGGTATCTGTAACTTTCTGAATTTCCATAAAAAATGACCTCCAATCAAAAACCTGTCTCCAAGTTTCCCATTGAGGTCATTTTATCAACTTTTTTTCGCTTCTGCGACCTATTATTTATCTATTTTATGTCAATTTCTTGCTCTTTGTTATTGTGAACAGTCACTTCTCTCTTTTTCGATATTCGCTTGGAAGCATCCCGTATTTTTTCTGAAATGATCTGGCGAGCGCCTTGCTGTTTGGAAAACCATTCTCCATAGCGATCTCACTTAAGGTCTTATCACTGTCTTTGACTTCCTTCCATGCATATCTCAACCGGATATCCTGCAGATAGGCTTTAAAATTTACCCCCGCATATTTCTGAAACATCCTTGAAAGATAGGTCGGAGAATATCCAAAAATCTTCGCCAGACTCTCCAGTGTCATTTCTGATGCATAATTTTCTTTAATATAGGATGTAATCGTAGAAAGACGGTTCAGATTTTTATTGTCCCGAAGCTGCGCCTCGGTCACATCAATCCGCTGATACTCAGATACCAGCAAATGCATCACAAGATAAAACAGACCTTTCACTTCCATTTCATAGCCACGCTCTTTTTTTATGTACACCTCATACATCTGGCGGATCAACTCCATCAGCCGTTCATCCCGATCCACCGGATTGTGTGTAAACCAGATGAATCCTTCTCCCGTAAAATAATTCTCAAACAACCGGATCGGTATCTGCAATACAATCGTCTGGTTCGGCTTTGGAGAATGCACGGAATGAACTTCGTTGGAATTCACGATCATAAATTCTCCCTGCACAAGAGGATACGGCTTCTCTTTGATATAAAAACAAAGTTCCCCATCACAGACCGCAAAAATCTCCACAGAACGATGCCAGTGCGTCTCACGCTTATAATTGCCATCCTTGCCCTCAAAAATAAACATCTTGAAGGGCAGCCCCTCATCCGGCACGATCAGCTCATGATTGTACTTCATTTTTCTCTCCTCTACAGACCAAATTCCTCGAATAATTTCTGCTGATAATCGTGATCTTCTGCTGCCTTTATAATATCAGCTATCCGGTCTGCCTTAGAAAGCGCCAGATTCAGAGCATTGATTCGTTTTTCTACTGCTTCAGAGCTCTCCTTTTTAGTTATTTCCAAGCGCTTGTTCACTTCCGCATCAATCTCATCTTTCATCAATTCCCGCAGTGCATCACACATT
>ENA-OPMP01001060-OPMP01001060.1-human-gut-metagenome-genome-assembly--contig:-NODE-1060-length-12735-cov-3.218139_pt1 | contig 12735 bp, 9 predicted proteins | sample MGYA00241527_ERZ501751 | MGnify/ENA primary metagenome ERZ501751 (study PRJEB25962, sample SAMEA2042647) | human gut metagenome | biome: human gut; feature: human-associated habitat; material: faeces... | reverse complement strand
CTTCGGTGCCTGGCTGCTAATTTTTTTGCGAAAGGAGCAGTATCGAATGAAGCTTGTATTAGCGGAAAAGCCCTCGGTTGCCATGAGTCTCTCGAAAGTGATCGGGGCAGATCAGCGCGGGGACGGTTATATGGAGGGCAATGGCTACCTTGTCAGTTGGTGTGTGGGGCATCTGGTGGAACTTTCCCAGCCGGAAGCCTATGATGAAAAGTATGCAAAGTGGAAGTATGATGATCTTCCGATTTTGCCGGAACATTGGCAGTATCAGGTGTCCGCCAGAACGAAAAAGCAGTTCGGAATCCTGAAAAAGCTCATGCAGCGGAAAGATGTGGAGAGTCTGATCTGTGCAACCGATGCAGGGCGTGAGGGAGAACTGATTTTCCGACTGGTTTACCATCAGTGCGGCTGCAAAAAGCCGGTGGAACGGCTTTGGATTTCATCAATGGAGGACAGTGCTATCCGGGAAGGATTTCAGAAGCTCAGACCGGGAACAGAATATGATGCCTTATATGAGGCGGCTTTATGCCGGGAGCGAGCCGACTGGATTGTCGGAATCAACGCCACCCGGCTTTTTTCATGTCTGTATGGGCAGACCCTGAATGTGGGGCGCGTGATGACACCAACGCTTGCGATGGTGGTTATGCGAGATGCAGCAATCCGGGCGTTCAAGCCGGAGCCGTTCTACTCGGCAGAATTGAAATTTCGGGATTTTCAAGCGGGCGGTGAGCGAATGAAAGAAAAAGCAGAAGCAGAAAAACTGGTGGCAGAGTGCTGTCAGGCAGGAAGTGCCATCATTACCAAGGTGGAGCAGAAAGAAAAATCAGAGAAGCCCCCGGCCTTGTTTGATCTGACATCGCTTCAGAGAGAAGCAAACCGGCAGCTGGGATTCACTGCCCAGCAGACCCTGGATTACACACAGGCTCTGTACGAGAAGAAACTCGTAACCTATCCCCGTACCGACAGCCGGTATCTGACGGATGATATGGCACCGCTGGTGCCGGAACTTGTTTCTGTGATCCAGCAGAGCTTTCAGATTCAGGCGGATGTACCGGCACCGGTGAATGCAGCGCAGGTCATCAATTCTAAGAAAGTCACCGATCACCATGCCATTATCCCTACAAAAACAGCGGCAAGTTATGACATTTCCTCTCTTCCCAGTGGAGAACAGGCGATTCTTACCATGTTGACTGTGCGGCTGATTTGCGCGGTAGGCACTCCCTGCCGCTATGCAGAGACCATAGTAGAAGCCGAGTGCGCCGGTCAGAAGTTCCGCACGAAAGGCAAAACAGTCACGGATATGGGCTGGAGGCGATATGCAGGAAAGGCAGTTGAAGATGCTGAGAAGAATGCAGAGGCAGGTGAACTTCCGATACTTTCGGAAGGCATGACATTGGAACTTGCCGGTGTCGATCTGAAAGAAGGCAAGACCAGCCCACCCAAGAGGTTTACCGAAGATCTTCTGCTTTCAGCGATGGAAAGTGCCAGCTCGGATGAATTTCCGGCTGGTGTAGAGCGAAAAGGCATCGGCACACCAGCTACACGCGCTGCCATCATCGAAAAACTGGTGCAGAAAGGCTTTATCGAGCGTAGGGGTGATAAGAAAACGAAATACCTTTGCTCTACGGACAAGGGAAATGCGCTCGTGACGGTGGTGCCGGAACAGATTCAGTCTCCATCTATGACGGCAGACTGGGAGGAAAAACTGCTGAAAATAGAACACGGCGAGTATGACGGTGATGCCTTTATGGGAGAAATCAGTAGCATGGTTAGCGGACTTGTTAAAACTTACGAGGCTGTAAAAGGAGCCGATGTGCTGATGCAGCCGGAACGCAAGGTCATTGGCTCCTGTCCCGCCTGCGGCAGTGATGTCTGTGAAACGGCAAAGGGTTGGTTTTGCAGGGATAAGAACTGTAAATTTGCACTCTGGAAGGAAAACAGATTCTTTCAGACACTGGGAAAGCAGATGACAGAGGAACTGGCAAAGCAACTGGTAAATCAGGGAAAAGCACGGCTTACCCATTGCTATTCCAGGAAGTCCAATCGTTACTATGACACAACCGTTCATGTAGAGACCGGCGAGGACGGTGCAGCAGCATTTAAGCTGGAGTTTGGAGGTAAAAAATGAGCATGAAAATGATGAATGCAGCTTATCTGGTGGATAATGTCGCTCTGCTTTCCTTGCAGGAAAAGCAGGAGGGCGTGGAATTCCATTGCTTTGATATGGACAGAAAGGTGCAGATTGCCGAGGGACACATTGGCTGGGATATGTTGGATAAACAGCCGTTTCCTACTCTCGAAGAAAGCGCGAGGGTGGCAGCACTCAAGGAGATTCCCAAGCTGGACGGTCTTACCGTTGCGCCGGTAGCCCCGGAGATGCTGGAGCAGATGCGCGGCGGCAGAAAGGTTCTTTGGCAGATGAAAAAGGCTGATCCTGAACTGGAGAATGCTAAAAATATCCGGTTTATCACCAGCAGCTACGAGGATCGGTTCAAAATTCCGGATGGCAGCGCGGTGGAGATCAAGTATCCGAATCGGAAGTTTTCGGCCCGCTGCGAATATATGGACGAATATCATCTGCGCCTTGGGTATGATGTTCTGCACATCTGTCAGCTGGCAGAAATGCTGGAACGCGGTGGCGGTACATGCCGACCGGAGCCGCTGATTACGGAAGAACGCAGCGCATGGGATTTGGGAAGCAAGGGTTTTCTCGCCATTCAAACCTGTGAGGACGGTTACGACTATACCTTATATCATAAGGACTTCACGGAAATTGACGGCGGACAGATCGACAACTCGGAAATCAGCATGAATGCAGCCAGAGACCAGATTCTTTCGGATTATGGATTCGGTGGCCGCACCATGACGCGGATTGATTATGACGAACTTTGTGATCGTGCAGAGGATGCAGAAATCAGCAGACGGGAATCTGTGCTGGGTAAACTCTCGGATTTGTCTTCCAGAACGGATACGCCGGTGAAAGCTGCTAAGGCGAAGGAGGCGGAGCGATGAAATATAAGCTTACGAAGGCAGAGCAGGAAACCGTCATCAATTTTGACAATGAACTGGATACTGCCAGTATTTACACCCATGACAGCCGCCTGATTAAGAAGCTCCGGGAACTGCGAAAACAGTATCCGGAGCAGTTTATTTTGGAGCACCGGGAGCATGGGTCGGTCACTTATACGATTCCGAAACGCTGCGTCGGTATCCGGCCGCCTTACAGTGAAAAGCGTCGGGAACAGCAGCGACAGGAAGCAAAGGAAAACGGCCTGCCGTTTATGGAGAAGGGAGAAATGAACGATGGCAAGAATTGAAAAATGGGATGAAGTGCATGGAAATCAGGCACCGGACGAAAGAATGATGGCATTTCTCGACAGCGCTACCGACCAGTATGCGATTTTGCAGCTTCGCCGCAGTGAGGATACGGTATATGAACGCTTTTCGTCTATGCGCGAACTGGAACGGATGGGGCTGGAACCGGATATTGACCATTATGAAGTGGTTTATACGGCTCCGCTGCTTCCCTACAAGGATCAGAATACGATGTTGGAGGAACTGTATGCGAAATTCAATGTTTCCCGCCCTGATGATTTTACTGGGCATAGTCTTTCTGTGTCTGACATCGTGGCTTTACGGCAGAATGGTGTTGTAAGCTGTCACTATGTGGATTCCATCGGCTTCCAGGAGCTGCCCGGATTTTTGAAACCGGAGAATTATCTGAAAGCCGCAGAAATGGCAATGGAAGACGATTACGGTATGATTGACGGCGTAATCAATAACGGAAAGAAGGAAGAACCGGCGGAGAAAGCATCGGTTCTGGATCAGCTGAAGGAAAAGCAGGAGGCGGTGCCGCCTGCGCCGCCTCGTAGGTGCTGCGAAGAAAAGGAGTTATAAATGCGTTTTACGGATGACGAATGGATGCTCATGATGCTTTACAGCCCTGGCACACGGACAGGGCTGATTGCAGAGCTTCAGATGATGCAGAAAAGTCTGACCGGCAGAGACAGAAACCTGCGCAGGTGGACGGCCTCGCTGCTTGCAAAACTGGCAGAGATGACGGATGCAGAATATGAGGCACTGGATTTGTATCCAGATGAATAAAGGAGAGGAGGAAAAAATAGATGATGACGAAAACGGCTTATTATATGCAGATGGCGCAGGAAGCTGCGGCACAGATCACTGGCAGCAAAGAGCAGTGGACAGCGTTTCTGACCACATCCGCACGGCTTTATAAGTATCCTTTTGCGGAGCAGCTGATGATCTATAAGCAGAGACCAGAAGCGACGGCCTGTGCAGAGTACGATCTCTGGAATGATCGGATGAACCGCTATGTGAAGCGTGGCTCCAAGGGCATTGCTCTTTTGGACATGCGCGGCGAGCAGCCGAAACTGCGGTATGTATTTGATGTGGCAGATACCGGAGAACGGAAGAATTCCCGACCGGTACAGCTCTGGAAAATGAATGCGGAGCATGAGCAGCCAATCATTCGCGCGCTGGATGTAGCATTTGATGTTCCTGCCGGTGCTGGGGCTCTGGAAAATCATATCATGGAAGCGGCAGAACGCCTTGCAAGGGATTACTGGGAGGAAAATCGCAGGCAGATCAGTGACATCGTTGCAGATTCCTATCTGGAAGGATATGATGAACTCAACATCGGAGCTTCCTTTAAGAGAGCTGCCGCTGTCAGCATCGCATATTCCGTCTTTACCCGGACGGTGGGCAATGCAGATGACTATTTTGAGCACGAGGATTTTCTGGACATCTTTGATTTTAATACGCAGGCTGCCGCCAATGTGCTGGGAACTGCGGTCAGCGAAATGTCCAGCCAGATCTTCCGGGAAATTGAACGCACGATCCGAACCTATGAAAGAGATAAGCAGGCAGAAAGGAGCCAAAACTATGATGGAGCTGAATTACACGAAGAACGGCGATTACCTGATTCCGGACATCCAGTTGTCGGTGCAGGAACAGAAGCCCCTGGGCAAGTACGGGAGGATGCGCAGAGCGTTCCTGCAGGAGAACAACACGCTGCTGTACAATCACCTGATCCTGACCGAGAAGCTGTATCCGCACCTGTGGGAGATTCAGGAGACCGCGACCGCACGGATGGAGCAGATGATGGCGGAGCTTCTGAAAGCGAATCCGGCACCGGACAAGAAATCGAACCAAATGGCCTGGGTGCAGCACATGAACATGCTGAAAGCGCAGGTAGAGGAAGTCATTCTGACGGAACTTATCAACAGTTAAACTTTATGAGCCTGTTTCAGTCCGAAGCAGAGCAGATTCAGAAAATTGATGCGGCGGCAGAAAATGCAGCCAAAGAAGCGGAGAGCGAAAAGCCCTCCGCTTTTGTCATTTCTGAGGATGAAATCGACCGGATGCTGCGGACAGGCTCCAATTTTGAAGGCGGAAAGATCCGTATTTATGCGCTGTATCAGCAGCAAGGGGACGCAAAAGAACGAGCTGCATTCTTGAAAGCGGAATACGGTCTTGGTGGCCACAGCTATACCTTTATGGATGGCAGTCGCGGTTTTGCCGATTATAACGGAAGAGGTATTCTGCTTCGCAATTATGACCATGACCGGGAAGTGCGACTCACATGGTCGGCGGTGGATAAGCGGTTAGACCGGCTTGTGGAAAATGATCAGTACCTGACCGCGCTGGAAATGGAAGAGTATCGGAAGCTGGAGCAGGAATACGGCGCGCCGCTTCCCATGCCGACTGCCGCCCATGTGTTTCCGCCAACGCCACCGGAACGCTACGATACCGGAAATGAGCATGTGGACAACATGCTGAATACGGCTGCGGATGTATATGCCCGGAGTGAACTGGCGGCACCACAGCGGTTTACCGTGATGGAGACAGACGATGGTTATGCGGTCTGGGATGATATTCAGGACGGCATTCATGTGGAGCCGGATGGTGTCAGCGAAGAGTTTACCAGCGAATGGGAGGCAGAGACCTACCGCCAGCAGTTGATTGAAAAAGTTCAGGAACGGGAAGCAAAAGACTGGCTCTATGTTGAACAGAGCAAGCAGAATTTGCAGCAGGACATTCCATTCCCAGATGTGGAATCCGAAGAAGTACAGGAATCGGCTCACGCAGAGACAGATCCTCTGGTACTGGAAATGCAGGAACACGCCAGCGAACTTTCCAGAGAGTCTGGCTATGCACCGGATGAACGGTTTGTGGTCACAATGACCGGCGAGAACTTTCCGGATTCTAAAGATGCGTTTGCCATCTGGGATTATGTCAAAGAAGAGTATTACGGATATTCGGACGGGAAAGTGCAGACATTTGCCGATTATGTGAGTGCGTCCGAGACGTTGCAGGAGATTCGCGGCAGGAACATGGAGGCTGAAAAAGAGCCTGCAACCGTGCAGCCAGAACCGGCAGCTCCGGTGCAGTCGGATTATCGCGTTGGCGATACGCTGTATCTGGACGGAAAGGCATTTACGATTGAAAAAGTCGGGCTTTTCGATGTGGAGCTTCGGGACCCGGATTCCGTGTATCCGATCTTCCGCTCAGAAAGTAAGGAAAATCTGGCAAGACTTTTGGGGCATGAGGAAAATGTTCACCTGCACAATCTGGTGGTTGATCTGAATCCTGGAAAAGAAGAAGCGTTCCGGGCAGGGCATGAAGCAAAACATGCGGAGAACTACCGCATCAACAGCTTTCACCTCGGCGAAGGCAATCCTAAACAGAAATTCCGTGCCAACATGGATGCCATCTATACGCTGAAAGCCTTGGAAAACCAGCACAGGGATGCGACACCGGAGGAACAGGAAACACTGGCCAATTATGTCGGCTGGGGCGGACTGGCAGATGCCTTTGATTCAGAGAAAACTGCCTGGGCAGGCGAATATAAGGAGCTGAAAGCAGCTCTTACGGAAGAAGAATATGCCGCAGCCAGGGCTTCGACTCTGAATGCGCATTACACCAGTCCTACCGTGATCCGTGCAATTTATGAAGCATTGGACGGTATGGGATTTGAGAAAGGCAATATTCTGGAACCGTCGATGGGTGTCGGCAACTTCTTCGGTATGCTGCCGGATTCCATGCTGGGAAGCAGACTGTATGGTGTGGAACTGGATTCCATCACCGGGCGTATTGCGCAGAAGCTGTATCCGCAGGCAGAAATCAAGGTGGCAGGCTTTGAAACCACCGACCGCCGCGACTTCTATGATCTGGCCGTGGGCAATGTGCCCTTTGGCAACTACCGTGTCAGCGATAAGCCCTATGATAAACTCGGATTTTCTATCCACAACTATTTCTTTGCCAAGGCATTGGATCAGGTTCGTCCCGGTGGCATCGTGGCCTTTGTTACCAGCCGCTACACGATGGATTCCAAGAATCCGGACGCGCGAAAGTATCTGGCGCAACGGGCAGAACTGCTGGGAGCCATTCGACTTCCTAACAACGCATTCCGTGCCAATGCCGGTACAGATGTAGTGTCGGATATCATTTTTCTGCAAAAGAGAGACCATCCAATTGATATCGAACCGGATTGGGTGCATCTGGGGCTGACATCGGAGGGTATTACCCTCAACAGCTATTTTGTTGACCACCCGGAAATGGTGCTGGGTGAGATTACAACAGAAAGTACCCAGTACGGCAAGGAAGAATGTACGGTCATTCCGATTCCGGATGAGGATCTGGGAGACCAGCTGCATGAGGCTGTGCAGCATATCGGCGGTCACTATGAAGCGCAGGAGCTGGCACCGGAGGAAGAACTGTCCTTGCAGGGCGAAACCATTCCGGCAGACCCCAATGTAAAGAACTTCTCCTATGCGGTGGTGGATGGGGATGTCTACTTCCGTGAGAACAGCATCATGCGAAAGGCTGACCTTTCTGCGACAGCCACCGGCAGGATCAAGGGCATGGTGGAGCTTCGTACCATTGTGCAGGAACTGATCGACTATCAGCTGAACGATTATCCGGAGGACGCGATTGCCCAGAAACAGCGGGAACTGAATGTAGCCTATGACCGATTCGCCGATCAGTATGGGCTTATCAACTCCCGTGCGAATGCACAGGCTTTTTCAGAAGATTCGTCTTATTATCTGCTCTGCTCTCTGGAAAATGTAGATGAAAACGGCAGGCTGGAATCCAAGGCGGATATGTTCACCAAACGGACGATTCGACCGGAACGGGCTGTTACCAGCGTAGATACTCCGGCAGAGGCTCTGGCAATCTCCATCGGAGAGCGCGGCAAAGTGGATTTGCCCTATATGTCGGAACTTTTAGGTACACCGGGAGAATTTGAAAAAATCCAGCAGGAACTGCATGGTGTCATTTTCAAAGACCCGATGACGCAGGGCGGCGAGGAAACCGGCTGGGTGACGGCTGATGAATATCTGTCCGGCAATGTCCGGGAAAAACTCCGCGTGGCAGAACTGGCTGCGGCTTCTGACCCTGCCTTTGCGGTAAACGCGGAATATTTGAAGAAAGCACAGCCGAAAGACCTGGATGCGTCGGAGATTGATGTGCGCCTTGGTGCCACATGGGTCAATCGGGATTATATCCAGCAGTTTATGGAAGAAACCTTTGAACCGCCGTTCTATCTGCGCAGAAATATTGAAGTGAAATTCTCTCCCATGACGGCAGAGTGGCAGATCACCGGCAAGAGTACACCGAGCCGGAATGATGTTCATGCCTATATGACCTACGGCACCAGCCGTGCCAATGCCTACCGAATTCTGGAGGATACGCTGAATCTGCGGGATATTCGTATTTACGATACCGTGGAGGATGCAGACGGCAAGCAGAAGCGGGTTCTGAATAAAAAGGAGACCACCCTCGCCCAGCAGAAACAGCAGGCCATTAAGGATGCGTTCCAGAACTGGGTGTGGAAAGACCCTTATCGCCGCGCGGAACTTGTGGAAAAGTATAACGAGCTGTTCAACAGCACTCGTCCCCGTGAGTATGATGGTTCTCATATCCGCTTTGGCGGCATGAATCCGGAAATCCGGCTGCGGGAACACCAGCAGAATGCCATTGCTCATGTGCTGTACGGCGGCAATACGCTGCTGGCCCACGAAGTGGGTGCCGGTAAGACTTTCGAGATGGCCGCTTCTGCTATGGAGGCAAAACGGCTGGGACTGTGCCAGAAATCCATGTTTGTCGTTCCGAATCATTTGACCCTTCAGTGGGCAAACGAGTTCCTGCGCTTGTATCCGAGTGCAAAACTGTTGGTGGCAAGTAAAAAGGACTTTGAAACCGCCCGCAGAAAGAAGTTCTGCGCACGAATTGCTACTGGTGATTACGATGCAGTCATCATCGGGCATTCCCAGTTTGAGAAAATTCCGGTGTCCGCAGAACGGCAGGAGCGGATTTTGACTGCCCAGATTGATGAAATCGAAAACGCCATTGCTGAGATGAAATCCCAGAATGGCGAACGTTTCTCCATCAAACAGATGGAAAAGACCCGGAAAGGATTGGAGGCGAGATTGGAGAAACTTCGGGCAACCGACCGAAAGGACGATGTGATTACCTTTGAGCAGCTGGGCGTAGACCGGCTGTTTGTAGACGAGGCACACGCGTTTAAGAACCTGTTTCTCTACACAAAAATGCGCAATGTCGCAGGTTTGTCCACATCGGAAGCGCAGAAATCTTCGGATATGTTTATGAAGTGCCAGTATATGGACGAGTTGACAGGCGGGCGCGGCATCATTTTTGCGACCGGCACCCCGGTCAGCAACAGCATGACGGAGCTTTACACCATGATGCGGTATCTCCAGTACGGCACATTGCAGCAGAAAGGGCTGACCCATTTCGACAGCTGGGCTTCTACCTTTGGTGAGACCACCACAGCCATTGAGCTGGCACCGGAAGGAACCGGATACCGGGCAAGAACAAGATTTGCAAAATTCTTCAACCTGCCGGAGCTGATGAATATGTTCAAGGAAGTGGCAGATATCAAGACTTCCGATCAGCTGCATCTGCCGGTGCCGGAGGCAAAATTTGAAACCGTGGTGGTGCAGCCTTCGGAGCATCAGCAGGCGATGGTGGCGGAGCTTTCGGAACGGGCGGCGGCTGTGCATTCCGGTGTGGTAGACCCGTCGGTCGATAACATGCTGAAAATCACATCGGATGGCAGAAAGCTGGGACTGGATCAGCGATTGATGAATCCGCTCCTGCCGGATGACCCAAATAGCAAGCTCAACGCCTGTGTGCGGAATGTGCTTCGGATTTATGAGGAAGGACAGTCGGATAAGCTGACCCAGTTGCTGTTCTGCGACCTCAGCACGCCGAAGAACGATGGAACCTTCAATGTCTATGAGGATATCCGCGCCAAACTAATTCAGTCCGGTGTGCCGGAAGAAGAAATCGCATTTATTCATGATGCCGATACTGAGGCAAAAAAGAAAGATTTGTTTGCCAAAGTGCGTACCGGACAGGTACGGGTATTGTTAGGTTCGACACAGAAGATGGGTGCAGGCACGAACGTGCAGGACAGGCTGGTGGCCGTGCATCATCTGGATGTGGGCTGGCGGCCTGCGGACATGACCCAGCGAAATGGTCGTATCATCCGTCAGGGAAACCGAAACAAAGAAGTGCAGGTTTATCAGTATGTGACGGAAGGAACTTTTGATGCCTACCTTTATCAGACACTGGAGAATAAGCAGAAGTTCATCAGCCAGATCATGACCAGCAAATCTCCGGTACGTTCCTGTGATGATGTAGATGAGCAGGCTCTTTCCTATGCGGAGATCAAGGCACTTTGTGCAGGAGACCCGCAGATCAAGGAGAAAATGGACTTGGATGTAGATGTTGCAAGGCTGAAAGTATTGAAGGCAGACCATCAGAGCCAGCAGTACCGATTGGAGGATAAGCTGATGAAATATTTCCCTGCGGAGATTGAGAAAACGCAGGGGTTCATCAAGGGCTTTCAGTCGGATATTCGGACGGTGGCGGCACATCCGCTGCCGGAAGAAGGGTTCTGCGGCATGGAGGTGAATGGCACATGCTTTACTGAAAAAGCCGAGGCCGGTGAAGCAATTCTTGCGGTCTGTAAAGCCAATCAGAGTTTGGAGCCGGTGCCGCTTGGCAGTTACCGTGGTTTCAAGATGGAGCTGGCATTTGACAGCTTCCAGAAAGAGTATCAGGTGCTGCTGAAAGGTGAGATGACCCACCGGGTACCCATCGGCACCAGTGCGGCGGGCAATATCCAGCGTTTGGATAATGCTCTTGCCGGGATTCCTGCAAGGCTGGAGAAGGCGGAACAGCAGCTGGACAGTCTTAGAAGCCAGCAGGCAGCAGCGCAGGCCGAGCTTGGAAAACCGTTTCCCCAGGAGGCAGAACTGGCAGAAAAGAGTGCAAGACTGGCAGAACTGGATGCACTGCTGAATATGGATGACCGTGGAAAGGATGATCCAGACCGTGAAAAAACAACGGAAAAACCGTCTGTCCTGGCAGAACTGCGTGACCGTGCAGGGCGCATTCCGCCGATGACACATCGAAATGATGAGGAGGTGGCACTATGAGTGTTCGGGAACACTGGATCAATGTCCGGGTAAACCCGGAAGAGCTGGCGAGGATTCGTGAAAAGCAGAAAGAATTGGGGATTCGGAATACCGGTGCCTATATGAGAAAAATGGCGATGGACGGGTACTGCGTAAATCTTGATTTGTCGGATGTGGCGCAGGTATCCACACTTCTTCGCCGATGCAGCAACAACCTGAACCAGTACGCAAAACGCGCCAATGAATCTGGAAGCATCTATGCGGAGGATATCCGGGATTTGCAGAAGCGACTGGATGAACTCTGGGAGATGCAAAAGCTGATCTTAAAGAGGCTTTCTGGTATTCGATGACGGCGCAAACGTGCGGAATTTCTATTGCACATGGCACAGATGAAACTGTCTGTGCCGTTACATATTTTTTGGTCTACCTGTTGACATCGTGGTGTTTGGCAAGCAGGTACGATAAAATGAAGATGAAAAGAAAAACGAAGGGGTGAAATCCATGAAGATCGTATGTTTTTTGTTGAAGCTGGTGCTGAAAATCCTGTTGCTGCCGGTTGCGTTTCTGCTGCGATTTCTATGCTTTATCTGGAATCTGCTGATGCAGCTATCCCTGTGGGTGCTTTCGCCGGTTATGCTGTTCGTTCTTGGCTGCGGCATCTATTCGGTGGTTCGGGCGAGCTGGACGGATGTGTTCCTGCTGACCCTGATTGAGATGGGGTTGTTCGCAGCTGCGGTTGGTGCGGGTGGCATTATGGAACTGATGGAGCGGCTATGTGAGCGTGTAGAGGATGTTTTGACAATTTGAGTTCAGGAGGGATTTGATGGAGATTCAGTTTATGAAAGATTATTATGATTTACGATACGAGGAAACAGATGGAGAGAATCATTTTGTGGATGAGACTGCTTATCAGGAAAAACAGTCTGAGCAATCGAAGATGGAAGACCAGCTGATGGAAATGGTGGGCGGCAGCGAATCTAATGTGTGGAAGCTATACGAAAGCATCATGTGCATCTATTTCGACATGGAAGAAATCATCAAGCAGGCCGTTTATTTGCAGGGAGCTTATGATCGGGAACGGATGTTAAAATGAGAATAGTGAATTGGTAAGAGCTGCCTTCGGGTAGCTCTTTTTAGATGGAGGAATATGAAAAATGGCGGCTACAAGACTAATTGCGCTGCATATCAATAAAGGAAAGACGGTAGCGCAGTGTCTGGCTGACCGTACTGATTATTCTGAGAATGCAGCAAAGACGGAAGATGGAAAATA
>ENA-OPMP01001059-OPMP01001059.1-human-gut-metagenome-genome-assembly--contig:-NODE-1059-length-12739-cov-1.661306_pt1 | contig 12739 bp, 9 predicted proteins | sample MGYA00241527_ERZ501751 | MGnify/ENA primary metagenome ERZ501751 (study PRJEB25962, sample SAMEA2042647) | human gut metagenome | biome: human gut; feature: human-associated habitat; material: faeces... | reverse complement strand
TTGCTTTGGCGAGTGTACCAGGCCATATCAAGGAATCCGAAGCTGAGCTGGCGCAGGCAGGCGTATGCCACGTTGAAATTGGAAGCATCAACGATGCGCTGAATCAGTTCTTGTGGGATGGGTTCGCCTGTCTGGTAATGACATGCGAATGTATTCAAAAATTCTTTTTCTATGGCAAAGTTTTCCATGATTTGTGAAGGAAGTTCCACAAAATCCCAGTACACATTGGTTCCGCTCATGCTTTGGAAACGGGTATTGGCAAACATGCCGTGTAATGCGTGCCCGAATTCGTGCAGGAAGGTATTTACTTCCGAGAATGTCAGCAGGGCAGGTTTGTCCTTGGTCGGTTTGGTAAAATTCATGGTGACAGACACATGCGGACGGCTGTTACATCCATTGTCGTCTATCCATTGTTCCTTATAGCTGGTCATCCAGGCACCCGAACGCTTGCCCTCGCGGGGATGGAAGTCTGTGTAGAGTACAGCCAGAAAACTTCCGTCGCGGTCGAACACTTCATATGCCTGTACGTCCGGATGATATACCGGAATTTCCTTGTTTTCCTTGAAAGTGATGCCATACAAGCGGGTAGCCAGTCCGAATACACCGGCTTTTACACGGCTCAGTTCGAAGTAAGGGCGGAGCGCCTCTTCATCCAGGCTGAATTTCCGGTTTTTCAGCTTTTCCGCATAGTAAGAGAAATCCCACGGCATCAGTTCGAAGTCTTCACCTTCCAGTTCGCGGGCCAGGGCACGGATTTCTTCTACTTCCTGACGGGCAGTCGGCGTATAAGCTTTCAGCAGGTCGTTCAACAGCTTGTATACATTTTCGCTGTTTTCGGCCATGCGTTTTTTCAGTACATATTCAGCGTAATTCTTGAAGCCCAACAGTTGAGCCAGTTCCATGCGGAGGTTGACCAGCTGTTCCACAATCTTCAGGTTGTTGAATTCATTGTCGTGACAACATTGGGTGTTATAAGCCATGTAGAGCGTCTTTCTCAGTTCCCTCTTGTCACTGTATTTCATGAAAGGCACGTAGCTTGGGGCCTGCAGAGTGATTACCCAGCAACCTTCTTTCCCTTTTTCGTGTGCCGTATGTGCGGCTGCTTCTATGGCACTTTCTGGAAGTCCGGCCAGTTCGTCCTCGGTGTGCAGCACCAGTTCGTAGCCATTGGTTTCTTTCAGGTGATTCTGCGAGAATTTCAATGTCAGGCTGCTCAGTTCCATGCTCAGCTTTCGGAAAGTAGCCTTGTCTTCTTCAGACAGATTGGCTCCGTTGCGAACAAAACCGTCGTATGACTTTTCCAGCAAACGACGTTCTTCTGGAGTCAGCTGCAAGGATTCTTTTTTATCGTATACCGCTTTTACGCGGGCAAAGAGCTGTTCGTTGAGGCTGATGTTATTGGCATGTTCAGACAGTGCCGGAGTCAGCTTTTCTGCTATTTCTTCCAGCGCGTCGCAGGTTTCCGCACTCAGCAGGTTGAAGAGTACGGTAGTGACCCGGTCGAGGGTTTTCCCGGCATGCTCCAGAGCTAAAATGGTGTTCTGGAAAGTCGGTTCTTCCGGATTGCTGGTGATTTGTTGAATTTCTTCGTCTTCCAGTCGCATGCCTTCCCGAACGGCCGGTTCGTAGTCTTCAATCCGTATCTGCTGGAAAGGAGTAGTATCGTGGAGTGTATGATAGGGTTGTAAAAATGGATTGTTCATATTGCTTCAAAAAAATAAAGGTTGTAATTACGCTTAGTCTTTCTTATCTAACAGCAGTACTACCTCCCTTAGTTCGGGAATGCTGAAGGTACGCCGTCCTAACTGAATCAGTCCCCGGTTTTGAAGGTCGTTCAATACGTTCGATACGTTGATGCGGGTATCGTCAATCAGGCGTGCCAAATCTTCCATTCGGATAGACAGTTTTTTCGCTCCGTATGGAGTCATGCAGCGCAGCAGAAGAAAGTTGATAATCTTGTCGCGCGTTTTTCCGATATGCGAATTCCACAATTTGTTGTAAATTACCTGACTCCGGTTGCTCAACATGTTCATGTAGTTCAGGTTGAACACCTCATACCGGCATAGCTCATTGAGAATGTATGATTTGTCAATGTTCAGTGTGTTGACCTCCGTAACCGCCGTGTAAGAAGCTGTGAAGTAAGGACGCATGCCAAACAAAGAATAAGGCTCGATTACATTCGGACTTTTAAAAGTTTCCCAAATTGTATATTGATGGGCTCTGTCCTTGGACTCTATTTGTACTTCTCCATCCAGCACAAAAATGAGTTGGTTGCATGGAGTATCCTGTCTAACCAGGCAGCTTCCAGGTTCATATTTGTTGAAGTGAATTTTTACTTTTTCCAGAATGTCAGTGAAGTCAAATTTCGACATACCCTGAAATAGAGGTAGCTGTAAAAGCTTATCGTACATTGTCAATTCCATTTCTCGTTAACTTTATTAAGTTATCTTTTAACATACAAAGTTAAGTATATTTCCCTACTGAAAGTATCGTCCATTTATGCCTTTTATCTTTTTTATTCTTTCTTACAGTCTGATAATGTTTGTTCTTCCCTTGCAAGTGTGTAGAAAAATCATAACTTTGCAGTAATAATTTTGGATATAGCTATGAGTGGATTAGATTTTCAGCAGTTTCTGAGTGCCTTTATCGTTCTTTTTGCCGTGATTGACATTATTGGTTCCATTCCTATTATTCTGGATTTGAAACAGAAAGGGCGGTCCGTGAATGCCCTTAAAGCCACTCTCATTGCTTTTGCACTTCTTCTAGGATTTTTTTATGCGGGCGACATGATGTTGCGTTTGTTTCAGGTAGACATCGCTTCATTTGCGGTAGCCGGTGCGTTTGTCATCTTCCTGATGTCGTTGGAAATGATTCTGGATATTGAGATTTTCAAGAATACAGGTCCGATTAAGGAGGCCACGCTGGTACCTTTGGTCTTCCCTTTGCTGGCTGGTGCCGGTGCGTTTACCACCTTGCTTTCACTGCGGGCGGAATATGCACCCATCAACATCGTGCTGGCATTGATTCTTAATATGGTATGGGTATTTATTGTCATGAAATTGACCGATCGTATTGAACGTCTGCTGGGAAAGGGTGGTATTTACGTAATCCGTAAGTTTTTCGGTATCATCTTGCTGGCCATTTCAGCCCGTTTGTTTACGGCAAACATCACTTCGCTTATCGAGCAGTTCCAGGCTATGAAATGAGATATACCCTGAAAAGGGTATTGGGCATGTGGAATGCCGATGGTATATTTGCCGTTAAAAAAGAAAGATATGAATGTAGCAGCGTTGATTTCGGGAGGAGTGGACAGTGCAGTAGCCGTGCATCTGTTGTGTGAACAAGGACATAAGCCTGATTTGTTTTATATAAAAATCGGTATGGATACGGACGACGGGCTGACTTGTACGGCGGAGGAGGATATTGAACTGGCTTCTGCCACTGCACGTAAGTATGGCCTTTCTTTCCATATTGTCGATTTACAGCAGGCTTATTGGGACAATGTGGTGGCATATACAGTAGACAGGGTACGCCGTGGGCTGACTCCCAATCCGGACGTGATGTGCAACAAGCTGATAAAATTCGGCTGTTTTGACCGTGAAGCCGGGCAGGGTTACGATAAGATTGCTACGGGGCATTATGCTTCTACGCTGGATATAGACGGATATACATGGTTGGCTACGGCCAAAGACCCGGTAAAAGACCAGACCGATTTCCTGGCTCAGATTGACTACTTGCAGGTGTCTCGCCTGATGTTTCCTTTGGGCGGTTTTCTCAAGGAAGAAGTGCGGGATATGGCAGTGAAAGCATCTTTGCCAAGTGCACGGCGGAAAGACAGCCAGGGTATTTGCTTTTTGGGTAAGATAAACTACAATGACTTTATCCGTCGTTTTTTGGGAGAACGTCCGGGGCCAGTCGTGGAACTGGAAACCGGAAAGGTTATCGGACAGCACCGCGGATACTGGTTTCATACCATAGGCCAGCGTAAAGGGCTGGGACTGGGCGGTGGTCCGTGGTTCGTTGTAGACAAGAATGTGGAAGAAAACATTATCTATGTGTCGCATGGGTATGATACAGAAAAACAGTTTGGGCATTCCTTCTGTGTAAAGGATTTTCATTTTATCACTCTGAATCCATGGAAAGAACAGGAAACTGAAATTTGTTTCAAGATACGTCACACGGATGCCTTTCAGACTGGGAAAGTGCGCTTTGCCGAAGACGGAACGTTGCATGTTTCCAGCGAGGAACCGATACAGGGCATAGCGCCCGGACAATTCGGGGTGATTTATGACAAGGATGCTCGTTTGTGCATAGGTAGTGGTGAGATTCGAGCAAAGATTTATTAAAAGCAGAAAGAGTAACTATGCGAATTTCTTTTCAACTGAATGCGGCATCTCCTTTGCAAATAAAGGACTTTTTTCGCAAGCTGGAGGTTCCTGTGGAACTGACCGTGCAGGGTACTTACCGTGGGGAAACTCATTATTATTTTCATCGTCCGGAGCATTCCACCACTTCGTTTGTCATTTCCGATGATATGCATGGCAAAATAGTGATAGGCATGGACGGGTTGTCTTCATACGACGACTATAAATTTTTTCCTTACCTGATTGATACCTTGGGATTGCATCTGAACGGACACACTCCGAAACTGATGTCGCGGGAGGATGGAAAGACTTACAGTGTATATGAAAGGCTGGGAGCGCAATGGATAGAAGACTGTATCGGAGAGGAAATTGCCTCGCTGAAAGTGATACTTTCTGTCATTCCCCGTTGTTACCTGGAACTACCTAAAGACGGAATTCGTTATGTGTCTTTGGAACAGTTGAAGAAATATGGGGTGAATCTTCATTCTTCTACCTCACGCATTTATGGTTACATACAGTATCTGCTTCGGAAAGGCTGGCTGTTAGAAGCGACTAAGGAAGAGTTTCTGGCCGATCGCATGGCCTATGCGATGGATGTGGAGGTCGACGTGCCACAGCATGTTTCCATCGGGCGGGTTAAGTCATGGCAGACTGACGGTACAGAGACATGGGAAAGCTTTTCGCGGGAAGACGTGGACATGTTGCTGGAGTTAGGGAAGGAATATCGTGAAGGAATGCCTGTAGACGGAGTGGTATTGAATGACATCGGTACTTTGTATCAGGAAGGGGTAGGGGTGTTTCCCGATGGCTATCAGGCGGAATTCTGGTTTAAGGAGGCCGTTCGCCAAGGTGATTTGACCTATGCTTCAGCCAACTTGGGTGATTTGTATCGGAAAGGATGCGGGACGTTGCCCGTGTCACTTCCGCAAGCTTTTGAGGCGTACCGCCATTCGTCAGATCCCTATGCTTTCTATCGTATCGGACAAGGATATGAAGAAGGATGGACTGGTGCTCCTGATTTGCATCTGGCCATGTTCTGGTATAAAAAAGCCGCTCAAGCAGGTCATCATCTGGCTCTCAAGCGGCTGTCTCGTGAGTGATTTTAGTCTTAGAGAAAACTCTTTTACGTTTGGTTTAAAATGCACTTGTGTTTTAACTGAAACGTAAAAGCGTTTTATATCAAATGCACTTACGTTTGAATTGAAACGTCCTTGCGTTTTAGGGAAAGCACAAGGACGGTTTAGGAATTTTCTTTCTTAGGAAAGTTGCAGAAACGCTGCAATTTCTTCTGGAGTTTCAACCAGAAGAGCTGGGTTGAATTCTTGTAATTCACTTTTCGGGCGGAATCCCCAGCATACGCCTATGGTGGTAACTCCTGCATTGAGTCCGGTCTGCATGTCTACTCCGGAATCACCGATATAGACCACTTCCTCTTTCTGTGCGCCACTTATTTCCATAATCTCATGAATGACTTGCGGGTCGGGTTTGGTCGGTACATTTTCCCGTTGTCCGAATACGGCTGTAAAATGGATGGAGGGAAAATATTGGCGGATAAGTTTTTCTGTCGCTTCCTGATACTTGTTGGAGGCTACGGCTATCTGGATATGCTGTTCCTGAAGTTGTGCGAGCAGTTTCTCGATACCGGGGTAGGGGCGACTTAAATCTGCATTGTGCAGGTTGTAGTAAGGCACAAATTCAGAGCGTATGCGCAGCACGTTCTCCGGTGTTCTTTCCGATTCAGGAAGAGCTCTCTCAAAAAGTTTGTTGATTCCGTTTCCCACGAAAAAACGATAAGCGTCCGTGTCATGTGTGGGATAGCCAAACTGAGTCAGCGCATAATTGGTAGCTGCTGCCAGGTCGGCAATGGTGTTTAGTAAAGTTCCGTCCAGATCAAAAATGACAATCTTTTTCATATTCGTTAGTCTTTGGTGTAAATAGATTCTACTCCTGTTTCCTGACATTCCGCTCCCATAGGAGGATTCTGCTTGAACAGGGCAATCTTGATTTCTGTGATTTGCGGGAAATCGTGAAACAATCGTCCGGCAATACGCTGGATGACATGCTCCAACAGCCGGGAAGGGATTTTCATTTCTTCTTTCACGGCCTTGAACACTTCGGCATAATTGATGGTATAGTTCAGGTCGTCAGTTTGTGAGGCCTGACTGAAGTCGGTTTTCAACCGCAGATTGAGAGTGTATTCGGCACCTACTTTGTTTTCCTGTGGCAGTACCCCGTGGAAGGCGAAAATCTTCAGTCCCTTCAAATGAATATACATGTCGCTTTGTTTCATCTTCTTTCATGAATAAGAGAGGCATGAATCGTATGATTGCTGAAACTCAGAAACCTGTACGATTCATGCCTGTGCATTTATAAAATATGTATTTTATCGGCGATTATCCGCAACGTGAAGAACCGCATGTCTTACAAATCAGACAGCCTTCCTGATATACCAGTGTTTCATGTCCGCAGTTCGGGCATTTCACGCCTTTGGCCTCAGTGCCGTCCTGAACGTATTTCTTCAGTGCTCTTTCCACACCGTTTTTCCAGGTGTTGATGTTTTCACTGTCGAGTTGCAGAGAACCTACCAGTTTGATAACCTGCTCGATAGGCATTCTCCAGCGGAGTACTCCTGAAATCAGTTTGGCGTAGTTCCAGTATTCCTTGTTGAATTTTTCAGAAAGTCCTTCAATGGTCATCTTGTAGCCACGCTTGTTTTCGAACTGGAAGTCATAATGTTTGGTTCCATCCTCATCGTAGCTCTTGATGATACGTCCGCTAGTTACAGATTTCGGTAATACGATACCTTCTTCATCATCCTGTAGACCGGTAAAAATCTCATACGGTCTTCCGTCGAGCAAGCCTACGAATGCCACCCATTTTTCCTTGTTGTTCTGGAATCGTACTACATCAGCTTCCAGCACTTTCGGACGTACCTCTACCACCTGAGGAGGTTTGCAGCGGCATTCTTCCTCTTCCTTCTTGTCTTTTTTCTTGGTAGAGATAAGCACTCCGGCACGTGAACCGTCACGGTATACCGTACATCCTTTGCAGCCAGAACGCCATGCTTCTACATACAACTGGTTGACGAGGTCTTCGCTTACATTGTTAGGCAAGTTGATGGTCACACTGATAGAGTGGTCTACCCATTTCTGGATACGTCCCTGCATTTTTACTTTCATCAGCCAGTCTACATCGTTTGACGTAGCTTTATAGTAAGGCGATTTTTCTACCAGTTCATCAATTTCCTCCTGTGTATAGCGTTTGTCTGGATCATAGCCGTTGATTTTCATCCAAGTGAGGAATTTGTGGTGGAATACCACGTATTCTTCGAATGCGTCTCCTGTTTCGTCCACGAAATCTACGTGCACATTCGCATCGTTCGGATTTACTTTACGGCGGCGTTTGTACACAGGCATAAATACCGGTTCAATACCAGAAGTAGTCTGTGTCATCAAGCTGGTAGTTCCTGTCGGAGCAATGGTCAAGCAGGCAATGTTTCTTCTACCATACTTTCTCATTTCTTCGTACAGTTCCGGATCCGCATCCTTCAGACGGTTGATAAACGGATTGTTCTTTTCGCGTTCCGCATCGTAGATTTCGAAAGCTCCACGTTCCTTAGCCATGTTTACTGACGAACGGTAAGCTTCCAGTGCAATTGTCTTATGTACCTTTTCTGAGAATTCAGTTGCTTCTTCCGTACCATAGCGCAATCCCATGGCAGCCAGCATATCGCCTTCCGCAGTGATACCTACACCAGTACGGCGTCCCAGTCCGGATTTATGATAAATCTTTTCCCACAAGTGACGTTCGCTTCCCTTCACTTCCATGCTTTCAGGGTCAGAATCTATCTTTTCAAGAATGCATTCAATCTTTTCCAGTTCCAGGTCGATGATGTCATCCATGATACGCTGGGCCAGTGCTACGTGTTTCTTGAACAACTCAAAGTCAAAATAAACTTCTGGAGTAAACGGATTTACTACGTAGGAGTACAAGTTGATAGCCAGCAAGCGGCATGAGTCGTACGGACACAATGGAATTTCTCCACAAGGGTTGGTCGATACTGTACGGAATCCCAGGTCGGCATAACAGTCGGGCACGGATTCGCGGATAATCGTATCCCAGAACAATACACCCGGTTCTGCCGATTTCCATGCGTTGTGTATGATTTTCTTCCATAAAGCTGAAGCATCAATTTCTTTTGACACCATCGGGTTAGGAGAATCTATCGGATATTGCTGGGTGTAAGGCTTCCCTTCTACAGCAGCCTGCATGAATTCATCATCCAGCTTTACAGACACGTTGGCACCCGTAACCTTTCCTTCCGTCATCTTGGCATCAATGAAAGATTCAGAGTCCGGATGCTTGATAGATACACTCAGCATCAGGGCACCGCGACGTCCGTCCTGAGCCACTTCACGGGTAGAGTTGGAATAACGTTCCATGAAAGGAACAAGGCCGGTTGAAGTCAGGGCCGAGTTCTTAACCGGAGAACTTTTCGGGCGGATGTGTGACAAGTCATGTCCTACGCCACCACGTCGCTTCATCAGTTGTACCTGTTCTTCATCGATGCGGATAATGGCTCCGTATGAGTCGGCGCTTCCGTCAAGTCCGATTACAAAGCAGTTAGAGAGTGAAGCAATCTGGTAATCGTTCCCAATTCCCGTCATCGGGCTCCCCTGAGGAACGATGTACTTGAAGTGGTCAAGTAAGTCAAAAAGTTCTTGAGCACTGATTGCATTAGGATATTTAGCCTCTATACGGGCTACTTCATTGGCAATTCGCCAGTGCATATCCTCTGGAGATTTCTCATAGATGTTTCCAAACGAGTCTTTCACTGCGTATTTGTTTACCCAAACACGTGCGGCTAATTCATCTCCTTTGAAATACTCCAACGAAGCGTTGTAGGCTTCATCGTAGCTGTACGTTTTCTTTTCCACGGTTATTATATGAATAAGTTTGTTGTCAATAAAAATTGTAAAGGTGTAGAATTCGCTTTTATTGCTAACAAACGTCTGCAAAGCTAAAGATGTTTTTTTAATTGGCAAAATAAAAAAGAAAGAAGTTATTAACAATACGGGTGGTTTTCTATTTTGTTTTTATATATGTCTGATATTTAGCCTATTATAAAATTTGTACATCTGAAAAGTTTTCCGAATTGGGAAACATTGTTGAAATATGCGTGTTTCTTGCTTAAGAAGGGAGTAGGGATATTCAATGATTCTTGTTACCTTTGTGTAGTATCACATAAAGCCTATTTATTATGGAATCAATAAAGAACAGACGTACCATTCGCAAGTATAAACAGGACGATGTGCCTGCTGCTTTGCTGAATGAATTATTGGAAGAAGCGTTTCGCGCTTCCACAATGGGAAATATGCAGTTATATAGTGTGGTAGTGACTCGTGATGCGGAAATGAAATCCCGTCTTGCACCTGCTCACTTTAACCAGCCTATGGTGACTTCGGCTCCTGTAGTGCTTACTTTTTGTGCCGACTTCAATCGTTTCAGCAAATGGTGTGAACAGCGGAAGGCTGTGCCGGGTTATGACAACTTCATTTCTTTTCTGAATGCTGCTACCGATGCATTGCTGGTTACACAAAATTTTTGTACATTGGCGGAAGAGGCCGGATTGGGTATCTGTTATCTTGGAACTACCATTTATAATCCAGGCCAGATCATTGATTTGCTGGAACTGCCCAAGTTAGTTGTTCCTGTCGCTACGATTACCGTAGGTTATCCGGATGAATGCCCGGAACAGCCTGATCGTTTGCCGGTTCAAGGCATTATTCATGAAGAAAAATACCAGGATTATACGCCCTCTATGATTGATGAAATCTATGCATACAAGGAAGGTCTACCCGAAAACAAACATTTCGTAGAAATCAATCATGCAGAGACGCTGGCTCAAATCTTTACCGATCTTCGTTATAAGAAGAGTGATAATGAGTTTATGTCCGAAGGATTGAAGAAGGTGTTGAAGCGTCAGGGGTTTGATGATTGATGTACGATGCAAAAAAGATAAGAGAAAAGGCAGCTGAAACCTCAGCTGCCTTTTCTCTTATCTTGTACGAAGACTCATTTCGATTTCTTCAATTTCTGCTTTGAATGCCTTGTCCACATCTACCTGATCTTTTACAATCTTGCAGGCGTGTAGCACAGTAGCATGGTCTTTGTTTCCGATTAGCTGACCAATCTTGGAAGAAGAAGTATCTGTATGTTTTTTGGCCAGATACATTGCCACTTGTCTTACCTGTACTACTTCCCGTTTACGGGTCTTGGTATGAATGGCCGTTTCATCTATTTTGTAATGTTCGCACACCTTGGTGATGATATCGCTCACGGTCATAGGTTTGCTTTCGGCGCACTTCACAGCTTTTCTGACAATACGCTGTGCTAAATCCAGGTCAATTTCGCGTTTGAACAGAATAGACTGTGCCAATAATGAATTGACGATACCTTCCAGTTCACGCACGCTTTCATTTACACTTTCTGCAATGTAACTGATTACAGATTCCGGAATGGCTAGTCCGTCACGTTTTATCTTGTTGCGCAGGATATTCTTTCGCAGTTCAATATCCGGTTTTTCCAGTTCGGCTACCAATCCCCATTTGAAACGGGTAAGCAGTCGTTCCTCCATACCTTGAAGCATTACGGGAGCACGGTCTGAAGTAAGGATAAGCTGTTTTCCGTTCTGGTGCAAGTGGTTGAATATGTGGAAGAACGTATTTTGCGTCTTGGTTACTCCGGCAAATTCCTGAATATCATCAATAATCAGCACGTCGATTGTTTGGTAGAAGCTGATGAAATCATTAAAGTGGTTGGTACGTACCGAGTCTGTATACTGCACCTGAAAGAGGTGAGCAGATACATACAATACGCGTTTCTCCGGATATAATTCCTTGATGCGTGTTCCGATGGCGTTAATAAGGTGGGTTTTACCCACACCAGACGGGCCATAAATAAATAACGGGTTGAAAGTACGTGCCGGATTTTGAGCCACCGTTTCTGCTACCGTTCTGGAGAACTCGTTGCTGTTTCCTTTGATGAAGTTCTCGAAATTATAGTTCGGGTTCAAATGCGGATCCAAATCCTGAGGAGCCGGAGCTTGTAACGGATTCGGGGTTTTATTACCATTATATACGGGAGCCTGTTCCGGCAATGCAGACGAACGTTTGGTTCCTTCTATATTGACGGTGATATGGTTTGTCTTATCTGTCAGGATAGAATACATCAACTCCGTGCCTTCACCTATTTCTTTATAGATGGCGGCGCGCAGCAGTCCCACATATTTTTCTTCCAGATACTCATAGAAGAAAGGGCTGGGGACGCCGATTGTCAATGCCTTCTCCGTAGCTTCATATTTTAAAGGTACGATAGGCTCAAACCATGTTTTAAAAGCTGTAGCATTTACATTGTCTTTGATAAATGACAAGCAACGATTCCACAATGCAACAGCTTGGTTATGTTCAATCATACGTGCGTTGTTATTAATAAAGCGAAACTTCTACGCTTGCAAATTTCGTAATCAAATTTCAGAAAAACAAATCCCTTTTTCCTTGCTTTTTATTTTAATAAATTAAGGGGTTGATAAATAGGAGGTTACAAAGTTGTTAAATTATTGATAAAATGAATTTGACTTGTATCTTGGTAATCTCTTATTTGTCAGTTGTTTAGCTATATCCAAGTGTTAGTCTTCAAACCCCATTGCTTTGTTGCTTTCCTTTGAAAATCATAGGGTTGCACTCCTGTGAGAAAATGTATTCCTAGAACGATACTATTTAGAATATTTCTATATAGTAACCTGTTTGTAATATTTTATGCTTAAAAATGGAACTCCGTTTAAGAGGACAAAAAAGAAGGCATAAGCTGGGCATGCCTTCTTTTATCTGTTTGATTTATATGTGTTTATTTATCTTTCTTTCCAAAAAGAGAGAAGTGTACATACCGTTTCGGATGTTCCTGCAAATCTTTCAGGAGAGAAGCTGCATTGGCAGAAGTTGCATTGAGGTTCTTGTATAAAGCATCATCATTCAACAGTAATCCGATGGAGTTATCCTTGCTACCCAACTTTTCAGTCAGCAGATGTACGTTTTGAAGGGTAGAGTCCACTTTCTGGAAAGTGGCTGCATAGTCAATTCCCTTCAGGTTCTCACTGATACCTTTCAGGTTCTCGGTGATGGCAGTTACGTTGCTTGTCAGTTGCGGAATATCTTTGCTCATCAGGCTATGCAACTGTGTGCTGGTGGCGTTCAATGAAGCCGTCAGTTTTTCTGCATTGCGAAGTGTCTGCTTTAATGCAGGATCAGCCAGCAGCTGGTTCAGTGAACTAAGAATAGAATCCAGTTTAGGCATCATCTGTTCCACCTTCGGTAGTA
>ENA-OPMP01001053-OPMP01001053.1-human-gut-metagenome-genome-assembly--contig:-NODE-1053-length-12771-cov-2.180088_pt1 | contig 12771 bp, 15 predicted proteins | sample MGYA00241527_ERZ501751 | MGnify/ENA primary metagenome ERZ501751 (study PRJEB25962, sample SAMEA2042647) | human gut metagenome | biome: human gut; feature: human-associated habitat; material: faeces... | reverse complement strand
CCGCCGTTTCAGCCCCTATTGCAGCGTGGCGAGCCTGTATCTGTGGGCGGTGGCCGGTGGAGCGATACCGGAGTTGAAAGATCATAAGCCGAAAAAGAGATTGGAGGGAAAGAGATGATCTGGACATCCGAGTATATGTCGCCGCTGGGTAGGATCACGCTGGCCTGCGACGATGAGGCGATCGTTGGTCTATGGTTCAACGGGCAGCGGTATTTCGGTAGCGTTCTGCCAGAAGTGACTGCACAAAGGGAACACCCGCTGTTTGCAGAGGCCGGTCGTTGGCTGGATATCTATTTTTCCGGCAAGGAACCGGGGTTTCTGCCGCCGCTGCGCTATGATACCACACCGTTCCGTAAGCGTATCTGTGACATCATGCTGACGATACCGTATGGAAAGACCATGACCTACGGAGAGATCGCCGCTGAAGCGGCTCGCCAGCAGGGACTGGCCAAAATGTCCGCGCAGGCGGTAGGCGGCGCGGTGGGGCATAACCCGATCTCCCTCATGATCCCGTGCCACCGTGTGGTGGGTACAAACGGCAGTCTTACCGGCTATGGGGGCGGCATCCGGAGGAAAAAAGCATTGCTGGAGCTGGAGCGTGCCGATATGCGTGGTTTGTTTGTGCCGAAGAAGGGGACTGCACTTTGATCGGGTCTTGCTTTCTGTGCAGCCTGAGAATATACGCACGTCCGGCCTGACTGGACCGGACGTGTGTTTTTGTTTTTCCTGCGGGGGTATTTGACGAGAAAATGTGAGAAAAGAGCAGACAGCGTCTTGAAGACAGGCGGCGGAGGTATGGCTTACAAAAGCTCCTCCGTTTTTCGATAGCCCAGCGCAGTGGAGATCATGGACGCGGTGGCGCAGACCTGTTCCACCGCCGCAAGGAATTCATCGGAACGGGTGCTGCGGAACATACCGATCACGCCCACGGTGTATCGTGCTTTGCCCTCCACGGTATAGACCGGTGCGGAAATGGAGCGCAGGCCGATCTTGTATTCGCCGTTTTCAATGGCGTAGCCGTTGGTACGGCACAGATCGATCTCCTGCATCAGCGCGGTCAGATCGGTGATGGTGTGCGGGGTGAACTGGGTCATATGCTGCGCGCGCAGCAGCGCCTCGGCACTGGTGCGGGACATATGTGCCAGAAAGACCTTGCCCTGCGACGTACAGTAGATTGGCAGCCGGGAACCTATATCCGACACGATACGCAGATTGTCCCGGGTCTCCACCTGATCCAGCGTGATCACGCTGCCGCCCTCACACACCGAGAGCATGACGGACGCTCCGGTCCGCTGGCACAGGTGCTCCATATAGGGGCGGGCCACCAGAGAGATGTCCCAGGACCGTTCCACCTGACGTCCATATTCGAACAGCCGCAGGCCCAGCGTGTATTTTCCGTCCGGCGTCTGCGCTGCCACGTCATAGGCCCGCATGGTGGTCAGCAGGCCGAACACGGTGCTCTTCGGATATCCGCACCGGGTGGCCAGTTCCTTCAGCGACAGCGGACTTTCGGCCTGACTCAGAATTTGCAGGACCCCCATGGCCTTCGCTACGGATAATATGATATTTCCATCCATCATGGCGCCGCACCTCCCGTTGCTATCAGCATACCGATTTCGTTATTCTCTGTCAAGAACGATCCGAGAAAGCTGACACAAAATAAGAGAAAACCTCCGGAAATGGGGCGGTGACTTAGGAAAACATTGAAGCAAGGAACGGTGTAGCTTAACGGCTATGCCGTTCTTTGCTCTTTTTTACTTGTGTTACGGGCATTTTCTATTGCCCGTGTGAAGTCAAATGCACCGATGAAGTTATAGACGATGGTGATTTCCCGCGTTCTGGATTTCTTGTCAATATGGGAAACTTCGATCCTGTCAATGAAAGCACGAAGAACAGCCGCGTCAAGCTCCTGCAAATCCGTGTACTTCTTCACAGCAGCGATAAACGCCTTGACATTGGTTTTCTGCTGCTCCTGCTGCTTCAGGTCTTTGCGCAAGACATCTGCCATTGATTTTAGGTTGCTTTGTTCCAGCTCGTAGTCATGGGACATTTTGATAAACCGTTCGTCTGACAGTTTTCCAATCACGTTGTCCTCATACAGTCGGGAGATAATGCGGTCAAGCTCGGCAATCCGCGTGTCTGCCTTTGCCAGCGTTTCACGCTTCCGAACAAACTCTGCATCCCTGTCCCGCATATCGCTCTCGGCGGCGTCCTGAATGAACTCCGCTTCATGCTCTGAAACATAGGAGATTGCTTCCCGCAGATTTCGCAGAACAATTTCATGCAGCACGACATTCTTGATGGAATGGGTCGTGCAGAGATCCTTGCCCTTGCGGTAGGTGGAGCAGATGAAGTATTTCTGGTTCTCTGCAAAGTTGGTAGCGCGGCATTGATACATTTTGCCGCCGCACTCTGCACAATACAGAAGCCCGGAGAACATACCCATTTCACCCATCTTGGTAGGACGGCGACGCGCCTTGCGAATGTTCTGAACAATCAGGAACACGCTTTCCTCGATGATCGGCGGCTGGGTGTTCTCGAAGATCACCCAATTCTCAGGGTCATTCCAGATTTTCTTCTTGCTCTTATAGGACTGCTTTGTAGTCTTGAAGTTTACGGTATGCCCCAGATAGTCTACGCGCTCCAAAATGCGGGAAACAGTTTCATTTGTCCATTTGTACGGGTCTGCTGTCGGCTTGTTGCTGGTCGGCAGACCTTTCGCATGGCAATAGGCGGTTGGGTTCAAGATTTGCTGCTGTTTGAGCCATTTAGCAATCTGCGTGGGGCCTTTGCCGGACGCACACAGGGAGAATATCTTCTGTACGACGGCTGCGGCTTCTTCATCAACGATCCATTTCTTTTTGTCCTCCGGGCTTTTCATATACCCATAGGGTGGAATGGTCGTCAAATGCTCGCCGGACTTGCCTTTGCTCTGCCATGTAGCGCGAATCTTCTTAGAGGTATCGCGGGCATACATTTCGTTGAACACATTGCGGATCGCGGTAAACTCACTTTCGCCGCGTGTGCTGTCCACGCCGTCATTGACGGCAATGAAATGAACGCCAAACTCTGGGAAAACAACATCGGTATACATTCCCACTTGGAGATAATCGCGCCCGAAGCGGCTCATGTCCTTTACGATGACGCGCTTGATCCGCCCTGCCTTGATGTCGGCAAGCATACGCTGGAAGCCCGGACGGTTGAAGTTTGTGCCGGAATAACCGTCATCCTCGTCATAATGGCGGTAGGCGGTAATCCCGTGATCCTTGCAGTAGCGTTCCAGAATCTTCTTCTGGTTTGCTATGGAGTTACTTTCACCATCCAGCTTATCTTCCTGCGAAAGGCGCTCATACAGAGCGGTCAGACCTTCTTCCTCTGCTTCCGTAGATAGCCCCTTGGCGTAGAACTGCAAAACATTATCGCGGATCACGCTGCGAAGCTCATTGCTTAAACTGTCCTGCGGCTTCAAGCTCTGAAAGGTAAATCCCGTCATCTGCACTCACCGCCTTTCTCGGAAGAACTGCGGTAGGCGTTGACAATGCCGTGATACAGTTCTCGGCAAAGGGGCAGATCGCCGTCCGTAATGGAGCAAATCGCAATACCGCGCTGCTCCATATCATCAAGGAACTGCACCGCTGCAAGACGGCTGCGGTAAAGTCGATCAAGCGATACGACAACGATTTTCTGCACGCGGTTCTCATGGATTGCTGCAAGCAGATTTTGAAATGCTGGACGCTCTGCGGTCAGACCGCTGTACCCATTGTCCACGAAGAACATATAGGTGTCCGATTCGTTTTCCAGCGCATGGCTCAAAAGTCGGTGCATTTGATTGTCAAGGTTCAGGTCTGTTTGTTTGTTCGCCGCACGGTAGTAATATGCGGTAATTTTGTCGGGCTGCTTTTTCATGTTACCTCCTATTCCGGCAGCCGGACAAACAGGTTATTTATATTATACCAGGGATCTCGCTCGCCGTCATTAGGCGGGTTCAAAATTATTTGTAATTTTTTTACCCCGCAAGTCATTCTGAATCAGGCGGCGTACCTTTGTCACGGCGTCCTCTTTCGCGCCGTCTTTGACGACGGCCTTGACGATATACGTTATATCCCCGATCTTGTACTCGCGTACAATCGGGGACGTTGTTTTCTTCATCGTTGTTTCCATAGAAACAAATCCCCCTTTCATGGGAAACGAAATAACTACAAAGGGAAATGACAAAACGGACGGCTGCTGGCGCAGCTCCAAGGGAGTTTCACCCCCGCACGGTTCTCGTGCAGCCCTACCCATCGCCTGCGACGCTTTGAACGCTCGGACTGTGGCTGTAAGGTCGTATCATTATGTGTTTTGCGCGTCATCGCCTGCAAGTTGCCACACTTGCGTTACGGCTCGGTATTTGTCGCTCGGCATATCCTCTCGGATATACGTCATGGCGTACCAGCCGCCCAGCTCGGCGCAAAAGGAACGTACCCGTTTTGCCTATGATGCGCCGCCGTTCTCTTGCGGGCATATTTGTCAAGGAGCATGGGACAGAAACGAGGAAAGGGGGAACACGTTTCTGTCAGGCGTCAGTTATCTCACGCGGAATGTGAGCAGCTTGGTAATGAGTTTCGTTTCCAGCCTACGCCGCAGTTCTTCATCCACGCAGAGATGGGGATTTCCGTACTCGTCGTAAAGCTCACGCATCGACAGACGGGCTATGTACCCTGCATAGTGTTTCAGAACGGCGTTGATCGCTTCCACGTCACCGCCAGCAGCCGCTTCAATGACGGTCAGCGGCAACAGACGGTTATCCTTCAATTGACTTGTCATCTGTTTTTTCCTCCCATCAGGTTTTTCAGCAGCTTTAGGGTGCTTGTCCTGCGATAGGCAACGGAACGGCGCACCATATTCAGCACATTTGCAATTTCAGCGTCGGACATATCGAGGAAGTAGGACAGCAGGATAATATCTCTGCGGTCAACAGGCAAAGCTGAGATTGCTTCTGCCAGCGTTTCATCGTCGATACAAACCGAATGGCCGATGACTTCAAATGTGCGGCTATCCGTGAAATAGGTGTCACGGACAGCGAACTGTTCCAGCACTTCGACGGGCAACTCAGAAAAATAGACCTCTCGGTTCCTTTTCCGTGCCAGCGCGTCCTGATAGTCCCGCGCTTCGTTCCGCAGTACCTTTTTGCAGAACGCATCAAAGGAGTGCTGGATAAAAATAAGGACGCAAAAGTAAGGAAAGCGCTTTTAGGGTTTCTAAAAATATTATCTCGTGCCATCCGGGATAATTTTGTTCTATGGCTCTTATGATCTCGGTAACTCCTTGTATTTGCCTCCGTATAGCGTGAAGCCGCAACAGGAGAAATACTTGCAGCTATTTTCGCTGGTTTCATGCTGCCGATGATTGCAGTAAAAAATGTGAAGATTGCGGCACCCGCAAAAATAATGGGGGAAAAGGACACTATCTCCCCAAGGTCTGTATCGCCTGAGTACATCATATTCATGGCAAACGGAACAAATCCAAGCGAAACAATACCACCGACAATCAGGCCGCTGGGAATACCGATCACCGCCGTTCTGAATATTTGAGAACGCACGATCCGCTTGATTTGTCTTTTTGTCGTGCCTATCGTTTTAAGCTGTCCATAGAATTGTGTATCTCTTGAAATTGAGATATACAGAATGTTATAAATCAGCAAATAGCCGCTGATAATGATAAAGACGATAATAGCAGCCAGTGGAAGAACAATGGTGGTGGAATTGCTCTGAGCAATAGGTACAATTTCAAAGGACTGACTTTCTGTAAACGAAATCTTCCGTTTTAGTTTTTCACAGGATCGCAGGGCATTACTGTCATCAGAAAAAGAAATCATTGCGGTAGACACACTATCAAAGGGAAGCCCTGTTTGTGTTGCAAAAAGCTTCGAAACATAAGCGGCACCACGGTTGCCTGCACGCGAAGCCGAATAATCTGTGTAATAGCCCGACAAAACAAATTCATCGGAGATATATTGATAATCTGTTCCGAGTTGATAGGAAAGGGAAATATTCATCCCTATCTGTGGATCATCAATCCCCATTGCACGCAAAGCCCATGTAGAGAGCATAATTTCGTTTTTTGCTTGCGGATAATCTCCGTGTATATCCGAAATTGTTGGTACACGGTGTTCTTGCCATTCTGTTTCGTCTATCCAAGTAATACTCAGCAGGGCATCGTCCATTCCAGATGTATCAATGCTGCCCAATCTCTGACTGACACCAACTACGGATACCAAGCTGGATCGGCTCAATTCTTCATATTGTTCTTCTGAGAGACTTGTAATTGCCACATCCGCAGTCGTGCCCATCGCACGAATTTGCTGCATTTGATAGGTTTCAAAATAACTGCACCCCAAACTAAATACAGATGTAATCATAAAGGCGGTCAAGAATAATGCGATGGTAACGAAAACATTTCTCTGCTTATTAGCGCGGTAGCTTCTTTTGGCAAGACGATTGATTGTTGCCTGATTATTGTTCCCAAATAAAATATCATCCATCAATGTCACCCCCTGTCACTGTGCGATTTTTCCGTCCTCAATACGGATAATTCGGTCGGCAAGCTGGGCAATTTCATTGTTATGGGTAATCATTACAAGCGTTTGATGGAACTTCTGACTTGTAACTTTCAGCAAACCAAGAACATCACTACTTGTCCGGCTATCCAAATTGCCTGTCGGTTCATCTGCAAGTATAATAGCTGGTTTGGAAACAAGGGCGCGGGCAATCGCTACACGCTGCTGCTGGCCGCCGGACAGATTGTTAGGCATACTGTTCAGCTTCCCATCGAGAGCCAACATTTTCACTACTTCATCCATAAACCGCTTGTCCACGGTATCACCATCCAGCTCCACCGGCAGGACAATATTTTCATAGACATTCAGCACAGGAACAAGATTGTAATTCTGAAAGATAAACCCGATGTTACGTCTGCGGAAGATGGTAAGCTGTTCATCCTTGAGTTTCGATAATTCTTTCCCTTTTACTTTAATACTGCCGGAAGTTGGCGTATCTAACCCGCCCATCATGTTCAGCAAAGTAGACTTACCGCTGCCGGAAGTACCAACAATGGCAACAAATTCACCTTCCTCAATGGATAGGGTCACGCCATCCAATGCTTTTGTAATGTTCGGTTCGGTGCCGTAATATTTCTTCAAATCTGTCGTTTGTAATATGTTCATATAGAACACCACCCTTTCTTTTTGATGGCTCTATCATAAAAGGTAAACCTCACAGAAATGTCACGGGAAACAAAATACCTCTGTTTAATTAAATCTCAAATGTCATAGGTCTGTGACATTTTGTTTTTTAGCGTACTTATTTTATTGTCGAGGCAGAAAGACGGAAAAAGTTGAACCCCTCCCAACCTCGGATGTTACCCGGATATAACCGCCTTGCAAGGTTACGATCTCACGAGCCAGATATAGACCAATACCAATTCCATCTACATCATGTACGATGTCCTCTCGATAGAAACGCTTGAAAATTGCTCCCTGATGCTGTTCTGAAATGCCAATGCCTGTATCTGCAATGTCGATTTTCACATACATTTCCCAACTTTCAACCGAAACACGGATTTGACCGCCCTCCGGCGTATATTTCACCGCATTATCCAAAATATTGAACAATGCTTCACCTGTCCATTTTCTGTCATGGGAAACGACCAAGTTCTCCGGGCAGTCCACTTGAACATTGATCTGTTTTTTCTCGGCGTTCAGAAGAATACCGCCCAATGCGGCGGCAAGCGTGTCATAAAGCGGCTGGCTTTTCTTTTCCAGAGAAATGACACCTGTTTCCAGACGAGAGGTTTTAATCATCACCTGCATAAGAAAATCCAGTTTGTCAAGTTGGCTGGCCTGTGCTGTAAGAAACTCTTTTTGCTTTTGCACAGGGACTTCATTTTCAAGCAGGGTGCTGTTAATCATTTTCAAGTTCGCAATCGGGGTCTTGACCTGATGGGAAATATCAGAAATAAGTTCTTGCAAGTCAGCCCGCTCTTGTGCAATGCTGTTCTTGTTTTCCTGCATGACTTCATATAAACGGTTCAGCCGATATTCAATTTTATAGAAAAGACTTTCTTCTTCAATAATCTGTTTCGGCTGCATATTCCCGGACAACATATTATCTATCAGACTACAAAAGCTATCGGAGAACATTGCCAGTTTACGCCGAACCAGCACCATAAAACAAATAGAGCAAAACAGCACAAAGATGCCGAACAATAGTACATACCAAACAGCGGTTATATCTTGGGTCAACGCATATAAAGCCACTGAAACCGTCACCATTGCCGCCAGCAGGAGAACAGCTAAAAAGAGACAGGCTTTGTTGACGGAGAGTTTTCGCCCATTCATTTCAGCACCCCTCCAATCCACATATAACCCATACCATATACCGTTTTGATGTACTGACGGTCGGGTGTTTCGATTTTGTTTCGTACCCGGCTGATAGCCGCAGTCAGAGCGTGTTCATCCACAAAATTTCCGTCTGCGTCCCACAGTTTTTCCAACAAGACTTGCCGCGTCAAAACGATCTGTGGATTTTTCATCAGGATTTTCAAAAGTCGATATTCCAGTGGGGTGAATGTAAGTGGCTTTCCTGATAGAGTAGCACTCATTTCTGAAAAATTGATGGTCAGTGTGCCATCCTCATAAGTATCACCACCATATTGTTTTGTCAGCCTCCCTAGCACTACCGCCAGTTTCTTTTGAAAGACGCTCATAGGGAAAGGTTTTGTCACATAATCCTCTGCGCCCAGTTCATACCCTTTGAGCATATCGCTTTCCATATCATTTGCGGTCAGAAAGATAATAGCGGTATCGGGACGGCGTTCTTTTACCTCCCGGCAGAAGTCAAAACCGTTCCCATCCGGCAAATTTACATCCAGCACAATCAGGTCATAGTCCTGCTTTGTCAAGAAACTACTGGCCACTGATTTTGTCAGTGCAGAATCAACCGCATAGCCCGCAGTATTCAAGTTATAGCATAAAGTATGATTCAAAAGCCGATCATCCTCGACTACTAAAATTCGCATGGTATCACACTCCTTCATTTTCAGTGTAGCACCCAAATGTCACAGAAACCTCACAATGTTTTATTTTTTCTTCTACCGTCAACAGGCTTTTCAGCGTCCTTTGGTATCAGCCACATACGGCTGAACTTTGCCACACCCGGTATGCGATTTTCCTCGCACAGTTTTTGAACCCGTCGCTCAGAAATGCCCCACTTTTTCGCCGCTTCTGGGGCGGAGATATATTCAAGCATTGTAATTCCTCCTGCAAATCAATTCAGCTTTTATTATATACGGTCAGCCGAATGATCGCAAGAAATGAAATGTGAATTATTTAAGCCATTACCATGAATATATAAAGCATATTCCGTAAGAAAGGGGAACAGTAGAATGTAATAGGGTGATTAAATATGCCTAAAAGAGCGAAGAAAGAGAAGCGCCCTGTTGCGAAAATCGACTTCAAGCCGTATGGTGCAGCAATCAAAGCTGGGCGCACAAAGCAGAAAGAATCCCGGAATAAGGCAGCTGATGCGCTGTTTATTTCGCCGCGCTATCTCGCCAACATCGAGAATAAGGGACAGCATCCCAGCGTACAGGTATTCTTAGAGTTGATGTCCCACTATCATATCTCTGTGGATCAGATTCTTCATGGTGAAACTATGGAGGGCAAGTCTACGGAGCGTATGCAGTTTGAAACCCTGTTGGACGAGCTGACAGATGCGGAAATCAAAATCCTCACGGCAACAGCACAAGCACTGCTGGACGCAAGAGCAGACAGCGAGGGAGAAAATTGAATACGGTGTAAGGAACGCTATGAACAGGTAGTTCATGGCGTTTTTCTTTTGCAAAATCCGCAGATGTGGCCAAAAGGCCCCATTCAGATTGTAGTATGGGTAGCGGAAGGAATACGGGGGTACGAAGTAGTCAGCAAGCACAGCAAGTGTAGCCACACTTGCGGATTTTTCTTCTTTTCAGGTCCCTTGCCCGAAAAGAGAAAACTGCTTGTTGGGATATCCCAAACCCTTATGAGAAACGGAGGTATCCGCTATGGCGAACAGGAAACGGCCCATCGTTCTTCGCTGCCCGGTGACGGCGGAGGAACGGGCTTTGATTGAACAGAAGATGGCTCAGCTCCCCACCCAGCGGATCGGTGCCTATCTCCGCAAGATGGCGATTGACGGGTATATCATCTATACGGACACCGCAGATATCAAGGCATTTACCAAAGAGCTTTCCGCCATCGGCCGGAACATCAACCAGATCGCCAAGCGGATCAACGCCGGAGGTCCTGCGTATCAGGCCGACATGGACGAGATACGGGAAAGGCTGGACGAGATATGGCAGTTACAAAGACACATCCTATCAAATCAACGCTGAAAGCAGCCATTGACTATATCTGCAACCCGGAAAAGACGGACGGAAAGCTGCTTGTTTCCTCCTATGGCTGCGCCGCCGAAACTGCGGATATCGAATTTGCCTGGACCCGCCGCCATGCCATCGACAAGGGCACGAACCTGGGCCGTCACCTGATCCAAGCCTTTCAGCCTGGGGAGGTTACGCCGGAACAGGCCCATGAAATAGGCATGGAACTTGCAAAAGAAATCCTGGGCGGCAAGTATGAATTTGTCCTTACCACCCACATAGACAAAGATCATGTTCATAACCACCTGATTTTCAATGCGGTCAGCTTTGCGGATCACAAGCACTATCATTCCAACAAGCGGAGTTATCACTATATCCGCCGCACTTCGGACCGGCTTTGCAAGGAACACGGTCTGTCTGTCATCATCCCAGGACAGGACAAGGGCAAGAGCTATATTGAACATCAGGCTGCACAGAACGGCACCAGCTATAAGGCAAAGTTGAAAGCTGCCATTGACCGGCTTCTGCCAGCCTGTTCCGATTTAGAAGAACTGCTTCGTCGCCTGCAGAGAGAAGGCTATGAGATCAAGCGGGGCAAATATATCTCCGCCAGAGCGCCGGATCAGGAACGATTCACCCGTCTGAAAACCCTGGGTGTGGACTACACCGAAGAAGCCCTTGCCGCCCGGATTGCCGGACGTTCCAGACCTTCCCGCCAGCCGAAACCGCAGAACGGAAAGATCAGCCTGCTCATTGATATCCAGAACAACATCAAGGCACAGCAGAGCGCAGGCTTCACCCATTGGGCGAAGCTGAACAATCTGAAACAGGCCGCCAAGACCATGAATTTCCTGACGGAACACGGGATAAGCAGTTATGGAGAACTGGAAAGCAAATTGACCGCAGTATCCGCACGCAGGGATACCGCTCATGCAGAGATCAAGCGGATAGAAAGCAGAAGTGCCGAACTTGCCCTTGTGATGAAGCACGCCGGAACTTACCGTCAGCTAAAGCCGCTTTATGAAAGATACCGTAAATCGAATGATAAAGAAAAGTTCCTGCGGGGGCATGAGAGCGAGATCATCCTTTTTGAAGCGGCCGCCAGAGAATTGAAACGGCTGGGGACTGTGCCGCTGCCGACAACGGAAAGCATGAAAACGGAGCTTGCCAATCTCAACGCAGAAAAGGAACGGCTCCTTGCTGAATATAAAGCCGCAAGAGCCGAAGCCCAGGAATACGAGACCGTCAAGCAAAATGTGGATGCACTGCTGGCCGTTCCAAAGGAACAGGAACAACAGCGGCGGCATGAACTTGAATAAATTTCTTTGAAAGACGCTGGGCGCAGCTCCCGGCATCCTGTATAATGGAACTGCGGAAGGAGGTTTTACCGATGACAAGAAGCGAAGCAATCAAAGCATTTTTCTTCAAAAGTGTACTGCCCGTGACCGTGGCACTGATCCTGTATTGTATCTTCAAATCCGCCTGCATGAAGAACGGAGAGCTTGACTATGTATGGCTCTGGATACTCTGCGGGCTGCCGTTTGGCCTCCATCGGATGTGCCTCTGGATCGTGCCGGGCGGCGGCTCCCTGGGTGGAGGGATCGCCCTGTTTGCATTGAACTTTATTATCGGTGGTGTGATCGGTGGTTTCATTCTGGCATGGCGGCTGATCGTGGCGGTGTGGTATGTGCCGCTGACGGTGTACCGGCTGATCGTTGGATGATTTTCTTGCGTCATGGAAATATGGAAAACTGCCGCTCGTGCCGATGGAAAAGCCATTCACAACCTGATGGAAAAAGACAAGCCTTTTCCCACAGGTCTGCAAACAGCTTTCCCACAGCCTCGCAATTCTGACAGTTTACGCACATTCCCACAACGCCTACTACGGCGAAATTTGCTTCTCTTATAGAAATAGAAAACCTTTCATGTTAAAATTAAAATACATACTCTAAGGAGGTTGAAGCGCATGGACGAAAATAATTCCATCCAGCTTTTTGAAGATAGAAAAATACGCACCGCATGGGACGAAGAACAGGAAGAATGGTATTTCTCCGTTGTGAATGTTATCGCTGTTCTGACAGATAGCTCCAATCCAACAGACTACCTCAAAAAAATGCGTAAGCGTGATGAACAGCTTGCAAGCTACCTGGGGACAAATTGTCCCCAGGTAGCAATGATAGGTGCAACAGGCAAAAATCGTAAAGTACTAGCGGCAACGACTGAACAGCTCTTGCGCATCATCCAGTCCATCCCCTCGCCCAAAGCCGAGCCATTCAAGCTCTGGCTTGCACAGGTTGGTCGGGAGCGCATAGAAGAAACGATTGACCCGGAGCTGACGATAGACCGTGCGCTGGAAACCTATCTCAAGATAGGCTA
>ENA-OPMP01001044-OPMP01001044.1-human-gut-metagenome-genome-assembly--contig:-NODE-1044-length-12848-cov-38.215899_pt1 | contig 12848 bp, 8 predicted proteins | sample MGYA00241527_ERZ501751 | MGnify/ENA primary metagenome ERZ501751 (study PRJEB25962, sample SAMEA2042647) | human gut metagenome | biome: human gut; feature: human-associated habitat; material: faeces... | reverse complement strand
CTTTTGGACAATCATGTATCGTTTGGCAACATAGTTTTTGGGTTAGCATCTGCACGGCCTACTCCACAGGGTTTGTCGGGTGCGCCAGAACTACACACATGGCGAGAACATCAATTTATTTGCTTTAAAAGTGTTATTTTTATAAAAAATGTCTGTTTTTATATGAAAAAAAACTTATTTTTGCATTAAGAAATAAATATAAAAATAAGAAACATGGACAATTCGATTGAACAATATGCTATAGGAGAATTACTCGATGGTAGATATTTTTACATACCATCCTACCAGCGTGGTTACCGCTGGACAGATAAGCAAGTTGATGATTTGCTTAGAGATCTTCTTTGTTTTGCAAATGACACCAAAGATGATTACGATTTTTATTGCCTTCAGCCGATTATCGCTCGTCCAATTACAGATGAGAAGAAGTTGAAGGAACTTTTCAAAGACGTTTCTCTAGACGTTCTGCAGAAAAAGGGAGTATGGGAAATAATTGACGGTCAGCAAAGATTAACTTCAATATTTCTCTTATACAAATATCTTGTAGCTAAAAAAGGTTGGGATGCCGAAACTCTAAAAGAGGAAGAAGATGGTAAAGAACTTTATCATATTCTTTATGCAACCAGAGAAGACTCATCGGTATTTCTCGAGAACCTCAACCTTGATATGATAAAGTCAGAAGATGTTCAAAAAGACAATATTGATTTTTATCATATGGCTAATGCATTTAGATATATAGATAATTGGATTAAGAACGATGGCAAAATTATCAACCAGAGATATAATCTAGGAGGTAGTCTTGACACTGTTCGAAATTCGTTCTTTAGTCTTCTTAATGGCATGAGAAATACCAAGACAGGCTCAGTCCAGGTTCTTTGGTATGAGTTGGCTGAGGATAAGGAGAAAAGCAGCATTAAAGAATTTCAAAAGATCAATACTGGTAAGATTCGTCTTACTGATGCTGAGCTTATAAAAGGCTTGTTCTTATTAAACAAGAACTTTGAGCAGAGTTCTAAGTTCATTAAGCAATCAACTTTGGCTATCGAATGGGAATTTATAGAGAATACTCTTCATGCTAATAATTTCTGGTATTTTCTACAAAAGAAAGGTACAGATATGCCAAACCGTATCGATCTGCTATTCTCTCTAATTTACAAAAAACACATTCTGAGTGGATTGGATGAAGAAGAATGGAATGATCTATTAAAAGAAGCAGACAAGGCTATTCAAGACACTAGAAAAAGTGCTATCTTTAGATATTATTATGATAAGTTTGAAGGGAAACAGGGAGAAGAACTGCAACAAGAAGTAGCAGAAGCATGGAAAGAGGTTATGACCCTTTTCCGTACTTTAGATGATTGGTTCTGTACACCTGCCACATACAATTATATCGGTTTACTAAGTCAATGTGGCGAAGACATCAGTCGCCTCATAATGCATTATGATAGAATGCCAGATGATTCTACCCAGTCAGACTTTATATTATATCTCAAAGAAAGAATCAGATTCTATCTAAGAGGTGTTAAGAGAGACGATGATGGCAACATTACGACTCTCTACAAAGACAGAAAGAATATTTACAGACTATTGCTTACTTTAAATATTCATCTGCTAAACATTCAAAACGACAAGTTGGAGTCAGAATCAGATGTTTACAAATTTCCATTTGATGTGTTGAATGCACAAGATTGGGATATAGAACACATCGACTCATTTCATACTAATGCATTAAAGAAAGATGATTTGAAAAAAGAATGGATTACGACAGCCTTTGAGGATAGAAAAAATTATCTTTCAGAAGAAGAAAAAACAACGATCGAGTCAAAAATGGAGAATAAGGATTATGATTCGGTTATTGATATTTTGAAAAAGAATGCAGGCGAAACAGAAGTCGATGAAGATATTAAAAATGGCATTGGCAATCTGACATTGCTCGATTCTGAAACTAATCGTTCATATGGCAACAGTCTTTTTTGTACTAAGCGTCGTATTATTATTGATAGAATTAAGCAAGGTGTATTTGTTCCAGTTGCAACCCAATATATATTCTCTAAATTTTATGATGAGAAAGGAACGAATCGTTCTGTTTGGGCAAAGGAAGACATGGAGGCATATCAGAAATATATCGTAAAGATGCTTTCAGAGTATTTACCAGAAAATAATTAAGAAAAATATGAATCATAGATATTCGTTTATAGATCTATTTTCAAAGAAAGTAGATTATGACAAGACAACTCAAGTGATAGTTTCAGGTATTGTTATACCCCAGATACAACGTCCTTATGCACAAGGACGTACGGATAGCATATGTACATATGTTCGCAATACATTTCTAGATGAGATTTTTGACAGTCTTCAGAAAGATGACGATGAAATTTTTGATTTAAATTTTATCTACGGAATCATCAAAGCAAGTAACGATAATTATAAGATGGAGTTGCTTGATGGACAGCAGCGTCTCACTACATTATTTTTGTTGTATTGGTATATTGCCAATGCAGAATTGGACGGCTCTGAAGATTTACAAGTAAGAGAATGTTTGAGTAAATTCGTATATGAAACTAGAAGTACATCAACTGTTTTTTGCCAAGAATTAGCTCAGTACAAGGTTGATTTTGGTGAAAAAATGCCTAAAGAGGTTATCAGAAATGCTAAATGGTATTTTAAATCTTTTGATAGAGATAGTACTATCACGGCTATGTTGACCATGCTTGACGCTATTCATGAGCGATATACAGAATCGAACAGACATGATTTATACAAAAGATTACAATATTTGCAATTCTATGTAAAATCATTAGGGGTGTTCAATTTATCAGAGGAACTTTACATTAAGATGAATGCTCGCGGTCTGCAATTAAGTCCGTTTGAAAATTTCAAGGCGGATTTGACCAACTTCGTTTCTAACAACGATTACCAGGGCTATCAAGAGCAGGTGCCGTTGTACAAAAAGAACTCAAAGGAAATGGTTCCTTTCTCTTTTAATTTCTCGGTTAAACTTGATGCAAAATGGGTTGATATTTTTTGGAAAAATGGAGCAGATGACTTTGATGATGCATACATGAGCTTCTTTTCTCGATTCTTCGCTTGTAAATACATTATTTCAAGTAAAGAAGATGTTAGTGATAAAGATATGCGTTCAGATAAAACAATTAAGTTCTTCTACACAAATGCAGAAGAGCAAATTGGAAGTAATGAATACTTTGGCTTCAAGTCTTTCGAAAACTTGCTGAAAAGTCATCCTGAATACATCATCACGCTTGATAAGGTACTGGACGTCATATACCATTATGACTATTCATCCGAGGGTAAAGTAATCTTTAGTAATATGCTTCCTGTATGGGAAAAGAACGAGGATCATTCAGGAGACGATTTCTATTGCAACACTTCGTCTAAAATGAGTCAGGTAAAACTGATTGCTTTAGGAGCTGCTATTGAGTTTATTGAGGCAATGCCAAACTTTGAGCCTGATATTTTTGCTAAATGGATGAGAATCGTATGGAATGTTATAGAGAACACTAACATCGACAGCTTAACACCAGTTTCTTCTTTAATAAGAAAGTTCTCTGCAGTTATTCATTTTATTGCAGACAAGAAATCAGAAGGGGTGTCATTTTATGCTGCTTTGAGTAAGTGGAGGGATGAAAATTCTTCAGAACGCGAAAATCGTGCTCTTTTGGAGGAAGTAGAAAAAGCCAGACGTATTGCAGAAAATCCAAATTGGGAGATGGTTTGGGTCAATGTAGAAAATCACGCCTTTTTCAAAGGTATGGTTACATTTTTCTATTCGCCAGAAATGACTCTTGAAGAATATAAGAATAATGCGAATCGTGCTAAGACCATGTTTGATAAAAATGGAATTAGCGATATATATAAGAAAAAGCATATTCTTATCAGAGCTATTGTTTCCCAGTTTAATACTTGGGAAGATATCAACGAATTATATATTACAGAAAGAGCTGAAAAGAACAAATTTCTGAAGAATATTTTGGCTTCTGATGATAAAGTTCGTGAAATGCTGCACAAAGTGTTGTACAAGAATTCTATCGATGAAATCACTGATGCTCTCCAAAATTATATTGACAATGCGCCAGAAGCAGAACCATGGCAAAATGCAAATGACAATGACAAGTTGGCTTATAAAATGGCTATCAAGAGACTTCGTACAGATGTTAACATGTATGACTGGATTTCTGCTGACGAAGAAAGATTGAAAGCTACGTTTAGAGTATATTGGTATGCTGGCCATATTATGTTTGCAGTTCCAAGAAAACAGTATGCAAAAATCGCCTTGGATACAGAAAGGGCACGAATGGCACATAATCTGTGCGACTGCTATGGCTTCGTTTTCGATGATGAAAACCAAGAATTGATGTATAAAGAATATAAAGACTGTTTTGGAAATGAAATTTGGCTTCGTCAGGACCACCCCAACTGCACTATATGGTTAGGCTTTAAGCAATATCATGAGTTTGTTGTACATGTCTCATGTAAGACCAAAAAATATGCTAAAGAATTATTGAAAGCAACAGAAGGTGCTTCATATATTGATGGAGATGAAACATGGATTCAGTTAGAAGATTTAACTCATTATTCGTATCAACGTTCTAATAAGCGTATTTGTGATGCTGTAAATGAATTGTTGGAAGTTATTCAAAAGCTATAATAGGTACACTTCCCTACTCTATCTCCGGTATCAAGTATCTTGTTACCTAGGGTCTACTAATTAAATGTAACCAACTGAAATTCAATAAATTACCTTCCTATATATTTCCGTAGTTCACTGGAAATGATTACCTTTGGGTGTTAAAATCAACAAGAATCGACATGAAATACCACTCCCAATACCACAATCACGAGCTGTTTGAGCTTCAAGAGTCTCTCTCGGCTTTGAGCAAGTACAACCGCTGGGTGAAGCTTGCTGACAATCTTCCCTGGGACAAGATAGAGCAGGAATACAACAAGCGACTGAAGAACCGACACAACGGTGCAGGCAACAAGCCCGCCCGCATGGTTGTTGGTGCTCTGATAGTGAAGCATGTTGAGAATCTTAGCGACGAGCGGCCATCCCTGCCATTCTGGAGAATCCCTACATGCAATACAAGGATTGTCATGTCGACTATTATAACCACCCGCTTGGACGACTGCCCAAGGATGAAACGACCGCCACGCTGAGGACAAGAAGAGGGCCATCGGCGAGAGGAACGAGGTGGAGGCCACATTCGGAACCTCCAAAAGGGTTTACCGGGCAAACGACATCAGGGCGAAACTTGACGACACGGCTGACACATGGATAGGAGCTTGCTTCTTCGCTAAAAACGTAATGAAGTTCCTTAGGGGACTTCTTTGTCTCATTTTCGCAAAATTGGGTCTAAAGGCCTTCAAAAGAAGGTTTTCATACAGCATTGACTACCTCATGGGAGTTTTAGACCCAACACGAGGCTGCTTAGTCAAAATAATTTAGTGAACCCTAAATAGAAACCATCGCTATCCCACCGTGGAGTTCTCTTTGGTATGTATGGTAACAAACTACAAAATCAACGCTTAGTGGGTCCAATGATATTGGCCTTCAAGAAACTTTGTTATAAAATATGGTCAAAAAATTGTGTCGGTTTTTTGCATGAACCAGAGAGCGGGAACGCCGTTTTTGCAAGATAGGCGTAGCGAAAATGAGCTCGACGGTTGGCGTTTGGCATGTATCGAGTTGCGAAAGATGGCTAACCGTGCCTCGATTGGGAAGGTTTCGCCGTGCGGTTAGGCATGTTTTGAGGGACGAAACATGCCTAACGGCAAGGCAAAATGTTGAATGAGGACTGCCGAATACAAAGGCATCACTGTAACGCATTGATTATCAGGTAATTACAAAATTGCGCTAAGAATAGTGTAATTGCCGCGAATGTTTGCGTCGTGGAAAAGAAACGTGTAGATTTGGCTATAGATTGTTTACCCATTTCACAACACATCGCTACCCGCCCTCCGCACCCTTCATGCAGGGGTTAGCGAGCGGTGAAAGAAGCGTGTCGTGGCTTGTTGGGGGGCGTTTTTCCTATCGCATATCTGCCTCTACGAAGGAGAGTGGCAGCAGGTCGCGCACGCTTTTCAGCCTATAGACCCCATCGGTTCCGCAGAGCAGTATTTCGATGGGTTGCTGGTATCGGTCCTCTATCTCGAGAATTACTTGCCGGCAGGCTCCGCAGGGCGACACGGGTTTGGCTCTCAGCCCATTGTTGTCGGCTGCCGCAATGGCCAGGCACTTGATGGGCTGCTCGGGGTAGTTGGCTTGTGCTCCGAAGATGGCGGTTCGCTCGGCGCAGAGCCCGGAGGGATAGGCTGCGTTTTCCTGGTTGGCTCCTATCACGATGCGTCCGTCGTTGAGCCTCAGGGCTGCTCCCACCCTGAACCCGCTATATTTGGCGTAGGCGTTGCTGGTGGCCTTGGCGGCCGCTTGCACCAGTTGTGCCTCCTCGGCAGATAGTTCGTCTTGTTGGCAATAATCCATGTGGATTTCGATGGTCAGTTTTTCCATGTCTTAGGTTTTTGCTCGTTGGTTGGTGTTTTTACTCTGTTTTCGGCTCTATCCACTCGAATGCTCCCACGTCGGGCTTGTCGTCGCGCTTTCGCCCCTTTCTGTCGGTGGGCAGCACCGTTTGGGGGTTGGCCTTTCCGATGGCGGAGGAGAGCGAGGAGAGCTCGAAGTTGTAGATGAGGTTGTCGGTGTCGATATTGGCGAAATGCTTGTCTCCGCAATGGGTGGTGTCGGCCACGTCCTCAAACACCACCTGCGTGAAGCGCACGCTATCGGCCGTGGTGACCTTGGGTGTGCGTAGGATGCAATGGTCGAAGAGGTACTGGAAGGCCACGGCGGTATCGCCCGCCTCGCCCATCAGCACGTCGTCGGCATAGCCTGTTACGAGCGTGTTGCTCACCGAGAGGTTGACGAGCGGCGCCTGCGTGGATGTGAACTGCAGGGCCGCTCCTCGCCTTGCGTCGAAGGGGTAGAACTGTGCGAGGGTGCACTGGTTGAGGGTGGCGTTGCCGCCATCGATGCGCAGGCAGCTCTCGAGCGTGTTGGTTATCTGGCTGTTGAGAAGCGTGAGCTTGGCGTGGGTGGCGTGGAGGCCATAGCCTTGGCAGTTGTGGATGGTGGAATGGTCGAGGGTGAGTTTCGGGAGCTCCACATCCGACGAGTCGGCCACGACGCCATGGTAGGCGCTATGGATATCGGTGAACGCCAGGTGGTTGTTGTAGCTCGACGCATAGAACCTGACGCCCTGCCATTGCCCCGGCACGCGGTCGTAGGGAAGGTAATCGAACATGTGGTCGATGCGGTCGCCGCGCAGCACCACCTCGCGCCCCTCCTCGCCGAGGGTCTTGAGGGTGCCGCGGACGTTCATGCCCGCGTCGTTGTGGAAATAGAGGGTGGTGCCCGGCGCTATGGTGAGCGTGGCTCCGCTGTCGACCTCCACGCCACCGTAGATGATGATGGGTTTCTGCTGGGCGCTGATGAGCGAGTCGCGGGTGATGTGTACGTTCGTTAATTTCAGCGCGTCCCACGTGTAGGCCCTGAGGTTCACCTTCTGCTCCACCCCACTCTCCAAGGTGAAGATGAGGTCGTCTTGGCATAGCTGCGGGTCGGGCTGCCCATTCTCGGGCGAGGTGAGCTCCACAAACACGCGTATGCTATCCTTGTTGCGCACCTCGATGCCAGAGGCGGCATAGCCCGACGATGGTGCGAGGTATTGGCCGTCGACGTTTACCCGGAAGCCTGTTGCCGCACCGTTGGCGAGGCGCACGCTTTGGCAGCGCAGCCCGTCGCCCGAATGGTTGTAGACCCAGAAGGACCGGGTTGCCGTGGGCACGTTGGAGAAAACGGTGTCGATGTTGACGGTGTCGACCGAGAGGGTCAGCACATGAGAGGGTGCGGTGGTGAAGCTGTCGTCGTCGGTGCACGACGAGAGGACGCCCAGCAACATCATGACACACATATATATTGTTTGTTTCTTCATGCTTATATAACGCTCGAACGGTCATAATATTGTATGGCACAACGGGCGCACCGCATGTTTTTGGGTTGCGTGGCCCACATGGCGCACGCATCATGGCAAAAAGTTTGGGCAAGCGAACAAATATGGCTAATTTTGCAGAACAATAGCAAAACGGAAAATGGAACTCACCTATCTATATCATAGCGGCTTTGTGGTGGAAACCGATCGCTGCGTGTTGGTCTTCGACTACTGGATGGACCCCGCCAACGTCATGGAACGCCTCGTGGGCTCCTGCGGCGACAAGCACGTGTATGTGTTTGCAAGTCATTTTCACAGAGACCATTTCAACAAGCACATCTTCGGGTGGCGGGAGACGAACCCTCGCGCAGCCTTTACCTACCTGCTATCGCGCGACATCCTCGACCACCATTGTGCCGCCAAGGAGGCTGCCGACGCTTGGATGGAGAAGGGCGACCAATGGCACGACCACAACATTAGCGTGACGGCCACAGGAAGCAACGACAGCGGGGTGAGCTGGGTGGTGGAGGTGGAGGGGAAACGCCTTTTCCACGCTGGCGACCTCGGCAACTGGTATGCCCGTTTCGTTTCCGACAACACGCCCGGAGCCATCTACAGCCACGAGTTTGGCATGTGGGTAAACCCTGCCGAAGAGGAGCGGAGGTTCTTGCGAGAGCTCAACGACATAGGCGAGGTGTGCCCAACGGTCGACATCGCCATGTTTCCCGTGGATGGCCGCATAGGCAACGGCTACACGCTGGGCGCAAGGCAGTTGATAAGCCGCCTTCGCGTGAAGTTGCTGGTGCCGATGCACTTTGTGATGAGTGGCTTTGAGAGCGCGTGGCGCATGGAGCCCTACTGCGCAGAGCGGGGCGTTACGTTCTGGAAGGTCAGGAGGGCGGGCGACCGCCTGGCAGTCATCGACGATTGGGCGATACGGCAAGCCACCCTGGCCGACCTGCCCCACCTGCTCGGCATCTTCGCCATGGCGCGCAAATACATGGCGGAGCATGGCAACCCCACGCAATGGACCGATGGCTACCCGAGCGAGCCACTGATAAGCGACGACATAGCGAGCGGCGACTGCTATGTGTGCGTGCGGGCAAACAAGATTGTGGCTACGTTTGTGCTTCGCGAAGGTGTGGACCCCACCTACGAGGTGATAGAAGAGGGGGCGTGGCCCAACGACGACCCATACGCCACCATTCATCGCATAGCCTCGAACGGCGAGGTGAAAGGCGTGGTGAGCCTGGCAATAAAATTCGCCCTACAGCACAACGACACGCTACGCCTCGACACGCATCGCGACAACATCGTGATGCAACGAGCGATAGAAAAAGAGGGGTTCGAATATTGTGGGGTGATCCATTGTGCGGGGCATAAGCGGCAAGCGGCGGGCGGCTCCGGCGACGCGACCCAACAACACGACCCAACAACGGAGCGCCTGGCATATCTACTCAGCAAGAAAGCACCCTCCCCAATCGGTCGTTAGACCGATTGGGGAGGGTTGTTATGGCCGCTACTTCTTACGCTCGCGCTCATTGATAACGCCATGATGGTAAGCGTAGAGCAGCTCCTCGAGGTCGGAGATCTGCCCACGCAGCTCCACACCCTTGTCGGTATCGTTGACCAGCATGCGGCGGGCCGACATCTCCACAATCTGGATGGTCGACTTAATGTCGGTGCCTCGCAAGATGGCATCCTCGGTGCTTGTGAAAGGCTCGTGCTGAACCAGTTGGAAGCCACGGCTGTGGTACACCAGCGTGTAGCCGGCAATGCCCGTCTCCTTGTGGTAGGCCTGCGAGAAGCCACCATCGATCACCATGAGCTTGCCATTGGCCTTGATGGGAGTCTCGCCCTTGCCCACCTTCACCGGCACATGGCCATTGATGATGTGGCGGTTGTTGCCTGTAACGCCAAAGGTGTCCATGATGCGGTCGCAAACCTCCTCGTTGTCGCGCAAGCGGAAGTAGTTGCCCTTCTTCTCCTCGTAGGTCTCCTTCGCCTCGATGAAATAGCGTTCAAAGGTGGTCATCTTCGCCTTGTCGAACAACGGGCTGTTGGGACCCAACCACAGATACATGAAATAGTCGATGGCATACTTCTTCATCTCGGGAGCCGCGTCGGCCTGGAACGCCAAGCGGATGATGTGGCCCACATCGAGCATCAGTTGCATGCCCGAGCTCTTGTGCCCAGGATAAATCTCCACCTCCTTCAAGGTGCCGTCGGCGTTGAGGGGAACAGAGGCGTGATAGAGCAGGTTGTTGTTGCAAATGCCATACATGCAGCCATGCGAAAGCAACATGCGGATATGCTTGTGGAGCTTCTCGCTCACCGAGAAACTATGATGGAGCTTATCCACCAGTTCGGCCTCCTCTGCCGAGAGCTGGTTGGGGTGCTTCGGGTCGATGGTGGGGAAATGGCAGCTCGTCATGGGATATTCCTTACCATCCAGGCAAATGGTTTGCTTCTCGAAATCGACGAAATTGAACATCTCGCGGTCTTGCATCTCCCAATCGGGATGGCGCTCGTAGAGCTGCGCCTCCAACTTAAACTGGATGACGCTGATGGCCTTGTGCATGAGAGCCGTGAGGCGCTTGGTCTTGTCGTCGAGACGCTCCGAACCGGCCGTGATCTTCGGTTGGAACTCCTTGCAGGGGTCGTCGCCATAGACGTCCATGGCGAAGGTGGCAAGCGGCAAGAGGTTGATGCCATAGCCCTCCTCAAGCGTGGCGAGGTTGGCGTAACGCAGCGAGAGGCGGACGACGCTGCTGATACAGGCGTCGTTGCCCGCGGCGGCTCCCATCCACAGGATGTCGTGGTTGCCCCACGTGATGTCCCAATGGTGGTAACCATCAAGCATATCGAGAATTTTATGGGCACCCGGGCCCCGGTCGTAGATGTCGCCGAGGATATGGAGCTGGTCGATGGCCAAGCGCTGGATGACGTGGGAGATGGCTATGATGAAATCGTCGGCGCGACCCGTGGAGATGATGGTGTCGACAATGACATTGACGTAGGCGGCCTTGTCGTTGTCGTCGGTACGCTCATGAAGGAGCTCCTGGATGATGTAGGAGAAATCGGCGGGCAGCGACTTGCGCACCTTCGAGCGGGTGTATTTGCTCGACACGTCGCGGCACACGGCCACCAGGTGGTGGAGCGTAATGTGGTACCAATCATCGATGTCGGGCTCCGAATCCTTCACCAACTCAAGCTTCTGCTCAGGATAATAGATGAGCGTGCACAACTCGCGCTTCTCGCTGTCGCGAAGGGTGGTGCCGAAGAGCTCGTTCACCTTACGCTTGATGTTGCCCGAGGCGTTCTTCAACACGTGCTGAAAAGCCTCATACTCTCCGTGTAAATCGGCAAGGAAATGCTCCGTCCCCTTGGGGAGGTTCAATATGGCTTGCAGATTGATGATCTCCGTACTGGCGTCGGCCACGGTTGGGAAAGATTGGGAAAGCAACTGCAAATAATGCTTGTCGCTCTCCATGTCATACTGTTTGCTCATATTAGTAAGTATTAAATTTGGTGATATGGTTAACCATAGCTAAGGAAGCCTTGTCGGCGCGCTCCCTGAAGGGCATAAACCCTTCGGTAAGACCAAAGGTGTGGTGCAACACGGCCATGAGACGCTCGGCAAACTCGAGAACGCCCATGGCGCGCGCCACCTCGTTGAGACGATCCTCGTCGGCGTCGACAAAGCGCACCGATTGGTACAGATCGGCCAAATGGGACAAGGGGGCTTCGTTGCGCTCCATCTCGTATTTCAAATTAAGCAACCTGACGATGATCCGCCTCTCTTTCTTCTCGTCGGTATCGATGATATCGCTGAGCTTGCTCTTCGTCAAGGGGTTGCGCGACAAGAGTTTGTCGCCCTCCAAGGAGTCGGTGGTGTAATGGAGGTGGCGTGGGTAGCGATCGATGGTGTCGACGGGCAGGTCGGGCGCGTCCATCTGCAGGCGTGCCAATCCCTGCCTAAGGGTCTCGAGAACACACTCGTCGGAGGCGTAGAGGTATATCTTACGCCACTCGGCCTCGTCCAACTGCGACAAGCCTGAGCGGATCTCCCCCACCCGCTTGTGGTCGCGCAAGAGGGTGTCGTCGATCCCTGCCACCAGCAGCTCGCCAATGAGCTGGCACGAATTGTGGCTAAGCAACAATCGGGCAAACGTGTCGATAACCTTTTGGTAGAGGGCGTCCATCTGAGAGGCCATCTCGGAGAACGACACCTTGCTGGTAAGAACGGGATTCTTAATGAGCGCCACCCTATTGTTCCATTTCAAGGAGAGAAACGTGTCGTGTTCCAACTTGCCACACACATGAACGGCCAAGGCCCTGCTTGTCATCTCGCGTTGCGAAGAAAGGGCCAACGACGACTTGCGCTGCTTCATGACCCACGGCTGCAAGCCGCCCAAGGGGGAGAACACGGTGGGCACATGCTCGCGATAAGCACGGGCAATGAGGTTGGCAGCTACCTTGTTCCAACATCCGAACACATGAACCAGGTCGTAATCGGCCAACGACAGGCGAGGGTGATCGTCTAACGCAGCCGACAGGTCGACATCGGCCTGCGCTTGCATGCCGAGGGCCAACTGCGACACCATCTCGTGATAGATCGGAGAGGCGTCGGTGTCGGGGGTCACATGGTATAGGATTTTTCTGCGTTTCATAGGTTGATGCTTTTATCCCATCATTGCTTATGGGTGGTGAAATCGCGCCGGTCGGCAAACTTGTGGCGCATCATGAAATAGAGGTCCGACCACATGATCACACGGTCGTAGACAAACGCCCAGGGGAACGATTCGCCAAAACGATGGATAGCGCGCTTGTCGACCCAATAGCGCA
>ENA-OPMP01001033-OPMP01001033.1-human-gut-metagenome-genome-assembly--contig:-NODE-1033-length-12945-cov-2.376416_pt1 | contig 12945 bp, 14 predicted proteins | sample MGYA00241527_ERZ501751 | MGnify/ENA primary metagenome ERZ501751 (study PRJEB25962, sample SAMEA2042647) | human gut metagenome | biome: human gut; feature: human-associated habitat; material: faeces... | reverse complement strand
GCCGTAGAATCTTCCTTGTCGCAGATTTTGGAGGACTCACCGCACCAAAGATATTATTTGAGCAGGAACGCCTGCCTGGGGATCCTGCGGAGGGCCAAGATCAGGGGAAAGGAGTTACCGCCGCAGCTGGAAACAGCTCTGCGGATTCAGGCGGGAGTAGAGTAGCAGAGGAAAAACAGGTGGATATTTTTGCGGTTCATATTGATCAGAGGGAAGAAACAATCAACCTTAATGGAATATCCGGAGCTTTGATGGCAACGACCAATTTGCAGATGCAGACCTTTGTGGCAGGGGGGATGAGGAAGTTTGAAAGTGCAGAAAAAGAAGAGTGTCTGTGCCTCAATGACCAAGGAGGAGAGCGTATGGATGTTTCGGTCGATGTAACAGCAACCCTGCGGGCAGGGATGAGTGGTCATCCGCCTTTGGTGATGGGCATCCAGCAGGGGAGTGCTGGGGCAGAGGAAACTCCGGATCTAGCCCTTACAGAGGAGGCAGAAACCGGCGGGAACAATTACCAGATTCTGTTTGAGAATCACGGGATTGATGCCAGATATACAGGTCCGCATGAGGTGGCCCCTACCATGTCAGCCCGGTATGGAACAGGAGGAAACAATGTCCCACTGGTTTCAGATATGCCGGAGAGTTATTGTATTGCCGGAAATATCATTGATCGGGAAGTACAAAATGGAGGAAATGGTCTGGGATGCCAGCCGGATATATCCTATACTCTTACGAGCGCAGACCGTCATGCAGTGTTCAGCCGCCAGAGAAGTGATGAATTTCTGCAAAATCGGGTAACAGCGACTCAGAGTGCCAGACAGCATAAGGATGCTACGGATCTGGTGTGTGAGCCGTATCAGAATACGGTAGGAACCATTGGATATACAGATCATAAGGGGATTAATAATCAATATGTCAGCGAAGATAAATGTATTGTTGAGAACCGGAAACTGATCCGGAGACTGACGCCTTTGGAGTGTGAACGGTTGCAGGGTTTTCCGGATCACTGGACAGATATCCCTGGTGCCTCGGACAGTGCCCGTTATAAAGCTCTTGGAAATAGCGTAGCGATACCGTGTGTGGATTTTGTTCTCCGTGGTATCGCTTATTTTTTGCGCAAGATGAAGGAGGAGAAAGAACCATAAGATTGGTAGTTCTGCTTCCGTTTTCAGGCAATCTTTGTTGGGTATCGTCATAGCTATCTCATCTCTTTATGGATATACTTGGTTTGTAAAAACGAGGAAAGGAGAGTCAAATGGAAGAGCGTAAGAAAAATTTATGCGCCATGATTCCAGAATCCCTGCATAAGAAAGTTCGGGAAGAACAGGAAGAATGGGGAATCAAGCTGAACGAGTATATGGAACGGATTCTAAAAGACCACTTTGAGAAGGGAGAAAGAGAGATGGCAAACGGAACCAGGACACTGGCATTTCAGGTATCAGAGGAGTTTTTTCAGAGGTTAAAAAAATACCTCAAAAAGACAGGACAGAGCCAGAAAGAATTTGTGATCGGACTGATTGAAGATGTACTTTCGCAGGAAGAACATGTAGTATCTGGAGAGATGCAGGAGACAGAGGGAAAGGCAGAACTTGAGGAAACTGAATAAGAGGAAGGATCGAACATACCGCCGGCAGAGCTTCATCATGCCGGCGGTTATTATTTGGAGGTGATCGGTTGTATATTTATCCGGACCATTTGAAATCAAAAGCAACACTTTGGTTATGGCAGCTTCGGGACATTGGGATTCTTGGTATTTGCGGATTGGTCTCCATTTTAGCAGCTACGCAGGCGGGATTTATGTTCCCTTGTGTTCTGACAGGGGTATATGGATTTCTGACGATCCGCTTTGAAGATACCAGCATTCTGGATTTTATCCGGTATGCCTGTGCGTATTTTTTTATGCGTCAGCAATTTTTTGAGTGGAGGTATGAATGAGCAGGGAGAAACGAAAAGCGAAAAAAGAGGCAGAGAAGCGCCTCTCCACACGGCAGTTCATTGGTGCAAAGGAGATTACAGACTACAGTCTGGTGACCTACGGACAGGGGGAGCTGGTGTATTTTATTGTAAAACCAACGAATATTTCTGTTTTGTCCGAATCTAGTGTCGGGGCAAGAATCTATGCTCTTATGACTGTACTAAAAGGAGTGGCAGAGATTGAGATGCTGTGTCTAAACAGCAGGGAAAGCTTTGAAGACAACAAGCGGTTTCTGAAAAGTCAGATGGAGCAGGAAGAGAATCCAGTCATACGCCGTCTTTTGGAACAGGATCAGACCCATCTGGACCGGATTCAGGTGCAGATGGCGACAGCCCGTGAATTTCTGATTATGCTGCGGTTAAAAGATGAAAAGGAATCGGATATTTTTCCGTACCTTTCCAGGATTGAAAAATCCCTGAAGGAACAGAGTTTTTCTGTTAAACGGGCAGATAAAGAGGATATCAAACGTATCCTGGCTGTTTACTATGAGCAGAACGTGACCACAGAGAAGTTTGAAGACTTTGACGGGGAGCGGTGGATCATACCAGAGATTTAGAGTGAGGAGGAGATGACTTGAAAAAAGGAAGAACAGCAGTTGATGACAGGGAAGATAATGTGCGTATCCAGGAATTTCTGGATATGATTGCCCCGTCTGTCATTAAATTTGAAACAGATCATTTTATTTGCGGTAACACCTATCGTTGTGTCTGGGCACTGCGGGAGTACCCGACTGCTACGGAAGAGCAGGCAATTCTTTCACATTTAGGGGAGAAAGATGGTGTAACCTTGCGGATCTATACCCGTCATGTGACACCCGTTGAGGAGCGGAAGATCATCAGTAATGCAGCCAACAAAAACCGGATGGATCGGAGCAATACCAGTGATTTACAGCAGACTGTTTTGGCTGAAAGTAATTTACAGGATGTAACTACCATCGTAGCCCAGATGCACCGTAACCGAGAACCCCTCCTCCATACGGCAGTATATCTGGAGTTGTGTGCCCATGATCTGGAGCATTTGAAGCTTCTTCAAACAGAAGTACTAACGGAACTGATCCGGTCAAAATTGAATGTAGACCGACTGATCCTCTGTCAACAACAGGGGTTCCGGTGTGTAATGCCAAGCGGTTATAACCTGTTTAAGGATCAGTTTGAGAGAGTGCTTCCGGCCAGCAGTGTGGCGAATCTGTATCCCTTTAACTATTCAGGAAAGACGGATCCTCATCACTCATAAACTTCCACTGCCGCCCCTCCGTGTCAATGGCTGCATAGGTATCGTAATAGGTTCCCAGATATTTGACTCTAGTTCCAAAATACTCTGCCGTTACCTCAGCCGCTTTCGCACGGGTAATGCCGGTCATCTCAATCTCAATGCCAAATTTCTGCTCCTTTAACTCCATTCATAGTCTCCCCTTTTAGCGTCCTCCTGCCTTTCCGAACAGTCTGGCTTTGTGTTCCGGGGCATTTACCATTAAGTTATATCGCTCATTTCCACATTTATACAGGCAGACTCCCCGTTGTGGATACCGGATCAGGTTATACTCACTATCCTCCAGCTGCAGGGTATCCGTATAAAACTTGGCATCAATGCTCCCCGCATTGAACAGAAACTGATGCGTCGGGATGGAAAACAGCGGCTTGGTATACTCCCTCACGCCATCCAGATTAAAATCCTCTAGGTTCTGGCTGGCTATGATAACTGCAGAATCTTTTTTTCGCACACGCTTCATAAAATTTCTAACATACTCTACTGCAGTCAGGTTGGAAAGGAACAGATAAAACTCATCCAGACTGGCTGCCGTATTGCCTTGTGTCAAAAGAACATCGCTCATAAACGAAAGCACATTAAAAAGCAATGCATTTTTAAGGCTCCTGCTGGCCTGTAACAGTCCTTTTACCCCAAAGGTAATGAAGCCATCATCGGTGATATTGGTATGTCCATTAAAGAACTTGCTCTCAGCTCCCACACACATAGAATTCAGCCCAAGAAGAATACTCTGAATCATTTCTGCTGTATAAAGCTGTCTTCTGTTTTCGTCAAATCCCTGATATTCTTCCTCAATGAACGCATAAAGATCGGAGAGAACTGGGTAATCCTCCGCAGCCAGGCATTCAAAATCACTTTCGTCTGTAATCCCCCATCTGGTATATAACTTCTGCAGCATGATCTCAATCACATCGATTTCCCTGTCGGAAAAATCCTTGTAGCTTCGGAAAAAGTCCTTTAAGAAACTGATATGCTGGGATAATCTGGACCGGATGCGAAAGGTCTGAGGTGCATCCAGATCCTCCGGGCTTCCCGCTTCGTCCCAGGTTTTCGGTTCCAGAGGGTTGATAATGAACTCCCCACTCATTAAGTCGATAAAACACCCTCCCAGATTATTGGTCAGATCTTCATACTCCATTTCCGGATCCAGAGCGCAGATATGCATTCCGGACTCCCTTAAATTCGTCAGCAGCAATTTAAGCAGATAGCTTTTTCCCTGTCCGCTGTTTCCCAGAATCAGGATATTGGCATTCGTCTTATCATCTGCTCTCCGGTTAAAATCCACCAGTACATTACTCCCAAATTTATCTCTCCCAATATAGAACCCATGGGAGTATAACAGCGCAGAAAAAATCGAATGGGAGAAAGATCAATGCAGGGAGAGAATATCAGACGGAGATGGTAAGTCCCATCTGTCGCTATGAGGATATTGTGACGATTCAGGAGATCATCCGGAAGCTGAAAGAGCATGGGGCACTGACGAATGGAAGCTGCGGTATCCATGTGCATATCAATGCGGAACCGTTTGATGCCAGAACCCTTCGTAATATCACTAATATCATGGCAGCCAAGGAAGATCTGATCTATAAAGCTCTGGGGGTGTCCGTGGATCGACAGCATCGGTGGTGTCAGCCAGTAGACACACGATTTTTGGAAGAATTAAACAGAAGAAAACCAAAGAGTATGGAGGCAGTGGAACGGATCTGGTATAACGGGGAGAGCCGCAGAGACCAGCATTATGATGATAGCCGCTATCATTGTCTGAACCTTCATTCTGTTTTTCAGAAAGGAACAGTGGAATTTCGTCTGTTCAATGGGACGCTTCATGCAGGCAAGATTAAGGCCTATATCCAGTTTTGTCTGGCGATTGGCGCCCAAGCGCTGAATCAGTCCTGCGCCAGCAGAAGAAAAACTCAGACCAGCAATGAGAAGTATACATTCCGCACTTGGCTTTTACGGCTAGGATTAAATGGGGAAGAATTCGCCACAGCTCGTCAACATCTGCTGGCAAATCTGCCGGGCTGTATTGCCTGGAAGGATCCGGCTCAGGCGGAAGCACAAAAGGAAAGAATGCGACAGAAGCGGGAGAAGGAATTGGCAGAACGGATCCAGAGACAGGAAACCATTCATCCAATTGAGGAATTAGAATCAGCTGGGGAAGCACAGGAATCCCCGGCTTTTTGTATGCGAATGTGACAGGAGGAAGCAAATTGAAAGGAAAACAAAGACTTTATATTGCCTATGGGAGCAATCTGAATCTGGAGCAGATGGCATTTCGTTGTCCGACTGCGAAGGTAGTAGGAAAGAGTGAATTAAAGGATTACGAACTGTTATTTCGGGGAGGCCGCAGGGGGGCTGTGGCAACCGTAGAACCTAAAGCAGGGAGTACTGTGCCGATACTGGTCTGGGAGATTCAGAAGAAAGACGAGGCATCGCTGGATCTTTATGAAGGGTATCCGAATTTCTATGATAAGCAGATGCTGGAGATTGAACTGGATGGAAAAATTGTTCCGGCCATGGTTTATGTGATGACACCAGGGCATTCATTTGGAATTCCCTCTGACTATTATTCCAATGTAATCTGGCAAGGGTACGAAACGGCAGGGTTTGAAACCCAGTTTCTGGAGGACGCAATCGAACATGCTTATCAGCTTGTACAGAAACAGGAAAGAGAGGGAGACTTCTATCAGCAGAGCCTGTTTCATATGGGGGGCTATGATGGAATGAAATAAATCCTGATGCGTCAGATGAATATCTCGATAAAAAGTGTGGAAGGAGTGATTTTATGGCCGTCTCAGCTGCCGCTGTGACAGCAAAACTGGTAGCGCTTACCCTATCTGACCGGAATGGGCGGACTGTGGTTTTTTCTGTTATTGCAGCATTAGTAACCCCTGTTATTTTAATTGCCACCATGATTATGTGCACGCTTTCTGGGACTGTAGACCATAACATTTCTGCTGTCCAGCTGTCCTTTCATGGAGGGTATTTGTCCTCAAAGGTGCCAGCAGAGTATCGGATGTACATCGAAAATATGCAGGACAGTTTTGAAAAACTGGATGGGGTGTTAAATGAAATTAATGGTATGGCAGAAGCCGAAGAAGTAGATCCCTACCAGGTAAAAGCGATTTTTTATGCCCTGTTTTTTGGTAAGGAGTACCCTCGGATGGATGAGGGGGACTATCGGGCATTCGCAGATTGTTTTGTAGAGTATGAGGAGAGGGAGGATGAAGAGGGAGAAACCTATACAGTTGCAATTCCAATCCAAGGAAAGAATATTATTTCATGAGTATCTGCTGAAATATATGGGAAGGTATAGTACTGAGAAAAAAACCAGTCCGCTGTGGTATCAGGTGGAATATATCATCGCAGGAGAAGAAAGTGACCGGGAAAATCTTCGTTATGTGATAAACAGGATATTTGCGATCAGGGAAGCCGCAAATGCCGCTTATTTGTTCGGAAGTGAAGAAAAATATGCGGTTGCGGAAGTTTTGGGTGAAGCGCTGGCAGCAGTTATGATGGTTCCGGAAATAGGAGAATTGTTTACAATCTCATTGATACTTGGGTGGGCATTTGCGGAGAGCGTGTATGATGTCAGAACAATGCTTGCCGGAGACAAAATACCTTTACTGAAAAGTGACAGCACCTGGCACTGTGGATTACAGACGATATTACAGGGAAACCTGACGGATGAGGGACGTTCCGGAGATGCGGATGTTGTGACGGATCTGGGTTATGAGGACTATCTGAGAATATTTTTGCTACTTTGTGATGAAAGAACCGTCACCTACAGAGCAATGAATATTGTGGAGCAGGATATCAGAGTTACCCCCGGAAATCAGAACTTTTGTCTGGATGCATGTATTGCGGAACTTCAAATGAATGTAAAGGTGAAGAGCCGATATGGATATAGTGTTGAGATAGAACGCCAGAAATCCTATATAACGTCCTTCGAAGCGGCGACGGGTATGTCGGAGTAAAAAGGAGGTGGGCGGTGATGTCCTCTTTATGGGAACAATGCAAAACAACTATGAAACAAAAACACATGAGACCTTCTCCGAAAATAAGAAATATTCTTAACCCATGTAAAAAAATTCTCCCCGCAAAATTATCATTAGTCATTGAATACATAAAGAGGATATCACTGCCCATGCTCCAAAGGACCTGCGTCAGGGGAAGTATGACGGTAGAAGCAGCGCTGGTGCTGCCCCTGTTTTGCTTTTTTGTGATTTCTATGGGTAATGCCATAGAAATCATAAGGCTGCACGGAAATCTGGAAGTGGCATTGTGGAATGCCGGGCGGCAGATCGGTGTCTACGGTGCATTACCGGAGGGGCAGCAGGGTTCTGCAGATCACAGACTGGAGGCAGTTGCCGTATCTTATACTTATGTCAAGGAACAGATCGAAGAACAGCTGGGAGAGGAATATCTGGAAATGTCACCTTTGGACGGAGGAAGTGATGGATTACAGTTCTTGGAGAGCAATATTGAAGGTGACATTTATACAATCAATATGACTTATAGGATTGCGGGAATATCTCAACTGTCAGGATTCAAAAAATTTCGAATGGCCAATCGTTATTACGGCCATATGTGGAATGGGTATGAAATTCCGGAGCCGGAAGACGAAGAGTATATATATGTTACGGAAAACGGCAGAGTATATCATACGAACAGAGAATGTACGCACATTCGGCTGTCCGTCCGTGTGGTGGAAGCGACAGAGGCTCTGCGGGAGTACAGACCATGTGAGAAATGCACAGACAAAATACCGCATCCGACAGGAGGACTGCTATTTTTCGTTTCGGAAAACGGAGAATGTTATCACAGCCGGCGGGATTGCCCCGGATTAAAACGGACAGTACAAAAAATTCCCAAAGAGGAAGCTTTCAAATATGAAGTGTGTAGCAGATGCAGGGGAAATAATTCGAAAGATAGGTAAAACAAAATGGTATTTTGGGTGGAAAAAATCATATGGAGTGTTTATCTCGGAAAGATAAGCCTGTGTGATATTCGGAAAAGAACAATTCCGGTATGGCTGCTGTTTTTAGGAAGCTTACTTGTCATAACAGATATCTGCATAATGGGCTGGAAAACAGGGATTATTGTAGAAACGGTACCGGGGATAATATTGCTTCTCCTGACAAAGATGACGGAAGCAATCGGCATGGCGGACGGCATTGTATTGATCCAGTTGGGAAGTATATGCAGAGATGGACAGGCATTGCTTATATTTTGTCTGAGCCTTATTTATATATTTCTGTATTCTATGATTCTTTATATGCTTAGACGGGATCGAAAAAGGCGTATTCCGTACATCCCTTTTTTATTTTTGGCTTATTTAACCACCTGGATGATATAAAACCGGAGGAAATGTAATTATGAAAAAAGAGTCTGATGCGTATTTTACAGTAGAAGCTGCAATTCTTTACCCGATAATTCTGTCAGTTATTTTATTAATGACCTATTTGTTACTTTTTCGATATGACAGATGCCTGTTGGAACAGGATATAGGAAAAGCGACCGTTCTCAGCGGAAGTAAGTGGACACTCACAAAAGAGCAGCTGAATGACTATATGCAGAAGAAAGCATTGCATTTTGACGAGGAGAAATATATTGCGTGGGAGAATGAGGACCCATTGTGGAATCTGGAAAAAAACGATGTCATTCTTGAAAAAACAGGACGACTCAGATATCCTTTTGCCGGTATGGGAACGCAAGAAAAATATTGGAGTGCCAAAGCTTCTTTTCAAGTGGATAGGATTTCGCCGGTATTTTGGCTGAGAAGAAGCAGAAATGCACAGAACAAAAGGGATAATACGGAAGAAAATAATTAAGAAGGGAAAGTTTAGCTATGATAAATACAGAATATATTCGAAGCCTGAATGCAAACTATGAAAGAATGACTCTGGGAGAAAAGCCAGAGGAAAAAAGATATCAATATTGTATGATCAGCCGGGGAGGAATCAAGGGATTGCTCCCATGCAGCCTGCGATATATTGATGGAAATGCCTATCTGTATTATGACATTACATCTAGACAGAATATAGCACAGCTTTTTGATAAAAAGGTGATAAACAGACAGTGGCTGACTGATTTTTTGTGGAGCATGAGAAGAGTCCGACAGGAAATGTCCCGCTTTTTATTGGAGGAGAGCAATATCGTATGGTTTCCGAATCATATCTATCAGGATTTGGAAAAGAATGATTTCTATTTCATATACATTCCTTATTGCAGGCAGGAGACCGGTTTTCATGAATTACTGGAATACCTGATAGAACATATTGATTACCAGGATGAAGAAATGGTGGAATATTTGTATAAGGCATATGAACAGTATGAGACGGCCGGAGAAGTGTATCTGCAGCAGAAAATTTATGAAGATGCGGAATGCCTGCGGATCTCCGGAATCAATCCGACAGAACATACAAAAGAGGAAATGATACAACAGAAGACGGAGGATATTTTGCCGGCAGAAGAAAAAATAGAGAATAAACGGGAAGAAAATCGAACGACAGGTGAGAAAAAGAGTTTATTTGCATTATGGGAAAACCGCAAAAAGAAAGAGAAACAAGAAAGGGAAAATTATAGCAGAAATCTGCAACTGACCATGAACGGATATGCGGTAGCAGAGGAAACGGCATATGAAGAGGAAGATATGGGTCGGACTGTATATATGGGAGAACAGTCGGCAATGCGTGAAATAAAACATCGATTGCTGACGGAAGAAGGATCACTGATCGCAACATTGGACCAGGAAGCTTATACAATAGGCAAGAAAAGGGGAGAGGCGGATCTGGTACTGGAGGATCTGTCGATCAGCAGACTTCATGCCAGAATTGTAAAAGAAGAAGACGGATATTATCTGGAAGATATGAATTCTACGAATGGAACTTTCAAAAACGGACTGCGCATGCAGCCTTATGAGAAAAGAAAATTGGAAGAGGGTGATGAGATAACCTTTGGAAAAAGGACATTGATATACCGTTGATATAAGTATGACATCCTTTTGGTTGACGCAATGCCGGAAACAGTGGTACATTTTAGATATTGATATTAAGGATGATCATTTCCGGAGGAACAGGATAGATGCAAAAAAGACAGAACCTTCCTATTGTGTGCGGAACACTTGTGGTAATCAATGTTATTGTGTATCTGATATGTACTTTTACGGGGGATCTGTTATATAATATAGGCGAACTGGACGCAGTAGCTGTGTTGCGGTATGGGGAGTATGGAAGAATTTTATCATCCACTTTTTTACATGCGGGCATAGAGCACCTTTTTAATAATATGGTAATCCTGTTTTTTCTGGGAGCAATGATAGAAAAAGTAACAGGGCATTTACAGTTTTTGATTCTGTATTTATTATCCGGGATCGGCGCCAATATTTGTTCTCTGATTTATAAGGTGATAGCAATGGAAAGAATTGCTTCGGTAGGGGCGAGCGGTGCGATTTTCGGCTTGGACGGAGTGTTGTTGGCATGGATTTTACTGGATCGGAGATCTATGCCGGATGTTACACCCAAACGAGTAATACTGATGATCGCGTTATCTCTTTATAATGGATTCACGGCGCAGAACGTGGACAATGCAGCGCATGTGGGCGGGCTTTTGACCGGTTTCCTGGCAGGGGCATTGCTCTGTATGATAAGAAAGCAAAAAAGAAATCGAGAGGTGTAGACTTGAATATCAATATCTATTACGGAGGACGGGGGATTATTGATGATCCTACCATTTATGTCATCAACAAAATGCAGGAAGTCCTGGAGGAACTGCGTGTACACGTGGAGCGGTATAACCTCTATGACGGCAAGACCAACATTACAACATTGCCGCAGACGCTAAAAGAAGCAGACGGTATTATCCTGGCAACTACGGTGGAATGGTACGGTATTGGCGGCTATATGCAGCAATTTCTGGATGCCTGCTGGCTATATGGTGATAAGGAAGCCATTGCCGGTATTTATATGTGTCCGGTAGTAATGTCTACTACATATGGAGAGAGGGAAGGTAAACTGAACCTGGCTACGGCATGGGAGATCCTGGGTGGACTGCCCTGCAGTGGAATCTGCGGATATATAGAGAATACTGTGTCTTTGGAAATGAATGAGCAGTATGGCCATATTATTGAGAAAAAAGCGGAGAACATGTATCGCACCATCAATCAGAAACTGGCCAGTTTTCCGGCCAGTAATAAGGTGATGAGACAGAAAATTACAATTCCGAAATCCATTAATCTTACGCCGCAGGAGACGGAGCAGCTGTCGGAGTATGTGTCGGATGACAGTTATGTGCAGAGGCAGAAAGAGGATATTCAGGAGCTTACCAGCATGTTCCGTGGAATGCTGGATAATAACGGAGCAGATGGTGAAGAAGAATATCTCAGTGAATTTAAGAAGGCATTTGTTCCACAACCGGGTTTTGAAGCAATTTATACTATTATAATAGAAGAAAAGAAAGCACCTATGTGGATTGCAGTGAATGGAACCTCTGTGGATTGCGGCTACGGAGAAACCGAAAAACACGATGTTGAGATGTCTATGAACCGAGCTGCAATGGAAGATATTATAAATGGAAGAATGACTTTTCAGAGAGCATTTATGTCCGGCGTTATGCAGCGCATGAAAGGGGATTTCCGTATTTTGAGAACCTTGGATCAGGCATTTCCGTTTGAGGAAAAGGATAGATAAACAGATAGGAGCGAGAAAGATGAAAAAAGAGGATTGTATTTTCTGTAAAATTGCGAATGGAGATATTCCTTCCAAAACATTGTACGAAGACGAAGATTTCAGAGTAATTCTGGACCTTGGACCGGCAACAAAGGGTCATGCTCTTATTTTACCCAAGGAGCATGCGGATAACTTATATGAATTGCCGGATGAGACAGCATCGAAAGTATTTGTCCTTGCGAAGAAGCTTGCGATGAAAATGAAGGAAAAATTGAACTGCGACGGCTTGAATATTGTTCAGAACAATGGAGAAGCAGCTGGACAGACAGTACAGCATTTTCATATGCATCTGATTCCCCGCTATGTGAATGACGGACAGAAGATTTTATGGACACCGGGAGAGAGCACACCGGAAGAACTGGAAGAGGTTCGTAGAACAATTACAGAATAACATGGTGAGAGTATGAGAACAGTAGATGTGAGCGTTTTGACGCAAAATATCAGTGAAATGTGTATCGAGGCCAATCATTATCTGTCGGAAGATATGAAGACTGCTTTTACCGAGGCACAAAATCGGGAACAGGCTCCTTTAGGCAGACAGATTCTGAGTCAGCTACAGGAAAATATGGAAATTGCAGAGAAAGATATGATTCCTATCTGCCAGGACACCGGTATGGCCGTGGTGTTTTTGAAAGTAGGTCAGGACGTTCATTTTGTAGGCGGAAATGTGGAAGATGCTGTGAACGAGGGAGTTCGCCGCGGATACGTGGATGGATATCTGCGTAAATCGGTGGTAAGAGATCCGATTTATCGTGAAAATACCAGGGATAATACACCGGCAATCATTCATTACAGTATTATTCCCGGAGACCGCATTACTGTCACTGTTGCACCGAAAGGTTTTGGAAGTGAAAATATGAGCCGGGTGTTTATGCTGAAGCCGGCGGATGGAATAGAAGGTGTGAAAAACGCAATCCTTACAGCCGTAAAGGATGCCGGACCGAATGCTTGCCCGCCGATGGTGGGGGGGGGGGG
>ENA-OPMP01001024-OPMP01001024.1-human-gut-metagenome-genome-assembly--contig:-NODE-1024-length-13015-cov-3.547840_pt1 | contig 13015 bp, 15 predicted proteins | sample MGYA00241527_ERZ501751 | MGnify/ENA primary metagenome ERZ501751 (study PRJEB25962, sample SAMEA2042647) | human gut metagenome | biome: human gut; feature: human-associated habitat; material: faeces... | reverse complement strand
TGACGGTAAAACTCCACTGGTTTTTCTGTTTAAGGTTGGGTTTTGTCCCAGCCTCGTGATATACGCGGTACCACCCTACATTATATTCTGATGCCTTAACGCGGTTGAACGCTGTCTTCTAAATAAAATCATCTCAAAGACAGAGCTCTCAGGTGAGAAAAACAGCTCTCTTCCATCAGCTTGCAACTAACGCTGACTCTCTAAAGCCGGTTGCTGTTTTATTCCTGTTCACAGCCATTGGTAATTTTTTAGCCACTGTGTGGAAATTCGTCATATTATAGAAACACAACTGTTATCTGTCAACTGTTTTTCGCGATTATTTCTCTGTTTTTATCAATAGAAAATCGCTAGTGTTATTCAGAGAAGATTTTGTGTAATACAGATGCACTTTATTTATTTTGCTTTCAGCTTACAAATCCTTCAGGATATCATCCATGTACTTATGCAGCTTTTCCAGCTTCTTGCGTACCATAACAGCCTTATCCGGGTTACGCGCCACAATCTGCTCGATTTTGCTGCGTTGCAGCAGATAATCGTGTTCCATGCCACGCATGTAAGCACGCAGGTCGATAGCAGCAGGCTCAACCTGAACCATTTCGGATTCATGCATCTGCCACTCGGTACCATGGATTTCGGCGCAGTCACCAAAGTGCGGGATGTAGGTTGCCGTTCCCAGATTGCGTCCCAAAGAATCTGCCAGCTCCATAGCTGCATCAAGCTCGCCATGCGTAACGAAAAAGGCCTTAGGCACCTCTTTCATGCTGCTGTACCAGGCTAAAAGCTGTTGCTTATCCGCATGGGCGGAAAAGCCCTTCATATTGTAAATTTTGGCGTTGACTCTGATATCCTCGCCCATAATCTTAATGCGCTTAATACCTTCTATCAGCCTGCGTCCAATAGTGCCCTCCGCCTGATAGCCGGCAAATACTATGCTGCTGTCCTCACGCCACAGATTATGCTTAAGGTGATGCAGAATACGTCCGGCATCTGCCATACCGCTGGCCGAAATAACAATCTTACTGCCCGGAATTTCGTTAATCGCCATAGATTCCTGCACCGTAGCTGTAAAGCGCAAATTATGCATAGACACCAGCCTGCGTCCCTGCATAGCGTAAAGCGCCCGCGCTTCCTCATCGTATTCCTCTGGATTCGTCATAGTAATCTGCGTAGCTCTGTTGGCCATAGGACTATCTACATAAATAGGAATCTCCGGAATTTTGCCTTCCGCCTGCAGCTTTTGGAAATAATACAGCAGTACTTGCGTACGCCCGACAGCAAACGCAGGAATGATAACGTTACCGCCACGCTCGACAGTATCGTTGATAATATTCGCCAGCTCACCTTCCTTATCGTAAGCTTCGTGGATGCGGTTGCCGTAGGTAGATTCCGTAATAATAAAATCCGCACCGCCTGCTACCGCCGGGTCCTCAATAATCGGCTGATTCGGCTGACCGATATCGCCGGTAAAAATCAAGCGCGTCTTTTTATCGCCTTCAGTAACAGACATTTCTACAAAAGCAGAGCCCAGGATGTGTCCTGCAACGCGGAAGGTTACGGTAACACCGGGAACAATATTAAACGGTTCGCCAAAGCTGCGCAGCTTGAACAAATGCAAAGCGCGAGAAGCGTCATCAACCGTAAACAACGGCTCGACAATCTTTTTGCCGGCACGCATACCCTTGCGGTTGGCGTATTCCGCCTCACCCTCCTGAATGTGCGCACTGTCCGGCAGCAGAATCGAGCACAGCTCCTCCGTCGATTTAGTGCAATAGATGGGGCTGCGGAAGCCTTCCTTGACCAGCTTCGGCAACAGACCGCTGTGGTCAACATGGGCGTGCGTCAGTACAACAGCCTCAATCTCTCCCGGATGAAACAAAAATTCCTTTTCGTTCAGCGCCTTAATCAGCTTGGAGCCCTGGAACATGCCGCAGTCTACCAAAAACTTATGTGCGCCGACCTCCAGCAGATAACAGGAACCTGTAACGGTGCGCGTTGCACCTAAAAAAGTTATTTTCATCGCAAAGCCTCCATTCTGCAAGTAGTATTTTCAGTTATATTTTATAATTCTACAAAACGAAGGAAAAATCCTTTTTATAGGGGGAATTAGTGGGATGAAGAAAAGAAGCAGGCTCTGAGTTTTCGCTCAAAATCTGCTTAATCAATCATTATATTTTAAATACGCTATTCATTCTCACTTCTAGGCATACTACGCTCAAGGTATTTTTTGATAATCTCTAATTGTTCTTCAACTGTTTTTGGCGAATCATCAAGGACGAATCCCTGAAAATCGTTATTTCTATTGTCACCTACAACTTGTTTTTCTTTTTCCATTACTAAGCGACTCCTCTTCATAAGACCAAATATATATTCACTAAAACATTTGACACACTGTAATATATGGCGTTATAATAGAATTATAATATGTAAACATTTTTTCACTAATAAAGGGATATAAAAATAAAATATTACCCGTCAAAAGCACTACCGCCAAAACACCTTAGTACTAACCTACCAATCTATTGATTACCACAAAACCGAAGCGTGAAAGCTTTTGATCTGATGTTTCAATGCAAATTTTTTAGAAAGGATTTTTATTATGAAAGACGTAAAGAGTACAATCAACGCCAACGGCGTAGAAATTCGCGTGGCAAGTTCAAACGAAGCAGATTATATTTCATTGACGGATATAGCCAAAAAGCGCAATCCTGAATTTCCGGCAGATGTTGTTAAAAATTAGTTACGTTCGAGAAGTACAATTGAATTTTTAGGATTATGGGAAAAGATTTATAACCCTGATTTTAAACTGGTCGAATTCGACCAGTTTAAAAATGCAGCTGGCGAAAACAGCTTTGTTCTAACACCACAAAAGTGGATAAGCACTACTAATGCTATCGGTATTACATCTAAATCTGGACGCTACGGCGGTACTTATGCTCATTCCGATATAGCATTCGAATTCGCATCCTGGATTTCTCCGGAATTCAAGTTGTATATAATTAAAGATTATCAACGATTAAAAGCTGATGAAAGCCACGCCAAGTCCCTAGACTGGAATATAAAACGCGAAATAACAAAATCAAATTACCGTATTCATACCGATGCGATAAAAGAGAATTTAATCCCTAATCTTACTCCACAGCAGATAGCTTGTAAATATGCCAGTGAAGCTGATTTGATAAATGTTGCTTTGTTCGGACAAACTGCAAAACAATGGAGAAATCAGCACTCTGAATCTAAAGGTAATATACGTGATGAAGCTACAATTGAACAGCTTATAGTTCTAGCCAATCTCGAAAGCTTGAACGCAGAATATATCAGGGAAGGAATATCGCCTGCTGAAAGATTATCCAAATTGAATAAAATAGCTATTTATCAGCTTAATTCTTTGTGGAATAACTCCCTCAAGAGTATAGAAAAACTAAAGAGCTTAAAATAAAAATATCAGAACGCTGATGGCGGGAGAATTTTGAGCATAATTCCGAAAGGGGTACAATTTGTACCCCTCTTAAACTACTCACACCTGACGGAAAAAGTAATTCAAATACTGTATTTAGTCGCAAAAACAAAAAGAACCGCATTCTCATGCGGTTCCTAAGTTTTAAATTTGGTCGGGGCGGCGAGATTCGAACTCACGGCCTCTTGTACCCGAAAACGCACCATTGCCATTTCTGTCATTCTAAAAAGCTCTCAAAACCGTATAATTACTGGCTTTTTGTTTTTAATCAATTTACTTCGTTCTAATGAATTGCAGCCTAATTATTGCACATTTATTGCACGTTTTAAAACAATTTATTATGAGCTCCTAGTTTTCTCAATGAAATAATTATGCATAAAAAATAAATTCCCTCTTGAAAACCGAGGGAACTTATTTTATTTAGCTGTTATATACAGAATAGCACTGCCGGCAATAATCTGCCAAATTATCCGTTGGCGTTCAATTCTTTTTGTCCGTCGCTTCTCCTGATTGATGCTCTCCGATAAGCTCATCAAGGAGCTGTTTTGCTCGTCGATTATCAGCTTTGAGTTCGCCAACGAACTTTTTGCAGTCGCTAACTCCTGTCTGAGCTGACTGATTGAGCTCTGCTGCCCGCTCAACTTGCTGCTCTGCCCGCCCAACAGCGTCTCCAGCTGTTCCAATCTCTGCTCCTGCTTGTCGATTAAGCTCCTTAGCTCTTTCAACTTGCTGAGTGGTACTTTTACCGTTACCTCCTGCTGTGTCTGCGCCTGTACTGGTGTGGCCGCAGCCTCCACTCGACACGTAGCCAGCAATGCAAAGCAGAGCAGCAATAGCGAGAGCATAGCCAAACACAACAGCTTCGCGCTGTCCTTTAACATGCATCATCACTCTCCCCTCTCTGGGATATAATCAGTGATGCCTCTTGCAACAGCCGCTGCAAAATCTCTTTTTTGGTCAATGAGTTTTTCACAGTCTGCGTCATTGCTGATGAAGGCGAGCTCTACCAAAACGGCAGGCATTGTAGTATTTCGCAGTACAATCAACCTCGGGCCAACCTTTACGCCTCTGTCAGATGTTCCTAAGGAGTGCACAATTTGAGATTGGATACACGCTGCCAATCTGTCCGACTTGCTCCAATGGCTGAACACAAAGCACTCTGTTCCGTTGGCCTGCTCCGATGCTGCAGCATTGCAATGCAGACTTACGAACACATCTGCAGGCCAGTTGTTGGCTGATGCACATACATTAGGATAGTTTGGATTTTCTCCAGCCAAATTATCGGACTGCAAAAGCTCAACTTCACAACCTGCTTTGCGTAAAAAATCTGCTACCATGTCGCCCACCTCTTTAACAATGGCGGCTTCGGTAACTCCATACGAATAATTTACTGCGCCGCTGTCCACACCGGGGCAGTGGCCAGGATTGATAAACACTTTAGCCATTCTCTTTTTCTCCAATCTTCACTCCACGCATCTCGACATATTTATTGCCAAGTTGCGCAATGATGTATCCAACGCAGCCAACGCTGAAGGCCTCATAGTTGCCCCAGGTGCGTCCTATTACTGCAAGGTATACGCTAATACCTATGAACGCTAAAAACGCTCCTACAGCGCAGACACGGCCTATAGACAAAGCTGTATCATCCTTCTTGAACATATTAATCAGTTTTCTCATTGCTTTCACCTCTTCACTTATTTCTCGCAGGGCAGTTGACGCATCTTGCTTCCAAATTGTCCATGCGTCTTTCTAATTTATCAGTATTCACAAACAACGTATGCAGCTGCTCTTTGTTGCCTGCAAGCTCTTCGTTGTTCTCGGCTACCTCTTGACACAGCTTTTCAACCGCCCCTGCCAACTTGTCAACGCTAACCTGCATCGACCGCATCTGCTCTTGTGCAGGTGAATTGCTTTTCACTAGCGGCACAATTATCCACGTCAAGAAAAACGCCATCAATCCGCTAATTATTCCTAGCTCTTGTAATGTCATTATACTACTCCCACTTTATAGCTTCCAGCTCTTCAGTCGTCTTGCAAGCCTCAACTTCTTCCTGCTTCGCCCAGCCTGCCTGCTTGCAGTTGCCTATATGCATCGACAAGTCCGCCATCCAATGCATAACCTGTGACGGCTCCAGCCAAAAAATAGTTTTGTCTGTGTCTTTGGCCAAATATCCACGGACTGGACAGCCTTTAGGATACTCCTGCTCAAATAACGGCGTATTTACGTTTAGCGCAATACCCTGCATTGTTAACTGTGTATCTTTATCGCTGTCGTAGTGGACTGCTTGACCGCTTGCACTGCTGATGAAACCGCCTACAATCTTGTTTGCTGTCCATTGGTCAACCTCGGATAATTTTCGGCGACGTGCATATTCTAACGGCTCTTGTTCAGTGTAAATATCTCCAACCTTGCTCCAAGCATAACAAGGACGCTCGTTATCGCTCTTTAAATAATTAGATTGGTTTATCTTGATAATTTTATTGTTTTTATCGACAATGCAAATCATCACAACACCCCCAATTGTTTAATCAAAATCCTGCCACTTTGCCCTGCAGTAGCCGTAGATATATTACCTCGCTTACCGCCCTCGTTTGTTACGGAGCCGTTATTGATGATTGTGTTAGCAACAAGGCAGATGTCACCACCACCACCGCCACCGCCTGCACCGCATCTACGTCCTACAACACTATCTCCACCTTTTCCACCGTTAGCCATAACTTTTCCTTCCGAAGAAATATTAATTTCACCTGCGATGATGGCGATAAATTTACCGCCGCCACCACCGCCTGCACCGCCTTTATCAGTGTGCTTGTCTGCACCACCACCACCGCCACCACCTGCACCATTGCCGTAGCCGTTAAAACTAGAATTGATTACACTTAACGATTTTCCACCAATGCCAGGAGCACCGCCGTCACCCTCACCATATTGTTTATCGGAACCTCTTCCGCCTGCACCACCGCCAGTACCATCAAGTCCATTATAACCATCGTGATGATCGCTTGAAGAAACTCCAGTACCGCCACCACCGCCACCGAAATAACCACCTGCACCACCTTTATTAGAGCCATAACTGCCACTGTCAGCTCCTGCTGTTCCGCTTGCATCCAATGTCCCGTGGATAATTACATTGCCAGTGGCTTTAATAATAACGCCCTCTGTGCTTTTAACCGTAACACCTGCCTTAATAAACACACGCTTATAATTCTTTACACCATCGATGGTGGTATCCTCGCTAGGTATAAAATCGCCATCACTGCCATCACCTCTGTCAGTGTACCAGCTAGGGTATTTGTTGGACTGCACCGCCGCCAACGTACCCATGCCTGTATAACTAATCTGCACAATCTTGCCAGCATCAACGGCAGAAAACTCTATCAGCCCTGTGTTCCAATTATCGTTGCCGTCTGCTTTGGTTGCATAATCGGGGCGGAACTCCCCCGCTGCAGGAGTTGCCGCAACCTCGGTCAATGCTGATGCAGTGACTGCACCTGTTGTGCTGTCTACCCATACTGCTCGGATGTTGCTCGGGTCCTGCTTCTCGGGAACCTCATTCAGCCTTATCACATAGGGCGATACGCTTGGAATGATATGCGTTTCCGTCAAATTGATGTAGGTTGTTGTTCCTCCGTCACCTACAAACGGATTGATTCTGATATTGCTAGGTTCGCTCATTTACTTGCCACCTTTCCTGTTTTATTTGTTGCCTGCTGCAGCAATTCATTGTTACGTGCATTGCGCTCAATATCCAGCAAATACTTGCTGATGGGAGGTGTCGGAGGCTCTCCGAGCTCCATATCACACGTAATGCCCTTATCACCGCTGACAGTGTATTTCAGCTTGGTGATTGGATATTTACGAGCCTTGCCGTCTGTGTCTGTGATTAACGCTTGCCCATCTACAGACAGCCTGCGCACCCAGAACACACCATCAGGCTTCGGGTAGTTAAGCTCTACTCCGCCCACCTTAGCGGACAGCTTAGGCTCTTTCAGCTTGTCAAGCTCTGACTGTCCCCAACGTTCTGCATCCGCTGCTGTGTATGCTGTTGGCAATGTCCACACTGCTTCAGACACGCCATATTGCTCTTGGCTCTGCTTATCCTCTACTGTTGCAAGCCAGCTCTCGCCTGCTTCGTCCACACTTGCACCCTTGATGCGAGCGTAGTTCACTATCTTGCTTATATCTTGGTCGGGCAGGAAACTGTTCAAGTGCGCCCCTACCCAAAAGCGTGCCTCTTCGTTTATCTCGTCAGTACGTGGCTTGAAATAAAATTCGTGGTATTCATCTACGCCATAAACATAATCAGTCGCAAATTCGGAAAGCTGCTCTAATGCTTCTTTAGCTGATACGCCGTCGAAAACAATCTTCGTAATATTGTAGCCTACTTTGTATATCTTGCTCTGATTGAAAACAATACCAGTCTTTTTTTCCACCTGCCTGCATATGTCTTTGACTATCTCGGCAATTTCTTTGTTAGCGTATTCGGCAAAAATCAGCACCTTGCCGAGCTTATCAAAAAAGCCGTAGCAAGTGATTTTAAAATCTGTAGCAGTGCCACCACTGTCGGGGCGTGTCAAAACCTGCCCACTGTACCAGGGCCGCTTATCACCGAACAAATAAATATCTACACGCTGGCCATACATGATTTCCGTAAACGCAGGAAACTGCTTAAAAGTAATCGTGCAGCTTCCACAGCCATTCTTCGCAAGCTCAAACTGCAGCTGCGAGAACGGATTATTTTCGGTGCCGTTGGAAAATATAGCGGTCTTTGTGCCGTCTTTATTGAAAAACACAACTTGAACAGCACCAGGAATATAACTAATATCGCCATAATCACCGCCACCTGTTCCGCCTCCGCCTTTCTTTTTTTGCCCTGTGCCCCATATAAACGAGCCGTATAAACTTGATCCGAAAATGATATTGCTCATGCCAGCCACCTGTCACGCCATCTGATAACCACTTTGCCCGCGCTACCCTTGATTTCGTAGGTATTCGGCCCAGGCTTAGCCGTCAAAAACTGACCGCTGAAAGCATTAATGGCATTGTTTGCATCACGCCGCACAGTGCCTGCTTTTGTGTCTATGGTCAGCACTGCAGGAGCGGTCAGCAATGTGTCAGCTACACGCATCACCCTGCCTGTATCGGTATGGTTGATAGTAACATCTGCCATTGTCTTTGTAGGTATCAGCTCCACAATCAGCGGCACATCTGCAGAACCTGCATTGACGATGTTAATTGTAGTGTTTTCGCCACCAACATCAGCACTCGCCTGCTTCTCGTCGTCTGCATACCTAAACGGGTCGGCCAGCAATAATGTAATATCAACATCAGCTCTTAAACCTTGATAGCCTTTAACCCACTTCGCTTTACTTGCTGACATACAGGACACATTATAATAGCCATTGCCTACGGACAAGGTATAATTCTGCTGGTAAAACAGCCTTAGCAATCCATTCAGCTTAGCATCATAATCAGCTTGATTCGTGCCACTGATTAAAAAGCCTAGCTTAATCTTTTTGCCGTCTATATAGCCGTCGCCTGTGATGTTCGAGCCGTGGCTATATCCACGTTTTGAAGCTGTTGCTCTTACTGTCAAATCAGCGCATGATTCCAGGCTATACCTGTACGGGAGCTGCTGGCCATTGATAACAAGCGGATAAGTCACCTTATCGTTATATTTTGCTCGCATAAAATCACCCCCGCATACCCATTGCAAGTGTATATTCAAAATCTGCCATCAATCCGTCATAATCGGTGCCATTGTTAATGTCGCCGTAGTTGTTAAATTCAACCACAGCCCCAGTACCGCCACCGCTGCCGACGCTTACTGCTCCACCTACTGCATAACCATTGTTCAAAGCATTCAGCAGGGGCAGTCCTAGCCTGCGTACAGCCTTAGCATTGATAACATATTCGCCATTGCTAAGCATTGCAGGTATACTATCGCTTGTGCCTGTGCCTGCACCAAACACGGGGCCACCATTCGCCTTCTGCATGATGTTGCCACCTGTGATACTCCCCATGCCGATTGCGTTCATTGTCGTAGTCGCCGCTGCATACGCCGGAGGTCCTGCTATCGGGCCTAATTCAGCAATACTCTTTTGTGTCGCTGCAGGAACAGCCGCTGATGCTTCTTTCGCACTGTTGGCCGCGTTCTCACCGGCTTGCTTCTTGCCCAGCAACTTTTCCAACGCAGCCGCTGCCTGCTTCTTAATCATGAACTGTATAAACATATTGACAATGCTTTTCGTGATGTCCTTGAACACATCGGACAGTTTGCCGCCCTCTGTGATAACATTAGCAATGCCACTTGCAAGCTGATTCTTAATTGTCTCGCCTGCCTGCAGTTCAAAGTCAAGCATGTTCTGTTGGCTCTCCATACGCCAATCAAGTAACTGTTGCCGTAGCTCCTGTTCCTGCTGCAGTGCAACCATTTTTGCCTCCTGCTCGGAATTGAGATACTCCAGGAACTTTTCCCGTTCCTGCTCATTGAATGCAGCATTCATATCGGCCTTCGCTGCCTGCAGTGCTGTCTCAAGGCTGATGCTCTTTTCATATGCCTGCTGGTCGATAGCATCTTTCAATGCCTGCTCTTGAGCAAGGCTTGCCGCATATAACGCATTTCGCTCATCGTACAATGCTTTTGCTTTGGCTATGCTTTCCGCATTGCCTGTACGCTCTGCACTTGCTCTCAACGCCTCTGCTTCCTGCACCGCCTGCAGCTGCTTGCTCAACATCTCGTCAACAGCCTTCATACGTGCTTGCTTCTCTTGGTCAATCTTCGCAAATACTTGGTCGCTGCCCTTTAGGCCTGCAGTCGCTATGTCTAAGCTCATCTTGTCGAAGTTCTCTTGCAAGTCCTTTGTTGCCTTGCCTGCTCTGGTCAAAGCTTCCGAAACTCTGTTGACTTCACTTTCGAGCTGGCCGAAACCTCTACTGCCGCCGCTGCCTCCACTACCTACAGAACCTACCTTCGGGACTGCTAACCCCGATAAATTTACAGTGCCTTTCGGCTTCTTCGGTGCTGGGGCTTCTTCTGTTGGGGCGATTGTCTTGCCCTGCACCTGTTTCGGCGCGGTCTTAAACACTTTGCTGAGGAAATCACAAGCCTTCTGTGCAAAATCCCTAAAATACTTCAAAGCATTATTCAGCCATGCTCTCAAATCGTTCACCCACTCAGGGCAGTATCCTGCGAACTTATTAAACATATCGCCGACCATCTCAACAGCTCCGTCTGCCATTGCATGAATCAGCATCACAATGCCTTCGGCCATCTTTATAACAGCCTGCAGGACTATGTTCACCGCTATTGTTACGGCCTGTACTAACTCGTCCCAATACACAACAACAACACCAATGGCAGCTCCCACCAATCCCAACGCACCAATAACGGGGAGGCTCACACCGATAAACGTTGCCATTGCTGCAGCTGCAGCAATCAATCCACCGACAAGCACAGTACCTAACACTGTACCAACCGCCGCAATGCTTGCTACAAGGGCAGGTGGAACGCTGTCCTTGATAACATCTGTAAAGCTCTTTCCTGCATCCCTGCCAGCCTGCAAGGCCTGTGTGAAATTGCCCAGCGCTGTGCCTACACTCTTTAAAACCGCCTTAATATCAAGACCATCTACAAGATAATCACCAATCACAGCCGCAGTAATGCCTACTGTTTCTTCAATGTTGGCGCAAAGGCCTGTAATCTCTTCAGCAGTTTTGGCCATCATACCACCATAAGTATCATTCATGCCGTCGGTCAAAACCTTTACGGCCGTCAAGCTGTCAATCATGCCACGCTCTGTCATCTCTTTAATTTCTAAGATGCTCTTGCCGGATGCTTCGGCCAACATTCCCCAAGCATCAATTCCGGCATTAGTGAGCTGCATAATGTCTTGCGTCTTAAGTGTGCCGCTAGTCCTAATCTGTCCCATTGCATAGGCTATCTGCTGAACACCTGCAGTTCCCTTGCCTAAACCGGATGCAGCATCACCCAACGTGCGCAGGGTAGGGATAATCTCTTTCGCCGTGAAGCCAAACGCCATCAGTTGCTGGCCTGCCTGTACAACACCAGGAACGTCAAACGGAGTATCAGCCGCAAACTTCTGCAGGTCTTTCATCATCTGCGTGCCCTTGCTGGCACTCTTAAGCATTGTCTGAAATGCTATCTCGTATTGACGCATTTGTGCTGACGCCTTGATGCAAGATACGCCCATGCTGACAATTCCCTTGGCAATATCAGCAATAAAATTGCCCACCTGCACAGCTCCAATAGCATTTATGGACTTGTTTACGCCGTCAAGTGCCTTGCTTGCCTTGCCGCATGCAGTGTTGACCTTTGTTGCGCTGTCCTTTACCCTGTTGGCCATATCGTCAAACTTCTTGCCTGCGTTGCTGGCCTTGTTGCCTGCATTGTCAATCTTCGCACCTGTATCGCTCGTAGCTTTTGCCGCTCCCTGCATCGCCTGCTCAAATCTCGAACTGTCTGCAGTAATCTCAACTTTAACTTGCTTAGCCATCGCTCTCACCCCCTCCATATAGCTCGTCAAGAAATGCACGATCATCATCGGTTATTCGCCCGTCAAATCGCCCATCACTGAATATATCTTTTAACTTCAAAGTCTTTTTCGAGGACTTGCCTGCATAATTCGCAATATATACTGTCACCAATGCGGCCAGCATATTTTCCTGCTGTTGCCGTCTCCACCTGTACCCATTCCAGATGTTTATAACATCTGTCGGCGTCATGTATGCACATTCTTCGGGAGTCTTTTTCAGAATGGCGTAGAAAATCCATTCTACTTTAGAAAGCCACTCTGAAAAAGAAATTACTTCCCCTCGGCTTCTTCCTTATCTTCCAGGGCAGTCAAAATCTCATCGAACGGGCCTCTGTCACTCACAACCAGGCCACAAATACCCAACGCCGCCAACATTCTCAGCCGCAGGTCAATCATGCCGTTTTCTACCTCGGCACAATAATCCGCAATCCAGCTATCCAGCTTGTTGCGGCTGATGCCTCTTTCATACACCTTCAACGAGCAATACAGGCAGGCAATAATCTCGGTAACGCTCCATTGCTCTTTCTGCATCAAAGAAAAAACATTATGGCTCGGCAACATTGCCTCCAGCTCTTCCAACGCTCCAATGGTAAATTTCGCTTCTCGCTTTTCGCCGCCAATGTTAATATTTACGCTCTTTTTAATCATTTGTCATTCCTCCTAAAAAATAAAAGGGCAGTATAAAAATATACCGCCCCCACCATTAGCCTCTCGGGTCTTCCATTGCATCCTGCGTCTTCGGAGCACCTTTGCCCTTCAAAGTTACGCTCAGAATCGCTGCATCGTCATGAGCTGCAGTTTCTTCCATGCTAGTAATGCTATACCAGTTTATAATACTTCGGCCGCCCTTGCTCCATCTCAGCAGGTGTACAGGCTCGTCAGCTTCAAACGCTGCCCATAACTCTTTCACCGCTTGCTCTGCAGGCTTTACAATCAACTCTACAGTAAGTTCGGTGCTCTTCACGCCTGCTTCTGCATCGCCATAGCCGCCGCTGGTCTTGTCGG
>ENA-OPMP01001006-OPMP01001006.1-human-gut-metagenome-genome-assembly--contig:-NODE-1006-length-13162-cov-1.394369_pt1 | contig 13162 bp, 10 predicted proteins | sample MGYA00241527_ERZ501751 | MGnify/ENA primary metagenome ERZ501751 (study PRJEB25962, sample SAMEA2042647) | human gut metagenome | biome: human gut; feature: human-associated habitat; material: faeces... | reverse complement strand
AACAAAGCGATCCGGCTGTGGTCGTGATGGATGAAAAGGCAAACTGGTGCATCCCGATTTTGTCCGGGCATCTCGGCGGAGCAAATCTTCTTGCCAATAAACTTGCGAAAATGACAGGCGCGCAGGCGGCGATTACGACGGCAACAGATGTGCGTGGCGTCTGGGCGGTGGACAGCTGGGCGAAACAGGAAGGGCTGACGGTTGTAAATCCTTCCGGAATTAAAGAAATTTCTGCAGGGCTTTTGCAGGGACAGACCAAAAAGCTGTTCAGCGAATTTCCCATTTCCGGGAAGCTGCCGGAGGGGCTTGTTTTTTCCGATGCAGCGTCCTGCGATATTTATATCGGAATCCACAGGCTGACAGACCGAAAGCAGGAGCCTCTTTATCTGATTCCTGCAGCGCTGATCGCAGGAATCGGATGCCGGAAAGGTGCACAGCGGGAACAGCTGGATGCGCTGTTTGAGGAAGTGCTGGAGCAGAACAATGTCTGGCAGCAGGCGGTTCAGAAAATATGCAGCATCGATTTAAAAAAAGAGGAACCGGGGCTGCTTTTATTTTGTGCGGAACATGGTATTTTGCTGGAAACCTACGATGCGGAAACGCTCCGAAACCTGGACGGGGAGTTTACCGCATCGGCATTTGTCAGTCAGGTGACGGGCGTGGACAATGTCTGCGAACGGAGTGCCATGGCGGGCAGCCAAAATGGGAAAATTCTGATTTCCAAAATGGCGAAAAACGGCGTGACGGCAGCCTTTGTACTGGATGAGGTCAAAATTTCCTTCTAAAGCGAATGGTATCCTGAAAATTCTATTTTGTGGGAAGAAATTTCAGGATAGTTGTATGCAGTGAAATATCGATTGACGGAGAGAAAAACAATGAAACGTCTTTTTGTAGTAGGGCTTGGACCTGGCGGCAGGGATGGTATGACGCTGGAGGCAAAAAAAGCGCTGGAACAGTCAGAAGTAATCTGTGGCTATACCGCCTATGCGGATTTAATCCGGGGAGATTATCCGGAGAAGGAATATCTGGTCAGCGGTATGACAAAAGAAGTCGAACGCTGTCATATGGCGCTTTTGGCAGCGCAGGACGGAAAAACGACGGCGATGATCTGCAGCGGGGATGCAGGCGTGTACGGAATGGCAGGGCTTGTACTGTCGTTGGCAGAAAAGTATCCGGAGACGGAGGTTGTGATCGTTGCGGGCGTGACAGCGGCGCTTTCCGGGGCAGCTCGGCTGGGCGCACCGCTGATGAACGATTTTGCCGTGATTTCCCTGTCCGACCTTCTGACGCCAAAGGACGTGATCGAGAAGCGGCTCCGTGCGGCGGCAGCGGGAGATTTTTCCATTTGTCTGTACAATCCGTCGAGCAAAAAGCGGGCGGACTATTTAAGCTGGGCGTGCCGGATTGTATCCGAGTATTATGCACCGGATACGCCCTGTGGCTGGGTGCGGATGATCGGAAGACAGGATGAAGAGAAGAAAACCTGCACGCTGCAGGAGCTTACCAAAGAGCAGGTGGATATGTTTACGACGGTCTTTATCGGCAGCAGCAGGACAAGCTTCCAAAACGGTCTGTTGGTAACAAAGCGCGGCTATGAAAAGCGGGTGGCGGTCAATCGGGCAGGCGGAAAGGAAAAGCTCAGAATCCTGCTGTTTGGCGGAACAACGGAGGGCAGAGAGCTGGCACAACGCCTGTTGACTCTTCCAGTCATTTTTAAAGTCAGTGTAGCAACTCCATATGGAGAGGAACTGCTGCAGGATCTGCCGCAGGCAACGATTCTGGCAGGGCGGATGGATCGGACACAGATGGAGCGGGAGATGGAAAAGGGCTATGATCTTGTGATTGATGCGACCCATCCCTATGCGGCAGAGGTGAGCGAAAATATCCGTCAGGCGGCGCAGCAGGAGCAAATCCGTCTGCTTCGGGTTTGCCGCAGAGCTTCAAAGGTCGGAAGTGACTGTTACTGGGTGCAGGATGCAAAGGAGGCGGCAGGACTGTTGCAGACGCTTTCTGGAAATGTCCTGCTGACGACGGGCAGCAAGGAGCTTGTAGCGTTTGAAGGCGTGGAAAAAGAGCGGCTCTATGTGCGGGTGCTTCCCTCCAAAGAAGCGCTTGATCTGTGCGAAAAGGCTCAGATTCCGCACAGCCACATTCTTGCGCTGCAGGGACCCTTCACAACTGCGTTAAATATTGCGCTGATGGAGCAGTACCATATCGGCATCCTCGTGACGAAGGATGGCGGCAAAAAGGGCGGCTTTCTGGAAAAACAGGAGGCTGCGCGGCTGCAGAAGGCTGCGCTTGTCGTGATTGGCAGACCGACGCAGGAAGAAGGGTATTCTGTAGAAGAAGCCTGGAACCTTGTACTGGAGAGCCTGTATGCAAAAGGAGGTGCTGTGGAATGAGAAAACTGACAGTCGTTGGAATGGGACCCGGCAGCCAGTCCTGCCTGACACTGGAAGCGTTGGAAGCGTTACGCAAAGCAGACCTGATTGTCGGGGCAGGGCGCCTGCTTGAAACACTTCCGGAGGGATGCTCGAAGAATCGGAAAATAGCGGTTTCCGCCCAGGCGGTCTGTGATGCAGTGTATGGTTCTGACAGCAGCTTTCCCTGCGTGGTCTGTACCGGGGACACCGGCTGTTACAGCCTTTGTACCGGGCTTGGAAAATACTGGGACGGAGAGCTCTCCATTCTGCCCGGGATCGGAAGTATGTCCTATTTGGCTGCGAAACTGCAGCTGCCGTGGCAGGACTGGAAAGTGGTGAGTGCCCACGGAAGAGCCTGTGATCCTGTTGCGGCAGTTACAGAAAATCCGGAAGTATTTTTTTTGACCGGACCGGACAATACGGCGCAGGAACTTTGCAGACAGCTGATGCAGGCGGGATTTGGCGGATGCCGGGCGTATGTCGGAGAAAAGCTTTCCTATCTGGAAGAACGGATTGTGTCCGGAACAGTTCGGGAAATAGCAGAAAAGATATTTGCGCCACTGGCGGTGCTGGTGGTGAAGCGGGAGAAAACGGCAGACGATATCGGAAACGATACGGTATCTACGAAAAAGGATTCTGAGAATTCTGTTACGGAATCTTGCTGGCGGGAGCGTGCAAAAACACATGGTCCCGGTCTTTTGGATGACTGGTTTGTCCGGGGAGAGGTTCCAATGACAAAACAGGAGGTGCGTGCAGCTGCGCTTGCAAAGCTCGGGGCGGCAGGCGCGAAAGTCCTTTATGATGTCGGTGCAGGAACCGGTTCTGTTTCTGTCGAACTTTCGCTGATGGCAGGACAGGCAGACGTGTATGCGATTGAGTGTGAGGAAAAAGCAGTAGAATTGATTGGGAAGAACCGGGAACGGTTTGGCTGCGGAAATTTGCATGTGGTTTTTGGAAAAGCGCCGCAGGCATTAGACTCCCTTCCTGCGCCGGACGCTGTGTTTATTGGCGGGACGAAGGGAAACCTGCCGGAAATTTTATCCATCCTTTTTGAAAAAAATCCGTCCGTCCGGATCGTTGTGACCGCGATTTTGCTGGAAACAGCACTGCAGGCATGTGAAAGTCTGGAAGCGTTTACCTTAAAGCCGGCAGAAATCATGCAGCTTCAGGTTTCGCGGTCGAAAAAGGCAGGAAAAGGTCATATGCTTTGCGCCAATAATCCGATCTTTTTAATCAGTGCCGGAGGATGTGCAGATGAATAGGATTTTATTTGCAGGTCTGTCCAGCGGAAGCGGGAAGACGGCTGTTACCTGTGCGTGCCTGCGGGCACTGCAGAAAAAAGGAATCTCTGCGGCTTCGTTTAAGTGCGGACCGGACTATATCGATCCGATGTTCCATCAGCGTGTGCTCGGCATTCCGGGAGAAAATCTGGATCTGTTTTTTGCAGATGCAAAAACACTGCAGCGCCAGATTGCCTGCTATGAACAGCGGTGTAAAATTGCAGTGCTGGAGGGCGTGATGGGATATTATGACGGTCTGGGCGGCGTGTCGGACCGGGACTCTACATGGGATGTTGCGTGTGCAACAAATACTCCGGTAATTCTTGTTGTGCGTCCGAAAGGTGCGAGCCTGACGATTGCCGCACAAGTTCAGGGAATGCTTTCTTTCCGGAAAAGAAACCAGCTTGCAGGCATTTTGCTCAATGGCTGTTCGGAAAGGATGGCGCGGCTGCTTGCACCGATGCTGGAGGAACAGACCGGGCTGCCGGTTGTTGGTTTTTTGCCCTATGTGGAGGATGCTTCTTTTGAAAGCAGACATCTAGGGCTTGTGACAGCGCAGGAGGTCGGAGCGCTGTCGGAAAAGGTGGACAGGCTGGCAGATGCTTTTTTACAACATGTTGATCTGGAGCAAGTGCTGCGGATCGCAGCGACAGCGGACAGCGTGGCAGAGACAATAAAAAGCGAAGCAGCGTTAAAAAGCCCGGATTGTCCGGATTCTCCACAGTTTCCTGCCCCGGATAAAGAGTGCCTTCGAATCGGCATTGCACAGGACACAGCGTTTTGTTTTTATTATGAAGAAAACAAAAGGGCGCTGCGGCAACAGGGATTGGAGCTTGTGGAATTTTCACCGATGGAAGATAAAAAGCTGCCGGAAGGCATCTGCGGACTGTATCTGGGCGGCGGATACCCGGAGCTGCACGCCGGGAAGCTTTCTGAAAACAGTAGGATGCGTCATGCAATTTTTGAGGCGGTCCGTCATGGAATGCCGACGATTGCGGAATGCGGCGGCTTCCTGTATCTGCAAAAGGAACTGGAAGACGCTGAAGGACAGGTCTGGGAGATGACAGGCGTTTTGGATGGAAGCGGATTTCGGACGAACCGTCTGCAGCGCTTTGGATACGCGGTCATGACAGCAAAAGAAAATTCCATGCTGTTTGAAAAAGGGGAAAGCATTCCGGTGCATGAATTTCATTACTGGGACTGTACGCAGAACGGGACAGCGTTTGAAATGAAAAAGCCGGTCGGAAACAAAACCTGGGAGGGAAGCGTAGCAGGAAGCAGTCTGTATGCAGGCTTTCCGCATTTATATTTTCTGGCAGAGCCAAGGCTGGCAGAACGGTTTGCCAGGGCAGCAGCAAAATGGCAGGAGAAGCAAAGGAAGAAGGCATTGTGAATTTGGAAAGGTTATCAAATCAGCTGAATCAGATATCGGAGCCGGACAAAAAGGCAGCGTCGGAAGCGAAGCAACGATGGGACAGTGTGGCGAAGCCCCTGGGAAGCCTCGGGCTTTTGGAGGATGCGCTGATTCGGATTGCAGCGCTGACTGGGAGCGCGGACATTGATCTGTCGGTGCGCAGATTGTATCTGATGTGTGCGGATAACGGCGTAGTGGCACAGAACGTCACACAGACCGGAAGCGAAGTGACCGCGCGGATGGCAGACAGCTTTGCCGCCGGAAAAAGCAGCGCCTGCAGGATGGCAAAGGTGGCGAACTGTCAGGTAGAGGCGGTCGATCTCGGAATTTTAAATTATCCGGGAAATCCTGGAGTCCGAAACTGTCGGATCGCCAACGGGACGGCGGATATTACACAAAAGCCGGCGATGACAAAGGCAGAGCTGTACCGCTGTATCGAAACGGGAATCGGGCTTGTAAAGTGCGCAAAAGAGGATAGGGTAAAGCTTTTGGTGACCGGAGAAATGGGAATTGGCAATACGACGACGTCCAGCGCGGTTGCTTCGGTTTTGCTTGGCTGTGATCCGCTGCTTGTGACGGGACGCGGTGCAGGCTTGTCTGACAGCGGGCTTTCCCGTAAACTGGAGGCAATAAAAAAAGCGATAAAGCTTCACCACCCGGATCCGGAAGATCCGCTCAGTGTGCTCTCTATGCTTGGCGGGTTTGATATTGCAGGAATGGTCGGTCTCTACCTTGGCGGCGCGCTGTATCAGGTTCCGGTGCTGATTGATGGTGTGATCTCTGCAGTGGCGGCACTTTTGGCGGTAAAAATCTGCCCGGCTTCCAAAAAGGCAATGCTGGCAACTCATGTATCTGCGGAACCGGCCGGATGCATGATTCTGGATGCAATCGGTCTGGAACCGATGATCACGGCTGGCATGCGTCTCGGAGAAGGAACCGGTGCGCTGTGCGCGATTCCGATGCTGGATATGGCGTGCAGCGTCTATCAGGGTTCTACATTTGGAGAGCTTTCGATCGAGGCGTATGAAGAGCAGGGCAGCCAGCTGTAAGAAAGCAGAAAACGGAAAAGAGGAAGGATATGCTGACATTGATTGTGGGCGGAAGCGCGAGTGGAAAGAGCGCTTTTGCGGAAAATTACGCGATGGAAGCCGGAGAAAACCGTATTTACATCGCAACGATGCAGCCGATGGACAACGAATGTCTGGCACGGATTGAAAAACATCGTGGGATGCGCGCACAGAAAAATTTTCAGACTGTGGAATGTTATACCGGTTTAAAACAGGTGCGCGTTCCGAAAGACAGCGTCGTTTTGCTGGAATGTATGAGCAACCTGACTGCGAATGAAATCTACGCGCCGGAGGGCGTCGGAGAGGATCGGTGCAGCGAAGAAATTCTGGCAGGCGTAAAAGCTCTGGAAAACCAGTGCAGGCATCTGATCATTGTCAGCAACGAAGTGTTCGAGGGCGGGACAAATTATGATCCGTCTACGGTGCGGTATCTGGATATCCTCGGAAAAATCAACCGGGAAATTGCAAAAATGGCGGATGCGGCAGCGGAAATTACAGCAGGGTGTTGGATCTGGCATAAGCAGGGAGGAAAAATCCAATGATTTCGACAGTGATCGTGGCATTTTCGATGTTTTCGGCAATTCCGATGCCGCAGACAGAATGGACAAATAAAAGTATGCGCTATGCGTTGTGCGCGTTCCCGCTGATCGGCGCAGTGATCGGCGCGCTGGTGTGCCTGTGGCGTTTTGTGTGCCTGCGGATGGAGTTTTCGGAATGGATACTGGCGGCGGGAATCTGTGTACTTCCGGTACTTGTGACCGGAGGCATTCATCTGGACGGCTTCTGCGATACGGCAGATGCGCTGGCAAGTCATCAGGATACAGAAAAAAAACTACAGATTTTAAAGGACCCGCATATGGGCGCGTTCGCGGCGATCTGGCTGGGCTGTTATTTTATCGCCCAGCTTGCTCTTGCAGTGACGGCAGCACAAATGCAGGCAGATCTGACGGCGCTGGCGTTTGGCTATTGTATCAGCAGAAGCCTTTCCGGGCTTGCAGTTGCGAGCTTTCCTCTTGCGAAAAACAGTGGTCTGGCATATACTTTTGCAGAGTACGCGGATAAAAAGAAGGTGCGAACGTTTCTTGCTGTCCTGGCAGCAGTCCTTTGTGTCCTTTGCTGTATTTGCTGCGGAAAAAAAGGCATTGGCGTAAGCATTGCCGCAATCGGGACTTTTTTGTATTATCGGTTTCGGCTGATTGGAAAATTCGGCGGTCTGTCGGGGGACCTGGCAGGATGGTTTGTCCAGATGTGCGAACTTTTCATGCTGGCAGCAGTGGTACTGACAGAGTATCTGTAGTGCGGCAAAAAAACATCGCAGATGCGATCTTGTAAATGGCGCTGGCGAAGGGTAGTTTTTGCAGGAGAAGGGAAAAAAACAGGCATGATTTATATTTTTGGACCATATGCGGCCGGAAAACGGGAGTATGTCCGGGAAACTTTCGGCTATACGGAAGCAGATTTTTCGACAAAAGCAGAGGATAACTGCAGGGTGCTTTACGATGCACAGCAGCTGGCTTCCAAAGTCGGAAATCGGCCGGAAGAGTTGGAAAAGCTGGCGGAGCAGCTTTGCAGAAAAGAAGTCGTCATCGCAACGGAAACCGGGTGCGGTGTCGTGCCGATAGATGCTGCAGAACGGGAGGCAAGAGAAGCAGCCGGACGGCTGTCGATTCTGCTTGCAAAACGGGCGCAGAAAGTCATTCGTGTCTGGTGCGGCCTGCCGGAAAGCCTTCGATAACAGCTGTCTGGACCGGCCTGCAACAGGGGAGGTGTGGCAGAAATGAGAGGAAAATATGGAGCAGAAGATAGAAATCTGGCTGATCCGTCATGGAAAAACGCCAGAAAATGAGCAGCACCGTTATATCGGGTGGCTGGATTCCTCCCTCGGAAGTGCTGGAAAAGCGGAGCTTATCCGCGCTTCGGAAACCGTTTCCAAAGTATGGGTGACGAACAGACGCAGGACACAGGAAACGGCGCAGATTCTGTTTCCAGGAGCAGAGCAGATCCTTGTTCCGGGGCTGGAAGAAATGAATTTCGGCAGTTTTGAAGGAAAAAATTTTGAAGAGATGCAAAATGACAGCGCCTATCGGAGCTGGGTGGAGAGCGGCTGCCTGGATGTCTGTCCGGGCGGGGAAAGCAAAGCAGTTTTTTGCAGCCGCGTCTGCAGCGCTTTTTTGGAGCTGACCCAGGGATGGCAGCAGAAAGAACCGCAGGCAGTTTATCCGGTTGTGGCTCACGGCGGCACGCAGATGGCTCTGTTAGAACAATTCGGAGAACCGAAAAGAAGTTATTATGAAGGACAGACGCAGGCCGGGGACGGCTGGAAGCTTGTTTGGGAAAACGAAAGGCTCTGGATAAAGGGGCAGCTTTCGTTTCGCAGGCAGCAGGAAAAGAGAGGAAAAAGATGAGAATAGCAGCAGCCGTTTTATGCGGCTTTTTCATGGATTTATGCCTGGGGGATCCGGACTGGATGCCGCACCCGGTTATTTATATGGGAAAAGCAATCAGCGCGCTGGAAAAATTTCTGCGCAGGAAGTTTCCGGATACCCAAAAGGGACTTCTGATGGCGGGAGCAGCCCTGGCAGCGATTCTGCCGCTTGGAAGCTTTCTGATGGCGGCAGCCGCAATTTATCTGGCAGGTCTGGTGCATCCCGTGCTGGCATTTTTGCTGGAAACGCTGTGGTGTTGGCAGGCGCTTGCGGTGAAGGGACTGTATACAGAGAGCATGCGGGTGAAAAAAAAGCTGGAAGAGCAGGATCTGCCCGGCGCCAGGAGCGCGGTGGCAAGAATTGTCGGAAGGGATACGCAGAATCTGGACGCAGCGGGAGTTGCAAAGGCTGCGATTGAGACGGTGGCGGAAAATTTTTCGGACGGTGTGGCAGCACCGCTTTTTTATCTGGTGATCGGAGGTGCGCCGTTGGGACTTTGCTATAAAGCGATCAATACGATGGACAGCATGGTCGGCTATAAAAATGACCGGTATCTGTACTTTGGACGCGCGGCAGCAAAGCTGGACGACATTGCAAACTATATTCCGGCGCGGATTTCAGCTTTTTTGATGATGTTTGCAGCGCTTCTGACCGGGCAGAACGCAAAGCATGCGTTTCAAATCTGGAAGCGCGACCGTTACAATCACGCAAGTCCGAATTCCGCCCAGACAGAAAGTGTGGCGGCAGGAGCACTGGACATCCTGCTTGCAGGGGATGCATGGTATTTTGGGAAGCTGGTAAAAAAGCCGACGATTGGAGAGGATCTGCGGCCGGTGGAAGCAGCAGATATTATGCGGATTAACCGGATGATGATCGTAGCGAGCCTGATCGCGCTCGTGTTGTTTCTTGCGGTCAGATGTGTACTGTGTATATTGTTATAGAATATATAAGACGGCTTGCGGGGAAGGTGCAGAAGAATGCACAAAAGAAAGCTGTGTAGCCTGTGCGCAGGCAGAGGGAGAAAAGAATGGAACTGATTCATGGCGGAGACTGGGCAGGACAAGAGGAGCGTCTGGGAAACCGCAGCATCCGGGATTTTTCTGCAAATGTCAGTCCGCTGGGCGTGCCGGATGGCGTCCGGGAGGCGATCTGCCGGGCGGCAGGGAAAATAGACCGTTATCCGGATCCGTTATGCAGAAAACTGATTCAAAAACTCTCGGAGGAGCTTTCCTGTCCGGAAGAATGGATTGTCTGTGGCAACGGGGCAGCGGATCTGATTTATCGGCTGTTTCAGGCGGAAAAACCGAAAAAAGTGCTGCTGACAGCTCCGGCATTTGCGGAGTATGAACAGGCGGCAGCACTTGTCGGGAGCAGGATTTATTTTTATGAACTAAAAGAAGAAGATCAGTTTCAGATTCAGGAGGATATTCTGGAACAGATTACGCCGGATACAGATCTTGTTTTTCTGTGTGAACCGAATAATCCGACCGGGCAGTGCACAAAACACAGTCTGCTGACAGCAATTCTGGAGCGCTGTCGGGAATGCAGTGCACTTCTTGTGCTGGATGAGTGTTTTCTGGAATTTTTACCGGATCGGAAGGAGCGGACGCTTTTGCCGTATCTTGGACAGTATCCGAACCTGGTGATTCTGAGGGCGTTTACGAAGCTCTATGCGATGGCAGGGGTCCGGCTTGGATATTGCGTGTGCAGTGATGCAAAGCGAAAAGAACAGCTGATGGAAAGCGGACAGCCGTGGGGAGTGTCGCTTCTGGCACAGGAAGCCGGAGTCGCCGCACTTTCGGAGCAGGCATATGCAGACCGGGTGAGGAAACTGGTGGAACAACAGCGACCGATTCTGGTAAAGGGTTTGCGGCAGGCAGGATTTACAGTCTGGGAGGGAAAAGCCAATTATCTGTTGTTTCGCAGTCACGATGCGACGCTTGGAAAAAGAATGGAAGAAGCAGGATTCCCGATGCGGGACTGCTCCAATTATCATAACCTGCAGCCCGGGGACTACCGGATTGCAGTGCGCACAGAGGAAGAAAACCGTGGGTTTCTGGAGGCACTTTTTTTGTGTCAGGGAAAAGGCAGCTTTGAACCCGATTGCGTCGGAACTGTCTGAAGACGTTTGCGGAAATGGAATGGGGAAAAACAATGAAGCAAAATATTATGATTCAGGGCACGATGTCGAGTGCCGGAAAGAGCCTGATCTGCGCGGCACTGTGCCGTATTTTTACGCAGGATGGTTTTAAGACTGCGCCGTTTAAAAGCCAGAATATGGCGCTCAACAGTTTTATCACGGAAGACGGGGCAGAGATGGGGCGCGCGCAGGTCATGCAGGCGGAAGCTGCGAAAATCAGACCGGATGCGAGGATGAACCCGATTCTGTTAAAACCTACCAGTGATGTGGGAAGTCAGGTTATTGTCAACGGGCATGTGCTCGGAAACATGCCTGCAGCGTCTTATTTTAAATATAAAAAGCAACTTGTCCCGGAAATCATGAAAGCTTACCGATCCCTGGAAGAGGAATATGACATTATTGTGATTGAGGGCGCGGGCAGCCCGGCAGAGATCAATTTAAAGAAAAACGATATCGTCAACATGGGCATGGCGAAGATGGTGGACGCGCCGGTGCTGCTTGCCGGAGATATTGACCGGGGCGGCGTTTTTGCGCAGCTTTACGGGACAGTTGCCCTGCTGGAAGAGGAAGAAAGAAGCCGGGTGAAAGGACTGATTATCAACAAGTTCCGGGGAGACGTTGAGATTTTAAAACCCGGACTTGCAACGCTGGAGGAGCTGACGAAAATTCCGGTAGCAGGTGTCATTCCGTGGATTTATGCAAAGCTGGATGATGAGGACAGTCTCGCGCCTCGTCTGTCCCGGGTACAGGCGGGGGCAGGCGTGGATATCGCAGTGGTTCGCCTGCCGCATATTTCGAATTTTACCGATTTTAACCCGTTGGAGCAGCAGCCCGGAATCAGTCTGCGTTATGCAGGGGATGTAAAAACGCTCGGGCAGCCGGATATGGTGATTGTACCCGGAAGCAAAAATACGATGAGCGACTTGAAATGGATGCGCCAGAATGGTATGGAAGCCGCCATGTTGAAGCTTGCGGCAGCAAACGTGCCGGTGCTGGGAATCTGCGGGGGCTATCAGATGCTGGGCGAAAGCATCGAAGACCCGGATGGGGAAGAAGAGGGCGGAAGCCTGCATGGAATGGGGCTTTTGCCGGTTCGAACCGTTTTTGAAAAAGAAAAGGTGCAGACGCGGGTGACAGGAGAAATTCTTCAAAACCCGGGCGCAGGAGACGGACTGTTCGCTGCGCTTTGCGGCAGTGTATTTTCCGGTTATGAAATTCATATGGGACATACAACAGGAAACGGAAAAAACTCGTTCTCCAGAATCCGGACGCTGACAAACGGAAGCACAGAAGCAGAGGAGGACTGGCAGGCAGACGGCGCAGTCTGCGGCAATGTTGCCGGTACTTATGTGCACGGACTTTTTGAAGACGGGTCGCTGACAAAAAATCTGTGTAGCGCGCTGCTTTCCAAAAAGGGAATCTGTGCAGAGGCGCTGACACAGGATTATGCGGCATTTAAGGAAAGTCAGTATGATCTTCTGGCAGCTGAAGTCAGAAAAGCACTGGATATGGAACAGATTTACCGGATGATGGAGAAGCAGGAGGGCGACAGATGAGCTATCAATATGTACTGCCGGGTGAAATTGAAAAACGTAGTTTTGAGATCCTTACGAAGGAGCTGGGTGACCGGAAGCTTTTACCGGAAAACGAGCCGGTTATCAAACGGGTGATTCATACGACGGCGGATTTTGACTATGTAGACAACCTTGTTTTTTCGGACGGCGCGGTAACAAAAGCTGTGGAAGCATTCAAAGCCGGGGCTGGAATTGTGACAGATACGCAGATGGCCCTTTCCGGCATCCATAAAAGCACTCTGGAGAGCTTTGGCGGGACCGCACGTTGTTTTATGAGCGATCCGGAAGTGGCAAGGCTTGCGAAAGAAAGACAGACGACCCGCGCGTGGGTGAGTATGGAGGAAGCGGCCAGGCTTCCGGGCAGATGGGTTTTTGCGATCGGGAATGCGCCGACCGCGCTGATTCGCCTGCATGAGCTGATCCTGGAGAAAAAAGTGGATCCTGTGCTGGTCATCGGGGTTCCGGTGGGCTTTGTCAATGTAGTGGAAAGCAAGGAAGAAATTCTGAAGGATCCGGTGCCGTATATTGTGGCGCGTGGACGAAAGGGTGGTTCGAACGTAGCGGCGGCAATCTGTAATGCCCTGTTATATACCGCCGCCGGAAGGACGCTATAGGCAGATACGGACTGTATTTGGCAGCTGTAGGCATCCCGGCAGCCAAAGCTGCGTCAGTGAAAAAAGGAATCGGAACGGCACACGCCTGGGCGCTTTTGCCAACCGGAGCAAAACCGGTTGCTTTGGCATTTCATAAGCCCGAGCTTCCATAGAAGCAGGCGTTCGATGTCCTGTCTGGATATGCAGGAAGCGCCGGGACGGCAGGCGGTTGGCAGCGTGCAGGC
>ENA-OPMP01001005-OPMP01001005.1-human-gut-metagenome-genome-assembly--contig:-NODE-1005-length-13163-cov-1.619240_pt1 | contig 13163 bp, 11 predicted proteins | sample MGYA00241527_ERZ501751 | MGnify/ENA primary metagenome ERZ501751 (study PRJEB25962, sample SAMEA2042647) | human gut metagenome | biome: human gut; feature: human-associated habitat; material: faeces... | reverse complement strand
TCGACTCGCTGTTAAACGAGCCGGAACTGCACCTGCGCAGTGTAACGCTGACAGCGAAAGACAAGATCTGCCTGTGTGAGACGCGGGAGTGTACCCCGGAAGCCTGCCCCTATGCCAACGGGTATTATGCCCGCATCAAAGGCGCTCTCTGGGATGTGCTGGATGTCCCCTGCCTGACGGCGGAAACCTTGCAGGAATATGCAGAACGCCACATGGTATGCCCCTTTGAGCTGGGGCTGGACAGCAGCCTGTGGAGCGATGTGATTATTGGGGATTACAATTATCTGTTTGATCCGGTTGTACATCTGGTGCGATTTTTTGAATCTGCCGGGGATTATATCTTCCTAGTGGACGAAGCGCATAACCTGCCGGGGCGTGCGCGGGAAATGCACAGTGCTGCCCTGACCAAAACCAGCTTTTATGAAGCGAAGAAGTTGTTGGGCAAAGGCAAAAGCAGCCTGAAAAACGCTCTGACCAAAGTAAATGATGTATTTATTGAATGGCGCCACCGTGCCGAGGAAGAAACTGCCGCCAGAGATGGACGGTTTGGCAAAACATTCTTTCTAAAAGAGCGCAGCGAGGAGTTTGATCACCTGCTGAACCGCCTGTGTGAACCGTTGGAAGCATGGCTGGACGACCACCGAGAACCGGATGAAACCCACACGGCACTGCTGCAGTTGTATTTTGATGTGCGGGCCTGGCTGCGCGTAGCGGATACCTTTGACGATCATTTTGTGCTGCAAATCACGGCATCCGGCAGCGAGGTGCGTGCAGCGCAGCTCTGCCTTGACCCCAGCGCCTTTTTGGCGGATAGTTTTGCCCTGGGGCGCGCCGCGGTGCTGTTCAGTGCAACACTGGCCCCGGCCAGTTATTATAAGGACCTGTGCGGTGTGCCGGAAGCACGGGCCGTTGCCCTGCGCAGCCCCTTCCCCGCGGGCAATCAGGGACTGTTCTGCATCGGCAATGTCAGCACCCGGTATAAGGATAGGGATGCAAGCCTTGCCATTGTGGAGGAAAGCCTGGCGACGATGGTGCGGGCGCGCTGCGGGAATTATCTGGCGTTTTTCCCCAGTTATGCGTATATGGAGCAGGCTTATGCACAGTTCAAGGAGCACTGCCCGGAAATCAACTGCATCAAGCAGGAAAACGCGATGGATGAACAGCAGAAAGCGGCCTTTTTGGCCCAGTTTGTGCCGGGCCCCAGCCAACCTCTGCTTGGCTTTGCCGTGATGGGCGGCGTATTTGGGGAGGGCGTTGACCTGACCGGCGACCGGCTGATTGGTGTAGGCATCGTGGGCCCAGGGCTGCCGCAGGTTGGACCCCGGCAGGAGCAGCTGCGGGACTATTTTGAGCAGACACGCGGTTCCGGCTTTGACTACGCCTACCGTTACCCCGGCATGAACAAGGTGCTGCAAGCCGCCGGGCGTGTGATCCGCACCCCGCGGGACAAAGGCGTGGTGCTGCTGATCGATAACCGCTTTGCCATGCCGGACTACCGCCGCCTGATGCCCCCGCATTGGAGCCACCTGAAAATGATTTATGATACAGAAAAGCTGGAACGGGAACTCTGGCGGTTTTGGGAAGAATAAAAACAAAACAGCACCGCAATCTTTGCCGTGCACATCGTCTTACTTGACTGTGTGTGCAACAAACTGCGGTGCTGTTTTTGCTTTGCTATTTAGAAGGTGGATTATTTCAGGGTGCTGGCCCACTCGTCAGGCTTGAATCCGACAAGGACAAAATCATCCCCGACCACCAAAGGCCGCTTGACAAGCATGCCATCTGTGGCAAGCAGGTGCAGCTGCTCATCCTCGGTCATGGTGGGCAGTTTGTCTTTCAGGGCAAGCGATTTATATTTCAGGCCGCTTGTATTAAAAAAGCGGCGCAGGGGCAGCCCGCTGCGAGCGTGCCATTCTTTCAGCTCTTCATAGGTGGGGGGCTGCTCCAGAATATGGCGGTCGGTGTAAGCAACGCCGTTTTCATCCAGCCAGCATTTGGCCTTTTGGCAGGTAGAGCATTTGGGATATTCAATAAACAGCATGAGAAGCTCCTTTGGGTTATTCAACCGGGATTTTGGCTAGCTGGGCATCCAGCTGATTCAATGCGCTTTCCGGCAATGCCGCCTGCAGGAAGCCGGAAATTTCGCGCAGGCTGATTCCCTGGGAAAGTGGGTTAGACACAATGGCCTGCCACATATCCCCCAGCACAGCCTGCAGCAGAGCGCTGGCCTGCGGGTTCTTCATCAACCTGCGCACCGGCATATTCAGGCTGAGCGGCCCGGCGGCAAGCTGGGCGGCAAGCTCGGTATCCGGTGCGGTAACGCCCAGGCAGCCCCACAGCTTTTGCAAAAAGTCAACGCTCATCGGCAGCCATTGGGCGGTTGCCGGGTTGACACGGGAAGCTTCCGGCCCGGAGGTACAGGCAGTGGCAAGGGAAATGCCGTGTGCCCCGGTCGGGAAGATGTGCAGCGCAAACGGGATGCTGTGGTCAGCCAAAGCATCTGCAAAAACAAGGCTGTTCTTAACAGGAACCAGCGCGTCCCCCTGGGTAGCAAACAGGAATGTGGGCGGGGTGTCATCATCAACCAGCGCGTGCAGGTCGGGCTCCTGGCGGCCAGCGACGGTCCACATTGCGCCCAGCGTTGCGGCATAGCCCAACACAAGGGCGTTGGGGCGCTGTGCCTTGGGCAGCAGTGTGCCCAGCGAAGCAACCAAATGCCCACCGGCAGAAAAGCCAACGGCGGCGATCTGCTGCGGGTCAATTTCCAGCTCCGCGGCGTTGGCGCGCAGGTAATCCATTGCGGCGGCACCATCCTGTAATGCTTTGTCAATCGGGGTGGTTGCATCTGCCGTATAGCGCAGAACAAACGCATTGAACCCCTGTGCCATATAAGCCAGGGCAACCGGTTCGCCCTCACGGTCAGAGCAATACTGGTAGCCGCCGCCGGGCACGACCAGCATAGCCGGGCGGATGGCGGCATTTGGCATTTTGGGGCTTTGGTCCTGCAGATAGCAGGTCAGAACAGCCTGGTTAGGAGCAAGTGTAACGGTGATGATTTTCACGGAAATCCCTCGCTTTCGCGCACATATTTAACATTTGACTGTATTGTAGCATTTGTGCCGGAAAACGACAAGCGAGATCGCGAAAGTTTTGTTCAAATTTTATATATTGTCCATATCACTTGTGATTTAAGGGGTGCAGTTCTTCCTGCTGCTCCTGCAAGGTTTTGCCGATGGTGTGCTCCATGGCTTTTACATCCTGGTGCAAAGCGGCGGCTTCCCGCTGCAGTTCAGGGTTCTCTTCAATGTCTTCACGGATAAACATGAAGCTAAGGCTGACCAGCAACGAAGCACAGCAGAACCAGATCACACGGTTGCCAAAATGGATGGTCAGCAGACTGCCGGCAGCGGCCCCCACAGCAAACAGTGCAATTACAGCAAAATACTGCATGGCGCGGCGCAATACAGCGCGGTCTTTTGTGTGCAGGCCGGTGTACAGGTACTGCATACCGCTGCGCATGTTGCCAATGCACATGGTGCTGGCATATGCATTGCCGTGCACTTTGCGGAAAGATTGTACCTGCATGGCGCAGACAAAGCTGACCAGCATATTGGCCAGCCAGTCCAGATTGTTGGGGATAAAGCCAACAACAAACAACAGTGCAATCTCAATCAGCAAAATCAGCTGGCGCCAGTGGAATTTCTCCATCAGGTGGTAGCGGTTGCGGATGCCCTCGGCAAAATAGACACCGGCGGCAAAGGCCAGCAGCGGCAAAAGATACCGCAGCGCTTTGGCAAAATCACCCTCGCAAAAATTGGTGGCCATCAGCACGATATTGCCGGTTTGAGCGTTGGCAAAAACCTTGCCGCGGCCCATGTAGGTGTAAGCGTCTTGAAATCCGCCGGACAGGGTTAGAAATACTGTCGTACGGAATGCATCGGACATTTGGCGGCTATGTGTAGCCATGATGATACCCCTCCCCGCCTGCTGTTTGGGCAGGCTGTTTTTCTCTTTTTCTGGTTGTCCTAAATACTTTTAATTTCTTATTGCCTGGTGCGCTTCCCTGTATGGAACTGCGCTGCGGCAAACTTAAAATTCAACGCCTTTTCTTGCCGGAATGCCTTTTTCGTATGGGTGGCGGCGGCAGCACATTTCAGTAATGTAATCTGCGGCATCCAGCATCCAGGGCAGGTCGTCCTTCATACAACCTCTCAGTCTGCTTCGCAGACAGCTCCCCTACCGAGGGGAGCCTCTGGCGAAGAGATAAAGCTTTACGGAATGCCAAAGCCTCCCCTCGTTAGGAGCAACAACGACGACCGCCGCCAGTGGCGGAAACAGGGAGGAGTTGTTGGGGCAGCGGCCAGCAAGACGCAAGTGCCGCCCAAGGCACGATGCGGATGCTGGGTGCCGCAACCCGGAAGGCGCGGCGCGCATTCAAAATGTTCCTGCTTTTGCAGTCCCTTCTCGTCCTTCACGCAAATGCCTGTCACACGCATCTGATTCTGCATCTGATTCTGCATCCGGTCGTGCGCCGGTTCCGTCAGGATTCTCGTTACCGTGTGGTGCAGGCGAACTGTTACCTTTTGCTTGTTTAACGCCTGCTCGAGTGTTTTTATCACATCCGATGAATGATCCGATGCCGGGAATACCCGGTTTCCGCGTTCAGTCTTTAATTCCAGTCCATTTTGCTCAAAAAAATGCATCACATCCTGTGCATTACAATTATAAAATGCACTATACAAAAACTTTGGATTTGTCACCACATGTTTCATCAGCTCTTCCACTTCACAATTGTTTGTCAGATTGCATCTGCCTTTTCCTGTGATGAAAAGTTTTTTGCCAAGTTTTTCATTTTTTTCATATATTGTCACGGAGTGCCCTGCCTGTGCAAGCATAACTGCTGCATACATACCGGCAGCGCCTCCACCTATGATAGCTGCTCGCATTATCTCTCAAACCTCTTCAAATCCGACTTCTTCATGATAATCAGTAACGGCTCGTCCGCCTTTAATGGCGTATCCGGATCCATAGCGATATTGAATTCATCATTTTGGATCACAGCAACAACATTGATTTTATATTCTTTTCTAAGATTCAGCTCCCGCAGATTCTTACCAACCCACTCCGCACGTGGAAGAATCTCCACAAGGCTCGTGCTGTCCGACAGGTCAAAATAATCGACAAGATGTTCTGAGATCAGTTTGTGCGACAGACGGATTCCGGATTCTTTCTCCGGGAAAACAACCTGGTCTGCACCAACCCGCTTCAGGATTTTCTCCATCATCTCATCCTTTGCCTTTGCAATTACCTTTGGCACGCCAAGTTCCTTTGCAGACATTACGCACATGATGCTGGAATCTAAGCTGTCAGCCATCGCCACAACTACCGCATCCATGTTCGAGATACCTGTCTCTCTTAGTGCATCCATATCACAGACATCCAGACTCATGGCACAAGTCACACTGTCCGCAATCTCATTTACAATTTCTGGATTTCCATCGATTGCAAGCACATCCGCGCCGTTTTTATACAATTCTGTTGCAATGCTTTTCCCATACCGTCCAAGACCGATAACCGCGATCGATTTATTCATATATTTCATTCCTCCTACCCTACAATAATTTCCGCATCCGCATATTTTACAGAGTTGTGGTTTGTCGCACGCTGTCCGAAGAACATGAACATCGTGATTGGTCCCACTCTGCCAAGATACATACATAATATGATAATCAATTTTCCAATCACATTCAGCCCCGGAGTCACGTCCCGTGACAACCCGACTGTTGCGATTGCACTTGTCACTTCGAAGACACCATCCGACAGGGAAAGTGGATTTGTCGCCAGAAGCAGAACAGAAAACAAAATCAATGTGCCAAAACCGATAACTGTCACAGCCAGCGACCGACGGACGATAGATGTCGGGATTGTTTTTTTAAATGCGACCGTCTCTTTGCGTCCCTGTACTACAGCCAAAACTGCAAACACAAGTGTCGCAGCCGTCATCGTCTTGATGCCACCGGCAGTTCCGACCGGCGAACCGCCAATAAACATGATTACACAACTCACAAGTACCGTCGGCTCTGTCAATCCTTTCTGGCTGATTGATGCAAATCCAGCTGTTCGGAGTGTCACAGACTGAAAAAATGCATTGAGCATTTTCTTTCCAAGTGACATATTTCCGAGCGTGAGCGGATTGTTACATTCAAATAGAAATGTGACAACCATGCCGGATAAAATCAATGCAAATGTCATCATCAATATGATTTTTGTATGTGTATTGAATCGACGCCAGATATCACGGACCGGTATCTTTTTTGCACGCACGTTTGAAAGCACATCTACCACATCCCACCAGACAACGAATCCAAGTCCACCACAGATGATCAGAAACGACGACGTGAGCAGTACAAGCGGGGAATCCGCATACGTCATCAGACTGTCCGGTCCAATGATATCAATTCCTGCATTGCAAAACGCTGAAATCGCATTGAATACAGAATACCAGATTCCATGCGCCACACCAAACTGTGGGATAAACGCAAACATATATAAGACCGCGCCTAACATCTCCACAATCACAGTTCCTTTGATCACTCGTTTTATAAATACAACCATGCCCTGCATCGTACTTAATCCAAAAGCATCCTGAATCATCATACGATTGCGCAAGGAGAATTTTCGATTCATAAGCAGCATAACAAATGACGTCAATGCCACAATTCCAAGTCCCCCGAGCTGTATCAGCGCGAGAATTACAATCTTACCAAATAATGTCCAATACGAAAAGGTCGGAACAACTACAAGCCCCGTCACGCAGACGGAGGTTGTCGCAGTAAATAACGCCGTCAGAAAATCGGATTTTCCCGACACCGTCGCAACCGGAAGCGTCAGCAAAACCGCGCCGGTCAGAATCGCAAGCAGAAAGCCAAGCAATATCTTTGATGTCGTCCGCATCTGCCGCCTTAATTTCTTTTCATTTTTTTCCGCTACATCCATATTTTTTCTCCACACTTATATCTTTTATTGCAGGTAATTGCGAAACACGTAATTGTATATCGCAATTACCTGCTCTATATTATGAAAGAATAAGGCGGAGAAAAAGCTCTCCGCCTTTTGATATCTTTTATCCTGGCTTATTATACCGGATATGTCTTATTCTCTGTATTTGCTGCTGTTACATCCACACCTGTCTGCTGCGCTTCTCTGTACTTGAAGAATTCTGTTGCAACCTGTGGGAACAATGCATAAGAAAGAACATCCTCATCCTGCTGCTTGTACTGCGCCATTTCCTTCTCGAACTTAGCGAGAGATGGCTCTAAGTCATCTGCCGGACGATATGTGATAGGCTCCTTCATTCCAAGACTGTCAAGTGCCTTCTTCTGAATCTCTGCATTTACAGGGACAGTTGTTCTACCGTACTTACCTACGAGCATATCCTTTGCCTCTTTTGTAAGAGTCTTGTAACGCTCACCCATAACGACGTTCAATACAGCCTGTGTACCAACGATCTGTGAAGATGGTGTAACAAGTGGAATCTCACCAAAGTCTTTACGCACACGTGGAATCTCTTCGAGTACTTCATCGTACTTATCCTCTGCATGCATCTCCTTCAACTGGGATACCATGTTGGAAAGCATACCACCCGGTACCTGGTAAAGCAGAGTCTTGATGTTAACGCCCATTACCTTTGGACTAAGCAGTCCGGACTCCAGCCACTGCTCACGGAGTGGACGGAAGTAATCAGCGATCTCAGCAAGAAGATTCTGGTCGAATCCAGGATCGAACTCTGTACCCTCGAATGCCTTTGCCATAACCTCTGTTGCAGGCTGTGATGTCCCCATAGCAAGTGGCGACATTGCTGTATCAATAATGTCACATCCAGCTTCGACTGCCTTCATGTATGTCATGGAAGCGACACCGGATGTGTAATGTGTATGAAGCTGAATTGGAAGCTTTGTACCTTCCTTCAAAGCCTTTACAAGCTTTGTAGCCTCGTTTGGTACAAGAAGTCCGGCCATATCCTTGATACAGATAGAATCTGCACCCATCTCCTCGATCTGTCTTGCCATGTTCTTCCAGTAATCCATTGTATAAGCATCGCCAAGTGTATAAGAAAGTGCAACCTGTGCATGTCCATTTTCTTTGTTTGCTGCCTTTACAGCTGTCTCCAGGTTACGGATATCATTCAGACAGTCAAAGATACGAATGATATCAATACCGTTTGCGATACTCTTCTGTACGAAGTACTCTACAACGTCATCAGAATATGGGCTGTATCCAAGGATATTCTGTCCACGGAACAACATCTGAAGCTTTGTATTCTTGAATCCGTCACGGAGCTTACGAAGTCTGTCCCATGGATCCTCTTTCAGGAAACGGAGACAAGCGTCGAATGTAGCACCACCCCAGCACTCTACGGAATGGTAACCAACTTTATCCATTTTATCAATAATTGGCAACATCTGCTCTGTTGTCATACGTGTTGCAATCAAAGACTGGTGTGCATCTCTCAGCACAGTTTCGGTAATCTTTACCGGTTTCTTTTCTTCTGCCATTAGTCTGACCTCCTAAATTCTCTATACTATACACCAAAGATTGCGAGGAATGTTCCGGCTGCAACCGCAGTACCGATAACACCTGCAACGTTTGGTCCCATGGCGTTCATCAAAAGGAAGTTTGTAGGATCTGCCTCTGCACCGACCTTCTGTGATACACGTGCTGCCATAGGAACGGCGGATACACCCGCAGAACCAATCAGCGGATTTACCTTGCCGTGCGTTACCTTACACATGAGCTTACCGAACAATACACCTGCCGCTGTACCAAACGCAAATGCGATCAGACCAAGCAATACAATTTTCAATGTACTTGTCTTCAGGAATGCTTCTGCACTTGTCGATGCACCTACGGATGTACCAAGCAGGATAACAACGATGTACATCATTGCATTACTTGCTGTCTCTGTTAACTGCTTAACAACACCACTCTCACGGAACAGGTTACCGAGCATCAGCATACCAACCAGCGGAGCTGTTGTAGGAAGAATCAATACAACAACTAATGTAACGATGATTGGGAACAGGATCTTCTCCATCTTTGATACTGGACGGAGCTGAGCCATCTTAATCTTTCTCTCCTTCTCTGTTGTAAGGAGCTTCATGATAGGTGGCTGGATAACCGGTACCAGTGACATATAAGAATATGCGGCAACTGCAATCGGTCCCATCAGAGTTCCACCCATTCCGAGCTTACCGGCAAGGAAGATTGATGTAGGGCCATCGGCACCACCGATGATAGAGATTGCGGCTGCTTCCTTTCCGTTGAATCCCATCAGGAATGCAAGGAAATATGCAGCATAAATACCAAACTGTGCGGCTGCACCAAGCAGGAAGCTCTTCGGGTTCGCAATCAGCGGGCCGAAGTCTGTCATGGCACCAACGCCCATGAAGATGAGGGAAGGCAAAATACTCCACTCATCCAACAAATAGAAATAATGTAACAATCCACCATCAGCAATGATATCCGGGAACATGTTAACCAGGAACATACCGAAGGAGATTGGAACCAAAAGCAACGGCTCGAAGCCTTTCACGATTGCAAGATACATGAACACACATGCAATGAGAATCATTACATAGTGCTTCCATGTCAGGGTTGCAAATCCTGTCTGGAGAGCCAGATTTTTAAATACATCTGCAAAACTACTCACTTATGTTTACCTCCTGTTATTGTAGGAACCAGTTACTTACGAACTCTGATTAGTTCAAAGTAGCCAATACGTCGCCTGCCTCTACTGCATCACCTGCAGAAACGTTGATGCTTGCAACTGTTCCGTCTTCTGTCAGTTTTTTCAGATCCGCATTGACTACGTCGCACAGCTCCTGATTTCCTTTCTTAAACCCGATCGCATACTGCTCTGTATTCAATGTCTCATCCAGAATCTTATATCCTTCCCCTCTGGACTTGATCTGATAATTGGCAACTCCCACATCGATTGCAAGTGCATCCAGCGCGCCTGCCTGAAGCTCGGTAAATGCGGTGTTGTAATCTGCAAACTCATTCAAAGCTCCAAATGTATCTGCCAGTTTTTTCTGACCGCCTTCTTCTTCACTCTTCAGCAGATCCAGTGCCGCGCTTGCAGCCTGTACACCGACTGTCTTTCCCGCCAGATCTTCCAGGGTATCAATACCGGATTTTTCTGCCACAACAATCACCTGACTGTTGTCTACATACGGAGTTGAAAATGTATAATCGTCTTCCCTTCCATTCATGGTAAATCCATTCCAGATGCAGTCAATCGAACCGGAATTAAGTTCCATGTCTTTGGAATCCCAGTTGAGCGGTTTTTTTACAAGCTCCCAGCCTTCCAGTTTACAGACTGCCTCTGCCAGCTCCAGATCGAATCCTGTGTATTCTCCGTTCTCGTCCATATATCCGTATGGCGGATATTCTGCATCAAATCCTACCGTAAACGTTTTCTTATCTTCCACACTTTCTGCTGTCTTTACATCTTCCCCGGATGCATTGTTTTTTTCTCCACATCCTGCCAGTACCATTGCTGCCATCGCTGTCCCTGCCAAAATCAGCGCTAATTTCTTTTTCATCTTTGTTTCCTCCCTGTTTGTACGTCATCATGCTAATGATTGACCACTTTACTATGCTAAACTGTCTTTCATGGTATCATATATTTCCGGCATTGTCAATGTTTATCGTGACAGGATATGTAACCTTGACAGAAAATTCCACAAATAGTATCATTTACTTATGTTATGAAAGAGAGGAATTTTTAAATGTCAAACAACCATGAAGAACAGATCCGAATCGTGCAGGAGACCGTAGCCGGCAAAGAGATCACCTTTGCTCATGTAATGGGTGGTCCGGCGCCGATCGTATATCAGAAACTTGGTCTGAATCCACAGGTCGATTATCGTTCTTCTGCTATCGGAATTATGAATATGACGCCTCCGGAATCTGCTGTCATCGCATCCGATATCGCAGTAAAAAGCGGAAACATTTACCTTGGATTTGCAGATCGTTTTACAGGAACACTCATCATCACAGGAGAGATTTCAGACGTCATGTCTGCCCTGACAGAAGTGGTAACCTTTTTCAGAGATTCTCTGGGATATGTCGTTTGTGATATTACAAAGAGATAGGAAGTGTGACCATGACTCGTATAACAAAGGAAGAACTTCTGGAAAAGATTTTCAATGATGACTATGAGCATCTGAAAGGGAAAAAACTGCGCATGACACGTGTTCGTGTTCCCGGCAAAGAAGTTTGTCTGGCTCATGTGATCAATCCTTCACAGAGCTGTATTTATCAGAATCTTGGTCTGCATATTGGAGTCCATGAGGGAGAAGACCACACAGGAGAAGCAATTGGAATGATTCGTTTTACCCCATGGGAAGCAGTTGTCGTTGCTGCGGATGTGGCAATGAAAAGCGCCGATGTAGAAATTGGATTTATGGATCGCTTCTGCGGTTCCCTCATTTTAACCGGCGGTCTGTCACAGGTACAGACTGCGGTGGAAGAAGTCGTTCGATTTTTTCATGAAGATCTGGGATTTCGCACCTGTGAGATCCATAAAAACTAAGAGAACCGGAGACATGACGATATGAAAAAATTATTTTTGATGGGAAGAAGTGAAGCCGGAAAGACTTCCCTGACACAGGCATTAAAAGGGGAAGAGCTTCACTATGAAAAAACACAATATACGATTACGGCGGATGATACCATCGACTCTCCGGGAGAATATGCGGAGTCAAAACAGTTCGGTGCCGGGTGAACAGGCTGGTCAGCAGCCGGGCGCGGGGCACCAGTTGGTCGGGATCGTTCAGGCAGCGGATGAACCATACAACCTGTTTAGTCCCTGTCTGCGCACGTTTATCCTGCGGCCGCTGATCGGCATCATTACCAAGACCGATTCCCCCTATGCCAATGTTCCTATGATAAAACAGTGGCTTTTAAATGCCGGCTGCGATCGTATTTTTCTTGTAAATAACGTGACCCGGGAGGGAATTGACGAATTGATGGAATACCTTGCCGAAGATCCGGTCAAGATTACCATGGAACAGGCAAAATTCAAACAGCATCTGGGGCTGAATGAATGGGATCCTCTGCCGGATGGCGTAGAATATCCGGATGGAATTTAAATAAATTTTAGTAAAACACAAAACGAGATGCATTCCCATGTGACGCATCTCGTTTTTATGTTTTACATTCTATCCGGACTGTCCGCTTCCTACACTTCTTTCTGTCCTCTGAGCCGCTTATAATAGAATCGCAGCTTTCCAATCAGCCAGGTCAGATATCGCAGCACCGGCTCTGTCGCGATGGCAAATACCACAAACAGCATCACGCACTTCGTAGTCATCCCTGTAATCGCAAACAGGTCATTGAGGAAAATACTGCAGAACAGAAGTCCCACGATACATCCGCCAAGAATCACACCGCGCAGTACATTCATCGGTGCACTGATCGTGTACAGGATCATAAATCCGACAATGGATAACAGCATCGTTGCTGCTGTGGAAATATCGGCTGAACTCACTCCAAATGTCCGTCCGAATATGACCAGCGCCCCAACTGCCAGCACATCAGTCAGTGCCGCAGGAAGTGCTTTTAAGAATACATTTGTAAGGAAATGCCCTTTGATTATATTCTTATTCGGCTCCAGTGCCAGGAAAAATGCCGGTACTCCGATCGTAAACATACTGATCAGTGAAATCTGAGACGGTTCCAGCGGATAGGTAAACATAAATACAAAGGATACCAGCGACAGCAGGAACGAGAAAATATTTTTTACAAGGAACAGACTGGCTGACCGCTGAATATTATTGACGACTCTTCTTCCCTCCAGTACCACTTCCGGCATACAGGAGAAATCCGATTCCAGCAGGACGAGCTGGGATGCCTGTGCCGCTGCATCACTTCCGGATGCCATAGCAATACTGCAGTCCGCATCTTTTAAGGCCAGCACATCGTTGACACCGTCTCCGGTCATGGCCACAGTCTTTCCTTCTTCCTTCAATATCTGCACAAATTTCCGCTTCTGGTTCGGAGTGACACGGCCAAATACTGCATTGTTCAGGACTGCTGCCCGCATCTCCTCTTCCGTATGAAGCGTGGACGCATCCACGTATCGTTCTGCGCCTGCGATT
>ENA-OPMP01000981-OPMP01000981.1-human-gut-metagenome-genome-assembly--contig:-NODE-981-length-13370-cov-3.370560_pt1 | contig 13370 bp, 8 predicted proteins | sample MGYA00241527_ERZ501751 | MGnify/ENA primary metagenome ERZ501751 (study PRJEB25962, sample SAMEA2042647) | human gut metagenome | biome: human gut; feature: human-associated habitat; material: faeces... | reverse complement strand
CTGCTGCCAGAAGTACCAGACCCTTGACTACCTTCTGCATATTCTGATCGACACCCATCAGGGACATACCCAGGTTGATAACACCCATCAGTACCGCACCTACGATAACACCGGGGACAGTTCCGGTTCCTCCGTATGCGGAAGCACCACCGATGAAGCAGGAGCCGATGGCATCCATCTCGTAGTTCTGCCCATAAGTCGGCTGTGCGGATGTCATACGGGCGATGGTTACCATACCTGCCAGTGCTGCCAGGAAGCCCATGTTCATATAAGCTAAGAAGTACACCTTGTTGGTATTGATACCGGATAACTTGGTTGCCTTTTCATTGCCGCCCACTGCGTAGAAGTAACGGCCTACAGTAGTATTGGAAGTAATGTAACCGTATACCATGATGACGATCAGTACCCAGATCAGCACGCTGGGGATACCTTTGTGCTGTGCCAGGCGATAGCTGAATGCCAGGATCACAACAGCGATCACAGCTATCTTACCAATGGTAGCTCCAAGACCGGGAGCTTCATAACCCTTTTTTACCTTATCTGCTCTGTTCTTCAGCTGAAGTACTGCAAAGATCACTGCTGCCAGCACACCTGCAAATACACAGGTCAGATTGATGGGGCCGTTCCCAAAGAAATCGGGGATATAGCAATCCGCACCGCCACCGAACAGATTTACGAAAGTGGTACAATCCTTAATGGATACTGTCATACCCTGCAGGACTACGTTACTCAAGCCACGGAATGCCAACATACCTGCCAGTGTTACGATGAACGGAGGGATTCTCACATAAGCGATCCAGAAGCCCTGGAAAGCACCGATCAGGGTACCGATCACGAACATGATCAGGATTGCCAGCCACATGTTCATCTTCATGTTCACCATGAGGACTGCACCGATGGCTCCGACAAAACATACTACCGATCCGACGGACAGATCAATGTTACCGCCGGTCAGGATACACAATAACATACCGGTTGCCAGAATGAATACATATGCATTCTGGGAGATCAAGCTGCTGACGTTCATGGGAAGCAGGATCGCTCCTCCCGTTCTCCATGCGAAAAATGCCGTAACCACGATGAGTACGAGGATCATGGTATATCTTTTAATGAAATCGAGGCCTTTTGTTTTATTCATGCCAATGCTCCTTTCTTACCGGCTGATAATATCTTGGACATGATAAGCTCCTGTGTTGCCTCACTGCCCGCCAGTTCTCCTACTATTTTTCCTTCGTTCATTACATAGATCCGGTCGCACATGCCAAGAATCTCAGGCAGCTCCGAGGAGATCATGATAACCGATTTTCCTTCTGCCACCAGTTGGTTAATGATGCAGTAGATTTCGTATTTTGCACCAACATCAATACCTCTCGTCGGCTCATCCAGGATCAGGATATCCGGATCTGTGAACATCCATTTTGCCAAAAGTACCTTCTGTTGATTACCGCCGCTTAAGTTTCCTACATTCTGCTCCACAGTTGGACATTTCGTATTCAGTTTGTTCTTATAGTCTACCGCCACATTGTACTCTTTGTCTTTATCAATAACAGTATGTCTGCTGATGGCATCCAGATTTGCCAGAGTTGTATTAATCTTGATCGGGTTGCTCAGAATCAGTCCGTTGCCCTTTCGATCCTCCGTCACATATGCCAGATGATTTTTGATGGCTTCCTGTACAGTATTCAGCTGTACTTTTTTGCCGTTGATATACAGTTCGCCGCTGATGTTGGAACCATAACTTTTGCCGAACAGGCTCATGGCCAGTTCCGTTCGTCCCGCACCCATCAGGCCGGAAATTCCCACTACTTCACCTTTTTTCACATTAAGATTGACATTATCCACCACCTTACGGTCAGAATACAGTGGATGATGCACGGTCCAGTTTTTGACCTCCATCAGGACCTCTCCGATCTTCGGCTCTCTCTTCGGGAATCGGTCGGCGATCTCTCTTCCTACCATTCCTTTGATGATCCGGCTCTCGGTAATATCATCTTTTCCCTTCACAAGTGTTTCGATGGTAGATCCGTCACGAATGACGGTGATCTTATCTGCCACATAAGAAATCTCATTCAGCTTATGAGAGATGATGATGGATGTCATTCCCTTTTTCTTGAGTTCCAGCATCAGATCCAACAGTGCCTTGGAATCCGTCTCATTCAGAGAGGCAGTAGGCTCATCCAGGATCAGAAGTTTTGCGTTCTTGGCCAGTGCCTTCGCAATCTCTACCAGCTGCTGTTTTCCTACGCCAATATCCTTTATCAATGTCTGGGGGCCTTCCTTCAGGCCTACGGTCTTCAAAAGTTCTGCCGCCCTGGCATTGGTTTCATTCCAGTTGATTTTGTACTTATGTCCCCGTTCATTGCCCAGAAACATATTTTCCCCGATCGTCATATAGGGAATCAGTGCAAGCTCCTGATGAATGATTACGATACCCTTTTCCTCACTGTCCTTGATCTTATCAAATTTGCAGACCTCACCGTCATAGATGATGTCCCCTTCGTAAGACCCATACGGATATATACCGCTCAATACATTCATCAATGTGGACTTTCCTGCGCCGTTTTCGCCTACAAGTGCGTGGATCTCTCCCTCTTCCACCTGCAGGTTTACATTGTCAAGTGCTTTTACACCGGGGAATGTTTTGGTTATATTTTTCATTTCCAATAAGATTTTTGCCAATGGTATTCCTCCCAAGTCTTATTTCCACATTATCTAATCAAACCGTTCTATTTTGCTTTCCCATGAATACAGCAGGCGGGAAACGCCCGCCTGCCGTAAGGATCCCGCAGGATCCATATTATTTTATAAAATTACTGTAAATCTGCTTCTGTGTAGTAACCGGAATCGATGAGCAGCTCTTTGTAGTTGCTTGCATCAGCGAATACGGGCTCGCACAGGTAAGAAGGAATGACACCGGTACCATTGTCATAGGTTGTGGTATCGTTGACAGGTGCTTCGCCGCCCTTCATGACTGCGTCTACCATCTCTACTACCTTGGATGCCAGAGTACGGGTATCCTTGAAGATGGACATGGACTGTTTGCCGGAGATCATATTCTTAACGTTGGGCTTATCGCAGTCCTGACCGGTAATGATAGGCCACTCGCCGGTGTAGTTAGCTTCCAGAGAGTTAGTTACACCCAGTGCAGTGGAGTCGTTGGAGCACAGAACGGCATCCAGCTTGGTTCCGTCTGCATAGTTAGCGGAAATGATAGCGTCCATTCTGGACTGTGCGGTCTCAGTAGACCAGTTAGCGGTTGCAACGGTTTCGAAATCGGTCTGTCCGGATTTTACTACCAGCTTACCTGCGTCAATGTAGGGCTGCAGCACATCCATAGCACCACCGAAGAAGAATCTTGCGTTGTTGTCACCAGGATCACCGGTTACCAGCTCGATGTTGAAAGGTCCTGCTGCGTTGTCCAGATCCAGCTGGTCTCTGATGTATTCGCCCTGCTTGGTACCTACCATGTAGTTATCAAAGGTTGCATAATAGGTAACTGCATCGGAGTTCATGATCAGACGGTCATAAGCGATAACAGGAATGTCTTTTTCCTTTGCCTGCTCCAGAACAGTTCCCAGGGAATCACCATCGATAGATGCGATAACTAACATCTGGCATCCGGAGTTGATCATGTTCTCGATCTGGGATACCTGCGTAGGAATGTCGTTGGATGCATACTGCAGATCCACTTCATAGCCTGCTTCCTTCAGCTGGGCTTCCATGTTGGTACCATCCTGGTTCCATCTCTGCAGATCCTTGGTAGGCATTGCTACACCGATCTTACCGCCTTCTGTTGTCGTGGTGCCGGCAGTGTCATCTGTTTTCGCTTCTGCAGATGTTTCTGTTTTGTTTTCTGTTGCCGGTGTGGATGCCTGCTGTCCCCCATTGGATCCACATCCTGCAAGCATCGTAACAGCCATAGCCGTTACCAGAAGTGAGCTTAATAATTTCTTCCTCATAAAAAGTAACCTCCCTTATTTGGTTTGTTTTTGTTGCTAAATAGAGAATATCATAAATCCTATAGCATGATTTTACGACCTTCTGTACTTTTCCGTCCTATTCAGAGGACAAAAATAAGCTGTGCTAGCAATATCTTGTCTGCCGGCACAGCTTTGTCACCAAATTTTTCCTATTGTGTTTTTAGAATCTATCTCTTTTCCCCATTTTCAAAGTAAATCCAATATTATTTGGGCATTTCCGAGGGAATGTTCAGATAAACATCCTCTTTTAAGTGAAATCCGCTTCCGATGATCACATCATTCATATTGTTTTTATCCACACTGATTGGTTCCAGACCAATGTACGGAACTTCATACTTTCCATTCTCTATAGTTACCGTATCTCCTTCCGGCAACGGCTCTCCCTTTGCCAGAAGCACCGCACACTCCGCTGCCTTCTGCGACATTTTTTCCACCGGTTTGTAGACTGTCATGACCTGTGTCCCCTCGACGATGCGCTGGCACGCTTCCAGGTCGGCATCCTGCCCCACTACCATAATATCTCCTGCCAGTCTCTTTTCTTTCAGGGCATGTACCACTTTGCTTGCAAGATCATCATTGCCGCACATAATGGCATCCGCTTCCGAGACAATATCCATATGATCATAGATATACGTCCCCGCCAGTTCTGCTTTCCAGCCATCCGCATGCATAGAATCTAAGATCGTCACCTGATTGTCCTCCATGACCTTGCGAAAGCCCTTTTCCACCATAGCAACGTTGCTGTCCACGGCAGAGCCTCCCAGCATCAGCACATTTCCGCCGGCCAGACCGTTTTCCACCAGTGCCTCTCCCATCATGGTACCTACTCTTTCGTTGTCAAATGAGATATACAGGTCAATATCTGTATTCTGCAGCAGTCTGTCATAAGCAATGATCTTAATGCCGGCATCTTTCGCCCTCTGCACTTCCTCTGTTAATCCTTTGGAGTCAATGCATATCACAACGATCACGTCCATTCCTTTATCGATGAAGTAATTGATCTGCTTTTTCTGCTGCTCCAGATCACCGTTCGCATTCTGGACATTCACTTCCGCTCCCAACTCCTTTGCCGTTGAGACGAAAATGTCACGATCCCTCTGCCATCTTTCAATGACAAAAGAATCAAAGCTCATGCCGATCTGAATTTTATCATTTTCCGCGACTTCTCCCTGATCTTTTCCGGTTTCCAGATTTCCGCAGGCACAAAGCAATAACATCATCCCCAGAAGCCACGCAACACATATCCGTCTCTTTTTCTTATACACTGCCTTGTTCCTGTCCCTTTCCCCGGTTTTCCTTATACTCTGTCGGCGTCACACCCACATTTTTCTTAAAACTGCGGCTGAAATAGTTGGGATCCGAATATCCGGTTTTGACACAGATCTCCTTCATGGAGCACTCCGTCGTCTGCAGCAGTTCCTTTGCCTTGTCCATCCTTAAATTGGTCAGGTACTCGATAAAGTTTTCCCCGGTAGTTTCTTTGAATAGTTTACTGAAATAATACGGGCTGATATTTACCTCTCTGGATACATCATCCAGGGAAATATCTTTGTGATAGTTATTCTTAATATAATTCTTTGCTGTTTCGATAATACTGCCCGTCTTTTCTTCCCTTTTATTCAGAACGTTCCGGCAGGCTTCCTTCACTTTTTCCAGGAACCATGTTTTCATGGCCGCTGGTTCCGCCATTTGCATCACCTGCGGCAGATACTCCGCACGGGAATTGAGCTGATAGATCATACCGACTTTTTCATAGGCAATGTGCTCTGACCACAGGACAAATTCCAGCACCTTAAGCCTCATATTCATCAGATCGGAACCGCTCTCCACCATCCAGTCAAAAAATGCCGATGCCGATGCGGAAGCATTGTCAATGTCACCGTCCTCGACTTCCGCAAAAAGTTTTTTCTCCAGCTTCACCGGATAATTTCCACCGTATTCGCATTTGATCGGCAGGTCATCCACATGTGCCACACTGCCGGTGGTCGCCACCAGTGCATTCAGCGCCTCCGTATAAGATTCCGAAGCCATCAGAAAATCTTTCGGTTCTCCGATGCCGATGCGGAAGCTGATATCCGTTCTCTTGCGCAGATATCTGGTGAGTTCTCTGGCTTTTTCAATGAGTTCGATACGCTCATTATAGTCCATCACATCTTTCTCATAAGGTACCAGCACTGCCAGTTTGTTTGCCATGACGGTACCCACAATACAGTCAAAATTTTCTTTCAGACAGTCCCTGACCTCCTGATAATGCCTCTGCATTCTGACACTGCTTCCCACCGCATTCGTCATGTGGTTTCCCTGCTGCTCATCCCCGCATACCACAGCGATCATGTAGGCATATTGCAGCGTGATTCCTAAAATTGACCGGTAATTCTCAATATCCTCGCGAAAATGCTCCTGTAATAAGATATTGTGGATCAGACCGCTTTCAATAATCGGTACGACTGTCTCCAGTTTTTCCTTGATCAACAACTCATTTTTGCGTTTCAGGCGCTCTGCATCGATTCGCTCCATTGCCTTCTGCAATGCTGCAATGATCCGGGTCTTCTCCATCGGCTTGGTAATGTACTCCATGACTCCAAGTTTGATAGCTTCTTTCGCATAATCAAATTTGTCATAAGCTGACATTACGATAAACACTGTATGATTATTGCTTCTCCGGATCTCTTTCATAGCATCGATGCCGTTGATTCCCGGCATCTGGATATCCATGACCGCAACGTCCGGGCGGAAGCTCTCTGCCAGTTCAATCACACTTCTGCCGGTCTTGGCATACTGCACCTCACAGGTATCCTTGAATTCTTTTTCGATGATGAATTTCAGGGAATCGATCACGATTCCTTCGTCATCCGCCAGCATGATCTTATACATCCGTCTTTTCCCTCTCTTTTATCGGAAGATACAGGATTACTTCCGTTCCTTGATCTTTCCCGTCACTTAAAATCGTCATTACATCTTCGTTTTGCGTGAAAAGTTTTAATCTTGCGATAACGTTCCCCATCGCAATACCATTGGAACCGCCGCCTGACTGCTCTTCGTGATAATTGCCGCCAAGTACTTTTTCTATCGTATCCCGGTCCATTCCGATGCCGTTATCCCGGATACTGATCCCCAGCGTATCTCCATCCACATGGTATACCTTCAGCCGGATCTTTCCCTCTCCGTTCATCTCTCTGATGCCGTGATTTACGGAATTTTCCACGATCGGCTGTAAGATCATGCTTGGCATGCAGCTGTCCAGCAGATCCTCCTCAATTTCTTTCCCATAATGGATATCCCCGGAAAAGCGGACATTCAGAATATAAATGTAATGATCCACCAGTTCCAGCTCTTCTCTGACCGTCACGATATCATTACTCTTTTTTACATTATAGCGGAAAAATTCCGCCACATTCTGTACATATTCATAGGTCCGGTCGGCGCCTTCCATCATGGCCAGCTGTGCTCCCGCATTTAACGTATTGAATAAGAAGTGGGGATTGATCTGCGCCTGCAGATACTTTAGCTGTGCATCCTTTAAGTGTGCTTCCATCAAAAGCTCTTTTTCCATTAATGAACGCCGGATTTCCATGCTCTCGCGCAGGCTTTCCAGATACTGTCTGATACTGATCAGCATCTGGTTAAATGCTCCCGTTACCACGCCGATCTCATCCTCCGACTGTACTTGTAACAGTTCGGTATCAAAGTTTCCGCCTGCTACTTCGTCAGCGGTTACCGCCAGATCCTTTAACGGACTGATGATCTCCCCGGTAAGCTTTACTACTATAGATACGCTGACCACAATGACGATGGATAATGCAATCACACTGACCATTTCGAAATTACGGAAAGCAGCCGACAGACGGCTGTAGTTCTCGGAGTTGCTGCGGAACTGTTCGTTGTTCAGACTGTAAATATAGGTATTGATATATTCATACATCTGTGTCGCGTTCTCGTACCGGACGCGGTATTTCTCTACATTTCTCCCACGCTTTGCCTCAATCGTCTGACTTACGAGGTCCAGGTATTCTTCCGACATATGCCGGATACTGCGTTCCATTCTCTGAAAGGTGGCTCCCGTCACCTCATCGCTCATATCCTGCACCAGTTGGGAATATGTCTGTTCATTCCGGTAAAATTCCTCCAGGGAATCACTGGTCTTGGAATTCAGATAATCCGTCATACTGTCCTGCACCGCCATCAATGCATCAGATACTTCGTTCAGCCGCAGATTCCCCTGATAGACCTTATCGATCTCCGAAGACATGCTGTTGATTCCCAGAAGCAATATCACCGTCACTGCAAATACTACCAGATTCGCCAATACAAAAATGCTGCTCATCTTCGCCTGAAGAGACAGCTGTCGAAATTTTTTCCTCATGCGTACCTCACTCTGTCGCTTCCTGCGCTTGTAAATATTCACCCACGTTATTCTGATCAATAATTGTGACATCCGCCGTAAAATACTGGCTGGTATAGCCAAAACGATAGTACTCCTGCAAAGCATCCACGCAGAAAGCTCCCATCTGCTCCGTGTCTATCGAGATCGTTGCATTGACTACATTTCGCTCGATTGCTTTGAGTATCGTATCGGTATCATAATACCCTAAAATTGCGACCTCGCCCACGCAGTTGTAATCTACTACCGCCTGGTAGACACAGGTAGTACTCAGTTCGTTCAGGCAGATAATGATATCCGGCAGTTTTTCATTCATAAAAATATCCCGGATAGATTCCTCCACGGAAAAAGTATTCGTATCGTCCACTGTAATTAAGGAAAGTTCTATCTCCGGTCCCCGGATTTTCTCCTGTTCCAGTGCGTCCTGAATCCCGGAGCAGACAATATTTTGTGCCGAGTTCAGTGCATGGGCATTCACCAGTACCGCTACCGTCATGGGCGCGGTACTCTCACTGACAGAAGCCAGCTTCAATACCTGTCGTCCGTATTCCCTGCCCAGATTATAGCTTCCTACACCGACAAAGCTGCAGCGTGCACTGTGCGTATTGTCACCATACAGTGTCACCACAGGGATGCCCCGTTCTACTGCTTCGTCGATCATCTGTGACATCTCGTCGCTTTCATCCGATTCTACAAAAATACCGTCTACACCGGAGGACATGGCGATCCGCATAAGCTCTGCCCTCGTATACTCCTGAGACAGATGCTCGCCCAGCAGATCCACATATACATTCTCTTCCTGTCCGCGTTCAAAAGCTCCGCGGTATACGGACTGCCAGAAATCCGATTTGCGGTCTTCTGTGATCATCACATAATACCGGTCATATTTTTCTCTGTCTGTTACTTTATGAAATCCCCGCACATAGGAACGAAAGATTACTGTGCATATCGAAATGACTATGATAGCAAAAGCCATAAACCCAATGACGATCCATTGTCCCTTATTACGGCCTGCTCTGTCAGTAGTACGGCTCATGTTTCCCCTCTCTCTCGCAGAAATCCGATTGCAGACTCCGCCCAATATAGATAACCATACCATAATAACGTGGCTTTTTCCATAAGACCACAAAAAAGTCCTCTTGTTTTGACAAAAATGCACTAAAAAATGCTACCTGCCATAGTTATCGCCATAGTTATCCCCATTTTCATGCATGCAAATATTTATGATTTGTCCACAAAAAATACGGAAAGGAAACTATCCCTTCCGTATTCTTACAATGTGCCTTACGCTACACGGCACACTTTACAGTCTTCCGTATAATTTTGCCATCTTATAAATCTTTTTCGCAAGCTTCGGATCCAAAGCATCCTTATCCATACGCCATTTCCAGTTGCATCCCAGAGTGGAGGGAGTGTTGATCCTGGCGCTGCTGTCCAGCTCCAGATAATCCTGCATGGGAATGATTGCGGTATCCGCACAGCTGGACAATGCTGCCCGGATGATCTCAAAGCAAAGCTTCTTGTCATTCTTATGTCCCAGATATTTCTTTGCAAATTTCTTGTCCTTCTCCGGCATATTCTGTAAGAACCCCACCGCAGTATCGTTATCGTGGGTTCCGGTATAGACCACACAGTTCTTGTCATAATTGTGCGGCAGATATTCACTGTCATTTCCGGCATCAAAAGCAAACTGAAGAATCTTCATTCCGGGATACCCGGTCTTCTTCACCAGCCGGATCACGCTGGGAGTCAGAAATCCCAGATCTTCCGCGATCACTTTCTTCCTGCCCAGTTTCTTCTTCATGACATCGAATAATTCGTAACCGGGGCCTTTTTCCCAATGGCCGTTCTCCGCCGTCGGATCTCCGTAAGGAACGAACCAGTATTCATCAAAGCCGCGGAAATGATCAATACGAAGCACATCATACAGCTGATAGCAATAGGCGATCCGCTGCATCCACCACGCATAACCGGTCTTCTTATGATAACTCCAGTCGTAGAGTGGGTTGCCCCATAACTGTCCGGTCTCGGAGAAGTAATCCGGCGGGCAGCCTGCCACACCGATGGGACGACCTTCCCTGTCTAACTGGAACAGCTTCGGATTCGCCCAGGTATCGGCACTGTCAAATGCCACATAGATGGGAATATCCCCTACGATCTCAATACCTTTCTTATTGGCATAGGCTTTCAGTTCTTTCCACTGTTTTGCAAACAGGTACTGTTGGAAGCAATAAAATGCGATTTCTTCCGCCAGCTTCTTACGGTATTTGCGAAGTGCCGCTGCTTTTCTGAGACGGATGTCCTCGTCCCATTCCATAAAGCAGACACCGCCAAAAGCATTTTTCACCGCCATATACAGAGCGTAGTCATCCAGCCAGTACGCATTTTCCGTAAGGAATTTCTGATAGTCTCCGGTCTCTGTAAGACCCTGTTCCCTGGCATTGTCAAACGCAATTTTCAGGACTTTAAAACGGGACAGATAAATCTTCTCATAGTCCACATAATGCTCATTGTCTCCGAAATCATAGCTGTCACAGATCTCTTTTGTCAGATAGCCGTCTTCGATCAGAAGCTCCAGGTCAATATAGTAGGGGTTCCCCGCAAAGGTGGAAAAGGACTGGTACGGAGAATCGCCGTAGCCGGTAGGGCCTAACGGCAGGATCTGCCAGAGATGGTTGCCTGATTTTTCCAGGAAGTCCACAAAACGGTAACTTTCCTTACCGAAAGTTCCGATACCATATGTCGAGGGAATACTGGATATCGGCAGCAGAATTCCCTGTTTTCTTACATTTTTCTTCATAGCTTTTGTATTCCTTTATATTTCTGTGCTTTCGTACATTACTTATCCGATGCTCTCTGATTAAAAAAATAACTATTCAGTCCTTGTCATGAGCTCTGAATAGTTATTTCGAGTGGAAGCAAGGGGGCTCGAACCCCTGACCTTTCGCGTGTGAGGCGAACGCTCATCCCGGCTGAGCTATGCTTCCATAATTACGCAATGCGGATAACAGGACTTGAACCTGCACGTCTGTTGACAATAGAACCTAAATCTATCGCGTCTGCCACTTCCGCCATATCCGCTTACTAACTGCCATATCTGACGATTAGCTTAAAACCTTGACAAACGGGAATGCTCTCTGCCAAAGGACCTTGAATAATTATACTCTTCCTTCCTTTTGCTTGTCAAGCATCCCCGCCGCATCTGTTTCTATTTTATTCTGTAATCTCTCTTGTCGTTACTGGTTCTCCAATGTGGCATATGATCTTTTTATAGATCCTTACGAGGAAATAGGTACTTAAGAGCAGGCTGGCCAGTTCCGCGATGGGAAAGGCCCACCAGATCAATGTCACTTCACCGCTTAAGGACAAAAGCTTTGCCACCGGAAGCAGCACGCACATCTGTCTGGCCACGGACACGATCATACTGTAGACGCCGTTACCCAGTGCCTGGAATACGCTTCCCACCACGATACAGAAGCCAGCAAACACAAAGCTTAGGGAAATGGTCTCCAGCGCCGGAACACCGATGGCGATCAGGCTTTCCTCCGCATCAAACATACGCATGAGCTGTGCCGGGAAGATGTGCATTACAATCAGTCCCACGCACATGATACCCACACCGTAAGCCACACTATGCTTAATCGTCCTAATAACCCGGTCCTTATGCTCTGCGCCATAATTGTAGGCAATGATAGGCACCATGCCGTTATTCAGTCCAAACACCGGCATAAACACAAAGCTCTGCAGCTTAAAGTAAATGCCGAACACTGTCTGGGCGGAACCGAATGCCGCCAGGATCAGGTTCATTCCATAGGTCATCAGGGAACCGATAGCCTGTACCACGATGGAAGGGGCTCCCACCTTATAAATCTGTCCGATCAGATGACCGTTGGGATGGAATCCTTTCATGGAAATATCCAGTTCCTTATTGAATTTCAGATTAAACCATAATGCCATGGATGCGGCAACGATCTGTCCAAACACGGTAGCCACTGCAGCACCGGCGATTCCCATGCGGGGCATACCGAAATACCCAAAGATCAGGATCGGATCCAGAATGATATTGATGATCGCGCCGGTTGACTGGGTAATCATCGTATATATGGTCTTACCGGTAGCCTGTAGCAGCCTCTCAAAAGTCGTCTGCAGAAAAATACCCATTCCCGCCACACAACAGATCGTCAGATAGGTCACACCGTATTCCCGCACCTCCATAACTTCCGTCTGGCTGGAAAAAAACGGTCTGCTGATCAGTGCACCGATCACCGCAAAGCCTATATAGCTGGCAATTGCGATAAAAATACCGTTTCTGGCAATAATATTGGCTTTCTCAAAATCCTTTTCTCCCAGGGTTCTGGACAAGAAGGCATTGATACCTACCGCTGTTCCCACCGCCACAGCGATCATCAGACTCTGGATGGGGAATGCCAGAGATACAGCACGTAGGGCATATTCGTTGATCCTGGACACGAAAATACTGTCCACAATATTGTACAGTGCCTGTACCAGCATGGAGATCATGATTGGCAGAGACATGGATATGATCAATTTATCGATAGGCATTGTGCCCATTTTATTTTCGCGAAGGGTTTCTTCCGGCATATCGTCACTCCTAAAAGTATCTGCAAACAAAGTCAAACGTCACGAATGTTTATTATAGGTTGCCCGCAGCGGAATGTCAAGGCATGTCGCATTTTTCACTTGAAAACGACGTATGGGTGTGCTATAATAATTGCGCTTGTGCTGGGATTCCTTGCGATGCTCGGAGTTGCAAAGGTGCTTCAGCTTACAAGAAGGCTCACTCAGGACGGAAGCATTGACGTGCGCAGACTGCTCGGTGAAAAGGGCAGGGTATATATCCCGATTCCCGCAAACGAAAGCGGAGAGGGAAAGGTGACAATAGCGGCAGGAGAGCGTTTCATAGAGCTTTCGGCTGTCACCGATGAACAGGAAGCAATCCCCACGGGAACGCAGGTGCGGATAATAGACGTGCGTGGCGATGTCGTGGC
>ENA-OPMP01000974-OPMP01000974.1-human-gut-metagenome-genome-assembly--contig:-NODE-974-length-13419-cov-1.902050_pt1 | contig 13419 bp, 9 predicted proteins | sample MGYA00241527_ERZ501751 | MGnify/ENA primary metagenome ERZ501751 (study PRJEB25962, sample SAMEA2042647) | human gut metagenome | biome: human gut; feature: human-associated habitat; material: faeces... | reverse complement strand
CATCTCATCCCTACGCTAGGATAAGAACCGAAATCAAGACAAAAATAGAAAGTTTTTTACAAAGAGAAAAATATTTTCAGAAACTTTTCTGACATTTTTTCAAAGACAGAAGATGCTTCTTGAAAATTCCCCTGATCGAAAAAGCCAGCCAACAATTGTTGTTTTTCTTGTTTTCGAATTGCTTCAGCTACATCCGAAAATTCTTCACATGTAGTGTTTTTAGCAAGAAATACGCCCCATGCGTGCTGGTCCCTCATTGTTTCCAGCAGCCGCCACACTGCGTCCATCCCAAATTCTATTTTCAGTGCTGCAAATTTCTCCGCTCGAATGCGTTCTCTTTCCTCTTCCTCCTTCGTCCAGCTCTTTTCTTCTTGATTGTCTAAAAGCTCTTCCATAGGCAGGCAGTTCCATTCCAGAAATATCCATCCAAATTTTCCCACAGGATCACTGGATTCCGTGCAGCGTATCCATGTTTTCAGAACTTCTATCCAATCTGTCCAACCATATTCTTTACTACCACAAAGTTCAGTTCTTAACCAATATTGCATTGGTTGTAATGCTGTTGATGAGAATTGTGTTGCATCAAACTGCTCTGCCATCTCCAGTAGAACATCCTGTCCCAGCCGACGATACTCTTTCAACAGGTTTTCTATTTGCCCAAGCCATTTCTTCTGTAGTGCTGTACGATAAACAACTCGTGTGATTTCATCGTAAGCTTCAAACAATTCTTGTTCTAGGATTAATTGAGCGGGTCGTTCCTTCTTTCCTCGGCGATGTCCTCGAATCAGTGAGGTTTTACGGAGCAGTTCAATGCCGAATTTCACTCCGAAATCTGGATTTTGCTGAATTATCTGAATCGTCAGAACCTTTTTCTCTTCAAGAGTCAGCGCCGTATGAGAACTCCATAGGCAAAGTGCATCTAACAGATGCTGTTTTGCCTCTTTATCATTCTGTTCTCCTTGCAATGCTAGCCGATACAGTATTTGGCAAGCTGAAAGACATGTATTCTCTCGTTCTATTAAAGTATCTAGCGTCCAGAGGATTTCATTTTGTCCCCCCAGCTGTTCTTCTTTCTTTAAAAATTCAAGCACAGCTTCCGGAGCTGCTTCAGCAAGGATTCGAAGTTCCTTTATGATGCACTCTTTACAATTATCTTTATGAAAAAAGGAAAGGACTTCCCTCACCTGAGCATCAATCATATTTTGATCTGACCCAGTCTCCGCAAAACAAATGTAATTTTTAAGCAACCGTTGAAGAATGCCATACCTTCTATGATTTTGTGCTGCATCTGTGCAGGAGAGTGCCGCACAGATTTCCTGGTGCATCCGTTGCCCCATGGCACTTTCTATGTCTATGTTCAATGCCAGCCACGCTTCTTCATCATTGACGATTTGATACCACGCTCCAACTTTTTTGATTGGGCTGTCATCTATCCGCAATAGTTCCTCATATTTTCGTTCCACTACAGGATATGGTGTTTCAGCCAATCGTGCAACCAGCTGTTTCTCTTTCTCGTCTAAAATATTGTAGTGTCGCAGAAGTACAAGCGGTTGCAACAAATCAATATCTGCCGCACTCATCCATTCCGGCTGTAAATCGGCTTCATTTCCCGGAATTTTTCGGATGAGTGCTGGAAGATTTCCGTGTGTATAACTATAAAGTTCATCAGCATTTGCGCTATCGATGCCCATCTCCTGCAACGCCTGAAGATACTGCGTTTTCCATTGCGGAAGCAATCGAATTACATTCTTTTTTGCAGCACCCTTTCCCTCGCAGAGAATAGTTTGGTTACGTCCTGATACCCGCCCGTTATACGGAAACCTCAACAGGAAATATGCGTTTTCGCATAAGCTGTCCAAATTATGATACGTCGTTTCGCTGCAAACAACAGTCACCTGTTCGGCCAATGCCGAATCTTGCATCAGCGCAGCCAAGCAGAATCCATATGCTTCGATTCGGGATTCTGCCGCCACACGGCATATCTTTTCATTCACCTTTTTGCGAAAAGCTTCCAGCTGCTCTTCCCTACCGATTTGGAACATTGCCTGATTAAGCGGAGGATTTGTCCTTTGTACAAACTGCTCCCATGCATGCGCAACAGAATCTATTTCCATCGCTTCATTTTCCAGATAGTTTTGTATTAGCCATGCACAAACCGCCGGTTCCGAGTTAAGCCAATCGCACAAAACAGATGCGTCATATACATAGACTGCTTTCCATTCATCTCTGTGTTCCGCCTCCCACTCTGTAAGTGATATATTGTAAGCCCATATTTTAGGCACTACGAGATAGAAAGTAGTATCTGATTTTTTCACTCCAAGCGGACGGGTTGTGCGTTTTCCATAATCGCTGTTGATTTTTTCCAAGGAATCCGCATTGGTTCCAAATTCCCACACGCTAGTTCCCTGTGCCACATAAGGCGTTTTTGTTCCGTTATCCACGATTCCATCATATCCCGGTGCCCAAATATCATCTTCCTCTGGCGCGCGAAGATACGAATAATCCGGGCAACTGCTTCGGATCAACCGCTTGATAATTTCTGGCAGCAGTCCTTCCGACTTTTTCTTTTGTTCGCTCATCAATCGTTCGAGCATTTTACTTGTGAACAATTTCATAGACATCCCTCCACAAGCAACTTTGTTTTAATTTCAGGGTAATATTCTTCCTAACTAAAGAGTAAAAAGTTAGTTTTTCCGCTCACGAACACTCGACATTAGACATTATTTGTTATCTCCCGCTGTCATCGAACTTCCGCCAATCCCAAAGAACTTATCAAAGAAGCTCTTCAGCTTATCGATCACGCCTTGCTTCTTCTGCGCACGGCCACCGCCGCCAAAGCGGGAAACAGGAGGCATCAGCTTATCAATGTCAGTGCCCACAGTTTTGATCTCGCCATCACGGAACGCATTGGCCAGATACTTGCGGGTCTCCGGCTCTTTCAGCTTTTCCTCCTGAATGATTTGGACAAGCTCTTTCTCTCGCTGTTCGGACACATAGCTGTTCCACTCTGCCATCACGTCATCCACATCGTTGACCCCTGCAATAAAGGTTTCAATCAGTTGCTTTTTGCTGCGCAGTTCCGGGCTGGCGTCAATCGCCTTGCGAATCGTGATGAGCACCTCTTTGTCATCGCAATGGGTGTCATGGTACTTTTTGACCAGCATCAGGATGTAGTCAATGTTAATTTCGACCTGCCGAATCAGCTCCACCTCGAACACCACATCATCCGTGATATCCTCTTTGGTTTCATCGTGCTTCTTGTTACGCCATTCATCCCGCAAATCCTGATAGCGGCCCAAATAGTCCTGTAAATCCCGTTCAGAGATCAGTTCGTTGCCCTTGAAATCGTCAAAGGAAGACAGCAAGTTCCGCATCCGCAGCAGTGCGCCAAACAGCACGATAAAGTCTTTCTGGTTCTGCTCTCCGATGATCTGCGGCTCTGTCAACGGGAACTTCTGCGTCAGGTCATCGATCATGTCCGTATAGCCCTGATGGTATTTTCCCTGCTCGTCCATATAACCGTGGTAGTAGTCCGCATATTTGCGCAGCAGAACGATGCCGCCCGCATTTTTATCTCCGAACAGCGAAATTGCCGCATCCACTCTCTTTTGCAGGTTGCGGAAGCAGACGATATTGCCAAAGGTCTTGATGCTGTTCAGGATACGGTTTGTCCGGCTGAACGCCTGAATCAGACCGTGCATCTTCAGGTTTTTGTCCACCCAAAGGGTGTTCAGCGTGGTGGCATCGAAGCCCGTCAGAAACATATTGACGACGATCAGCAGGTCAAGTTCCTTGTTCTTCATGCGGAGCGATACATCTTTGTAGTAATTCTGGAACCGTTCGCCATCGGTGGAGTAGTTCGTATGGAACATCTCGTTGTAATCCTGAATGGCTGCGTCCAGAAAATCCCGGCTGCTTTGGTCAAGGTTGGAGGTATCTTCCGGGTTTTCCTCGTCCAGAATGCCATCCGTTTCCGCTTCATTGGCTCCATAGCTGTAAATGGTGGCAATGCGCAGCCGCTTGGTCGGGTCTGCTGCCATCTGCTTTTTGAACTCCTGATAATACAGCTTTGCCATCGGCACAGAAGCCACGCAGAAAATCGAATTAAAACCGCTGACGCGCTGTTTTTGCTTGATTTCCTCCACCGCACCACGCTGGGCAGAGGCCACCTCTGCCACATTCGTCAGCAGATTAAACTCATACGATTTGTCTCCCCGATAGGTTTTCTGGTCGAAGTGGTCGAGGATGTACTTTGTCACCAGAGAAATACGCTTGGGTGCCATGAACGCCTTTTCCCGGTCGATATCCCAAACCTGTTTATCGTCCATGTCTGGCTCTGTGTCCATCGTCTTGATGTAGTCCACCCGGAACGGCAGCACATTCTTGTCGTTGATGGCATCCACGATGGTGTAGGTGTGCAGTTGGTCGCCGAACGTCTGCGCCGTGGTGAAATAGCGTGGATCAGTGGAGCTTCCTGCGTTGACTGCAAAAATCGGCGTTCCAGTAAAGCCGAACAGGTGGTACTTTTTGAAATTGTGAACAATGGCCTTGTGCATATCACCGAACTGGCTGCGGTGGCACTCGTCAAAGATAATCACAACGTGCTTCTGGTAGACTTCATGCCCCGGATTCTTCTTGATGAAGGTCGCCAGCTTCTGGATGGTGGTAATGATGATATGTGCTTCCGGGTTTTCCAACTGGCGTTTCAGAATCGTGGTGCTGGTGTTGGAGTTTGCCGCGCCCTTCTCGAAGCGGTCATATTCCTTCATGGTCTGGTAGTCCAAGTCCTTGCGGTCTACCACAAACAACACCTTGTCGATGTAGGGCAGCTGCGATGCCAGCCGTGCCGTTTTGAAAGAGGTCAGCGTCTTGCCGGAGCCAGTGGTGTGCCAGATGTAGCCGCCGCCCTCGATACTGCCATACTTTTTGTAGTTGTTGGCGATCTCGATGCGGTTCAATATCCTCTCGGTTGCAGTGATCTGATATGGGCGCATCACCATCAGCATCTTTTCTGAGGTGAAGATGCAATACCGGGTCAGCACGCTCAGAATCGTGTGCTTTGCAAAGAATGTCCGGGTAAAGTCGATCAGATCCGTCAGCACGCGGTTGTTCGCATCAGCCCAGTAGGAGGTAAATTCAAAGCTATTGCTGGTCTTTTCCTTTTTCGTCTTGCCGTGTTTGGCGTCCTTGATGGCATTGTAGCGGGTGCTGTTGGAGTAGTACTTGGTATTTGTGCCGTTGGAGATCACAAAAATCTGCACATACTCATACAGCCCGCTGCCAGCCCAAAAGCTGTCCCGCTGGTAACGGTTGATTTGGTTGAACGCCTCCCGGATGGCCACCCCGCGCCGCTTCAGTTCCACATGAACCAACGGAAAGCCGTTGACCAGAATCGTCACATCATAGCGGTTATCATGCCGTGCGCCGTCTGCTTGTTTTACCTCATACTGGTTGATGACCTGCAGGCGGTTGTTGTGGATGTTCTTCTTGTCGATCAGCGTGATATTTTTGGAACTGCCATCATCCCGGTGCAGCACCTGCACATTATCTTCCTGAATCTTCCGGGTCTTTTCGGGAATATGCTCGTTGGGGTTGGCAATTACATCACTAAAGAACTGCAGCCACTCCGTATCGGAAAACTGGTAGTGGTTCAGCTCTTCCAGTTGGCTGCGGAGGTTAGCAATCAGTTCATCCTCGGTATGCAGCGGCAGATAGGTGTAGCCCTGCTCGCACAACAGCCGGATAAACTCTTTTTCCAGTTCCGCCTCACTCTGGTAGCTGTCAGAGCGCACCTTGGAGGGTTCATAGGTGGCAACAACGGTATCTTCACTCGTGCTTGCGACAACGTTGAACGAAATCATATATTGCGCTCTCCTTATCCAAATTACTTCCCAAGTCTGTTCTCATTGCATCTACTATTTTCTGAATATACTCTCTCATTAAGGGCATACGTTTCTTTTGCTCTTTCTCATAGCAATCTATCTTATATCTATATTCGCTATAATCCTCATCTGTGGGATAGTATATTTGATATATTGTGCCATCTTCATCTTCTTCGTACATATCGTCTGCCCGATCTGGATCATTGTCGTCTTTGAACTTTTTGTATTCATTTACAGATGTACGCAGCACCTCATAATACTTTTTATACTCTTCTGTCGTTTTTTCAGAAGCGAGCAACTTCATTCTTGACTTGTATGATGCTATCTTTTCAAAGTATTCTTTGTCGAATATCTTTTTCCAATCTTTTAATAGTAACTCTACCTGTTCAAAAACTTCAAGGTAAAGCTCCAATCTTTTTTGATGTATTATTTTTCGCATTTCATTATCTCGCGTAATTTTAGAAGTCAGAAATGCTGTCAGAATGGATGCCGTCAATGTTAAAATCGCACTCAATATAACTTGCTCCGTTGTCACCTCATCATCCTCTTTCTTTGAACGTCAGCAGTTTATCTCTGTAATACTCATACTGCCTTTGTCTTGCTTCAATCTCTGCGGGCAGGCCGCTGGTCAAATCATTGCAGATGGCATCAAAGCGGTCAAGAATAGAAACAACGCGCTTCTGTTCCTCAATGGGCAGCACTGGCAGATTTATCTCTCCCAGTCGTTCACCACTCACATGGGGAACACCTGCACCACGCTTCATTCCATTCAACTCTGCTTCCTTGTTTTTTAGTACGTAGTACAGATATCTCGGTGCAACAACTTCTTTCTTCGCTTCATATCCAAAGCCATCTGTAATAAAAATCGGTTCATTCCAGTAAGAAACAAATCCAGCAGATGCACCGCTCCGAGCCACTGCGACAATTTCGCCGATGTGATTAGCACGGTCAATATAATATGCTGGTTCCTGTCCGCCCAAAATCACGGGAATATTACCAGCGTTTTCGTTTTTCTTGGTAATGTACTCACCTCGAAAAACATTTGCAACCTCACTCAGCGGCAACATGGCATAACCAAACACATACTGTAGGAGCTTAATCAGTGCTCTGCTCTGCTCTGCTCTGCTCTGCTCTGCTCTGCTCAAAATTGTGTTGCCGGTTTCTGCAAATGTCAAGAGCTTATCTCGGTAATACTCGTACTGCTTCTGCCGGGCTTCAATTTCTGCAGGCAAGCCAATATTGAGGTCAGAACAGATTTTCTCAAAGTTGTCCAGCACTTCGACTAAACGTTGCTGTACTTCTAATGTTGGAATAGGAATTTTAATTGCTTTTAATTCTTCAACCGAAGGAATATTCTTTATTGCACCGCCTCTTGCCACACTATTCAATATTTTTGATATTGTGTTATCAAAAAAGTATTGCAAGTAAAAAACATTGATTCTATTTGTAGGGGTTAATTTTAATAACGCTTGATTTATCACGCCTTCCGGCGCATTTTCAGGAATCACAAATGTTTTCCCAATCGTTCCAGAACAGCTAACAATCATCTCCCCCGGATGAACTGCAAATCTCTTTAATTCCTCGTATTTTTGCTTATCAATATAATACCTAAACTCCAGCTTGCGATATATAGCATGTTGCTGTTCATAAACCGCATAACCTGTTGGTTTAAATATTTCCTTTTTCAATGCTCCGCCAAAGGGGCCTCGCACAAATCTGCAAATATTGCCAAGTGTTTCCACAACCACATCATCCTTAGGAGTCAACAGTTTATCCCTATAATAGCCATATTGCGTATTCCTCGCCGTAATCTCTGTCATAAGATTTTGGGTCAACTCGTCTATTTTTTCTGTGTAACTATCTAAAATACGTACTATTTCTTCTTGAACCTCAATAGGCGGTACTGGCACCACGTATGCCCTAATCATTTTTAGATTCAAGCCTCCACGTGTGCCGTCTCCCGACGATATTTCTCGTATTCTTGCATACTGTGATCGCAGGTAATGAAACAAATATTTGCTTATAACTGTTTCATCAACTACAATCGCGCATAATGACTGATTGGTACACAATGGGATTCTTGTTATCGCTACTTTTCCTCTTGTTTTTCCTTGTCCTGCTAGCGCTATAACAACCGTTCCAACTGGCACCATTTTTGTGCTCGTTTCGTCATAGCCTTTTGGGGTTATTTTCTTTTCGGTAAACGTAACTTCTTCTTGATTTACCTCGCCAGAACTCATCCACGGAATTGTTCCATTTTCCCAGTATTCAGGGTGTGTTGTTTTTGGCGTAGCCCCCGGAAAGCACATTGCAAAATCGCCAATTCTTTTGTATTCCACACCATTCGGGCAAAGTTCTCGAAGCAGTTTATCCAGTTTACTCATTTTTCATTTCCCACCTAATACAGCTCATCGTTTGCTTTTTTTGTACAATCATCGGATAAATCATATAATTCCAAGGCATTAGTTTAAGCAAATATGGAATGTTATCTGTTCTAATGATTTCAAACTCATCGTTATACACATAAATCACATATTTGATTTTATCCTTGAATTGATAAATATAATTCAGAATTTTCTTATCTCTGCTAAGGCGATAGTTTTTGAAATTTTCTTGTCTACGCATATCGCCTTGCGACATACCATTGATCCAGTCTGTATACACGCATTCTGCCATTCCTAGTGCGCTTTCATCATACTCGATCATGAAAACTCCTATTTCTTTAGCTCCATTATATTTTTCAAGGCTTTGAAGATGTTTTTTCCAGCTATTTTGAAAAGATTTCTCCAAATCTTCATAACTATGTGCACCATATTCAAAAATCCAGCTTGTTGAGCGTAGCGTATTACACTCCATTTCATGCTCCCACTGCTTTCTTACCTCTTCTTGCTCTTTTTGAACTGCACTTTGAAAGGCTTGTTCGTCTTTCTTGTGTTCCGCTCCTTTTCGAGTAGTTTTAGATGATGTAATCTGAAAATGTTCTATAAATCCTTTTCGGAATATAAAATCAGGGAACTCACTAAGGCGTTCATTCGGTTTAGCTGTTCTCAGGATGCTCGCAATTTCAAACCTATCATCTTCTAATAATCCAAAACAGCTTTTATAGCATTCGTGATTTACAAGCCACTGCCAAAGCCCATTATTAAATTCATCATCAGTTACATTTAGAATTGTACGGTGTCCAAAAGGTTCCTCACAGGGCACATCATCACGCCAAAAGAATCCCCGCTTCACCAAATCCAAACAGTTTTGTTCTTTTATTCCTCTTTGGGTTGTCTGCCCCATAAGTATCTCCTTTCCATTTTATTCAATTGAATTTGTTTCCAAATACCTATCAAAATCGCTCTGGTACAGTCGATCCTGCACCACACGGTACTTTTCAAACTCCGTTTCGGCGTGCATCTTTGCAAGCTGTGCCGAGATTGTGCCTGCATCCTTCAGCACTTCCAGATCATCTGCCTGCAAATAGATATCCAGCCGCTTGGCCCAGTCCTCCATGGTCATGGGGATATGACGGCGGGCACGGTTCTCGGCAAGGTCGAGATATGCCGAAACGATCAGCTCCATGGACTTCATTTCATCTTCGGTCAGGTAGTTTTTCGCCACCGAAACATCGCTCTTTTTAATTTTGCCGTTGGGAGCATCCTTCCATGTGTGAAGCCCCATGTGCGGCTTTTCGGCATCGGCATTTTTGCAAAAAGATTTGGTTCGTAAGCAGCTCTGCCGCCGTATGGCGATGCACGGCATAGTGCATCTTGTTCTGTACCTTCGCAAAGAACTCTTTTGTGGTCAGCGCATTGCGGTCATAATCCAGCGAAGTAGCGTAAATGTCTGTGAGTTTCTGGTAGAAGTTGCGCTCCGAAATACGAATTTCCCGGATGCGCTCCAACTGCTCTTCAAAGTATTTCTTGGTCAGGACTGTGCCTCCGTTTTTCAGGCGTTCCTCGTCCATTGCCCATCCCTTGATGGTGTACTGCTCCACGATCTGGTTCGCCCAGACACGGAACCGCACCGCCCGCTGGTTGTTCACCTTGAAGCCGACCGCAATAATCATTTGCAGATTATAGTGGTTCACGCTGCGAGTAACCTGTCGGCCACCCTCATTTTGAACTATTCGGAATTTCCGAATAGTTGCCGCTTCGTCCTGCTCATGGTCAGCATAAATCTTCTTGATATGCTCATTGATGGTCGGAAGCCCCACATCGTAAAGAGTCGCCATCATCTTTTGCGTCAGCCAGATGTTTTCATCCTCGTAGCGCATCTCGATGCTGTCCTTGTCCTCCCCTGTGGAGGCAACAAAAGTCAAATATTCCGCCGCAGAAGAACGTACCAATGCAGAATCTTTCTTTTCGCTTTCCATCTCAGCCCTCGATTTCTGCCACGATCTGGTCAATGGCGGCCCGCAGTTCGTTTTCTCGTGCTACGATTTGCGCAATTTCAGCGTTCAGCTTCACAATATCGATCTTCTCGCGGGTATCCTTGGCTTCCACATAAGTGGAAACCGACAGGTTATAGTCATTTTCCTGCACCTCGGAATACTCTGCCAGATGGGAGAAGTGTGCTTCTTCTGTCCGCTGTGCAAAGGTGTCCACTATTTTGTTAATGTTCTCCGGGGTGAGTTTGTTGTTGTTCGTCACCTTGACGCACTCGGAAGAAGCATCAATGAACAGCACCTTATTGTCCGTTTTACCCTTTTTCAGCACCATGATGCAGGTGGCAATACTGGTACCAAAGAACAGGTTGCTCGGCAACTGGATGATGCAGTCAATGAAGTTGTTGTCCACCAGATATTTGCGGATTTTCTGTTCTGCGCCGCCACGGTACATGATGCCGGGAAAACAGACGATTGCAGCCGTACCGTTGGAAGCCAGCCATGCCAGCGAGTGCATAATAAAGGCCAAGTCTGCCTTGCTTTTCGGAGCCAGAACACCAGCCGGGGCAAAGCGCGGGTCATTGATGAGCAGCGGATTCTCGTCACCGGCCCACTTGATGGAGTACGGCGGGTTCGATACGATCAGCTCAAAAGGTTCATCATCCCAGTGCTGCGGATTTGTCAGCGTGTCCTCACAGGCAATGTCGAATTTGTCAAATTCGATGTCGTGCAGGAACATATTGATGCGGCACAGGTTGTACGTTGTGATGTTGATTTCCTGTCCAAAGAAGCCGTTGCGGACAGCGTCCCGTCCCAGCACCTTTTCTGCCTTCAGCAGCAGCGAACCGGAACCGCAGGCAGGATCATAGACCTTGTTGATTCCCTTCTTGCCTACCGTACCCAGCCGGGTCAGCAGTTCCGACACATCAGCAGGCGTAAAGAACTCGCCGCCGGACTTGCCCGCATTGCTGGCGTACATGGTCATCAGGTATTCATAGGCATCGCCAAAGGCATCAATGTCATGCTCTTTCACATCGCCAAGGTTCATATCTGCCACGCCGTTCAGCAGTTTCACGAGCTTCTCATTGCGCTTGGCAACAGTCGCACCCAGCTTATTGCTGTTGACATCGTAATCATCAAACAACCCTGCAAACTGCCCCTCGGAGGAGCTGCCCTTTGCGGATTCCTCAATGTGCCGGAACACCGTTTCCAACGTTTCGTTGAGGTTTTCATCGCTGGCCGCTTTTGCCCGTACATTGCAGAACAATTCACTGGGCAGGATGAAGAACCCTTTTTCCTGTACCAGCCCTTCCCGTGCCTGCTCTGCCTCTGCATCAGACATATCCTCATAGCGGAAGTCCGGGTTGCCTGCATCAATTTCGCCCTGATTGATATAGCTGGCAATGTTCTCCGAAATATAACGGTAGAACATCGTACCGAGAACGTAGCTCTTGAAATCCCATCCGTCCACTGCGCCGCGCAGATCATCCGCAATCGCCCAGATTGCACGGTGCAGCTCTTCGCGTTCCTGCTCTTTTTTGGTGTCTACCATTTTTATTTCCTCCATCAAATGCGGATTTCCGCATTGTTTTCTTTCATTTTAACATAGTAAATGTACCACTATTGGTACACCATGGTGTTTTTCCCAGAAAGGATATACTTTCCCTTTATACTATCCTAGTAAAGCGTACCACAGCTTTTCCGTGATTGCAAGCCGATAAAAATTTCTATTGCTTTTTCGGGGTCGAATTATCACTTATATGTACAGACCCCCGCCAACATCCGCTAGCGGGGGTCTACTACGCTTACAGTTCTACGCTGTTCTGCCTGTTCTTCTTCTGGCTCTTATCTGCGGTCTGCTCCTGCTCCCTCATAAGCCCAATGACCTGCTGCATCTTTTCGGCACCGAAATAGTTCCATACTCGCCTGAAATCACGTTTCATCGCATAGAGCTGCGAGTTTTCAGCCTCCACCTCTTTCAGCCGCTGGCTTAGATGATGGGTAGCCTTCTTCTCGTCCTGATAGAAATACTGGTACTTATCCCTCTCGTTCTTAACCTCCCAGTACTTCCGATGGAGGGCAAAGAGTACCTTCACCAACTTCTGGATCAGCGGCATGGCCTTCTTCTCCTGATAGCTCTTGGCGGTCTCAAATGTGGCTGCTTCTGGCACCCATTCTTCTGGCCGCCGGGAGTACTGCGCTGACAGGTTTTCCAGCCCCTCCATGATGGGAGCCAGCTTGTTCAGCTTCTGGCTCTGCTTCTGGTAGGTCAGCTCTGCTTTCTGTACCCGCTGTTCAGCGGCTTCTACGGCTGTCTGCGCTGTTTCCAGCTGTTCCTGCATCTCGGTCAGGTCGGTCTGGCACTCCTGCTTGGCAGCTTCCAGAGCCGCTACCTCTTTACTACGCTCCTGCTTTTTGAAGTCCAGCACAGACAGGTGCTCTTCGTGGGTGCCTTTCTGTTCCCACTCGATGCCGTGCCGCTCCATCACGGCGGCAAGCTGCTCTTTCTCGGCGTTGATCCACTGGTTCAGCTCGGATTCCCGTTTAGAACCGCCTGCAAAGCCCAAGGCCTTCAGAGCCTGCTTCAGGGACACCTTGGTGTCCAGTCCTTTGCCCTTCCAGCCGGACACATACGGCACGAAGTCGATGTGCAGATGGGGCGTAGCTTCATCCATGTGGAGGAATGCTCCGAACACCCGCAGTGTCGGGTTACGTTCTTGGAAGCCCTGCATATACTCGTCCAGCAGTTCCTTTGCCAGTGCGCCGTTCTCGGTCAAGACACCCATATCATCTTTGTTGCCGATCTGGACGATCAACTCATGGAAGAGCTTTTCCTGCTTGCCTGTCCGCAGGTGCTCATAGTAGTCGTTGATACAGCGGTCCTTGCGCTTCTGCTTGGCATTGTAACGCTTCACTGCCTCGTCAAACAGTTCGTGGTACACCTTCTGAATCGGTTCATCCCGGTACACAACATTCAGGCTGCTGCGCTCCGGGTCTACGTTTTCAGCGGTGAAACTTCTCCGGTTATGGTTGAGGGAGCCGGGACCCCGCATTGCGGAAATGGTTCTTTTCAATCGCACGTCCTTTCTCTGTGGAAGTAACTGGTGCCGGACACGGCAAAGGCTTTGTTACTTTCGTCGAAAGTAACGCAAAAGCACTTTTGAC
>ENA-OPMP01000965-OPMP01000965.1-human-gut-metagenome-genome-assembly--contig:-NODE-965-length-13515-cov-1.566270_pt1 | contig 13515 bp, 10 predicted proteins | sample MGYA00241527_ERZ501751 | MGnify/ENA primary metagenome ERZ501751 (study PRJEB25962, sample SAMEA2042647) | human gut metagenome | biome: human gut; feature: human-associated habitat; material: faeces... | reverse complement strand
ATAATGAACATATCATCACTGCGGCCTTTGATACGGTCGATACGGATATGGGTACGGCCACATGGGCATTTTCCGGGAAGAATACGGGTTAAATCGCGGGTACGATAGCGAATTAACGGCATCATTTCACGATCAAGAGTCGTAAGTACTAATTCTCCGATTTCTCCTTCCGGAACAGGTTCGCCTGTTTCCGGATCGATAATTTCTACCAGGTAACAGTCTTCCCAGAAGTGCATTCCATTCTGTTCCTGACATTCGAAGGCAACACCGGGGCCGTTCATCTCTGTCATACCGAAGCTGTTGTATGCTTTTACGCCCAGCATTTTTTCTATTTTCCGGCGTTGTTCGTCGGTATGGGGTTCGGCACCGATAACCAGGGTTTTCAGTGTGGTTCCTTTGGGATCGAGACCTTCTTCCTGGAAGACTTCTGGGAACTTGAGAAGGAATTCCCCAACTTCCATTTCCACTTGTCGCTCGACCGCCAAGACCCCAAAGCCGATGCTGCAGGTGTAAAGTATTATACCGGATTTGCGGTTAACTGCATCCGCGATACCTACTTGAAGGATCATGAGGCACCAGAAGATTGTGAATACTATCTCTGCGGTCCTCCCATGCTGATTAAGACAGTAACAGATTATCTCGACAGTCTCGGCGTTGATAAGGATGCAATTATGTACGATAACTTCGGTTAAATTCATAGAAGGATTGGTGTCGTTACGTCTGAAAAGGCGCGGCACCAATCTTTTCATATAAAATAAATAGTGACAGAAGGGCAATAAATCTTGCATCGGGACGTTTTATAGTTAATGAAAAAGCTGTTTATTGTTTGGCTTCATGCGCTATTGGGCATTTTTATAGTATCATGCGATGATGATACTTTTACAATGTCATCCTCGGCAGTCCTTTCTTTTTCTGCCGACACCGTCAATGTTGATACGATTTTCAGTAATACCCCTTCCTCCATGCGCTCATTTTGGGTCTACAATCGCAACGATGCAGGATTGCGTTGTACCTCGGTGCGTCTGGAGCGCGGCAACCAAAGTGGATTCCGTGTCAATGTGCGTGGCGAATATCTTGGTGCCGAGGTCGGTTATCAGACCAACAATATAGAACTCTACAAAGGCGACAGCCTGCGTGTCTTTGTCGAAGTTACGCCCAAGACCCAAAGAGAGCCAGGCCCGCAGTTGATAGAAGACAAACTTACATTTCTTCTTGAAAACGGTGTGAGCCAGACGGTATGTCTCAAGGCATATTCCTGGAACGCCAAGACTTTTGACAAGCTCGATATCACTCGCGATACAACTATTTATGATGCCAATCCGATTCTTATACGGGGAGGAATCCACGTATCCCAAGGAGCTACGTTGCAAATACATGCAGGTACAACCCTCTATTTCAATTCTCAAGCCGGCATAGAGGTTGATGGCACGCTGCGTTCGTTGGGAACCAAGGACGCCCCGGTTGTCCTTCGTGGCTCAAGGCTTGACCGCATGTTCCCCTATCTGCCCTACGATAGAGTTTCGGGTCAGTGGCAGGGCATCAAGTTCAATGCGGAGTCGTATGAAAACGACATCGAGTACACCGATATACATGGCGCCTTCAACGGCATCGTTGCCGATTCGGCCGACATTGACAAGACCAAACTTTCCATCAGACAGTCTACGATACACAATTGCCGTGGCGTAGGATTGTCTTTGAATTACGTCAAGGCAATCGTGGAGAATTGCCAAATCACCAACACCCTTCTGCCTTGTGTCTATGTGAAGGGCGGCGACGTGACCATCAATCATTCTACCATCGCCCAATTCTATCCTTTTGATGGCAATCGCAAACAAGCGTTTACCTTTGAAAGTCCTATTGCACGTCTTTTATGTCGCAATAGTATCATCACCGGTTATTCTAATGACGAAATAAATGGTTTAACGGCAGAAGATTGTCATTTCAAATTTGAATCTTGTATAATTCGTACTCCGAAAATAGTAACTAAAGACAGCATTTATTTTATAAACGTGGTCTACGAAGATATTGCCGACACCATACGCTTTGGGAAGAAACACTTCAAGACGATAGACACGCGCAATCTCGTCTATGATTTCTCTCTCGACAGCATCAGTGGGGCTATAGACAAGGCCGACCCTGCCACCTCTCTTCCTATTGACAGACACGGCATCCCGAGAGGCCTCAAACCCGACATTGGAGCATTTGAATATAAACAACAATAACTATGAAAGAGTTCAAGATAGAAGTCAACGTAAAGGTTTATCAGTATGATGAACTTTCTGTAGAAGACAAAGAACTTGTGGAACGTGCCAAGGATGCCACTCGTCATTCCTATGCACGTTATAGCCGTTTCTATGTGGGAGCGGCACTGCGACTGGAGGATGGCACCATTCAAATAGGCGCCAATCAGGAGAATGCCGCTTTCCCCTCAGGCTTATGCGCCGAGCGGTCAGCCATATTTGCAGCACAGTCGATGCAGCCCCATCTCTCTATTACTACACTTGCCATCGCAGCCCGCAACGATTCGGGCTTCATCCTTACGCCCATTACTCCTTGCGGGGCTTGCCGCCAGGTGATATTGGAAATGGAAGACCGCTACAACCGACCTATACGCATCCTCCTGTATGGTGAGAATGGCGTATATGAACTGAGCAGTGTCAAGGACTTGCTGCCCTTGTCATTTGTAGATGCCAATATGAAGTTCTGAAACGAAGCTAAAACACATCCTCGTTAAGATTGTGCTTCAAGAAGAAACGTCGTGCTGCTGTGAAGAATAGCAGCACGCCTATGCCATTTACCACTGCAACCATCCAGAAGGCTGCCGTATAATCAAAGAGTTCGGCTATCATACCACCTGCCAAGATACCTATACCGAAACCGAAATCCCACGAAGTCAATATCGATGAATTGGCTGTCCCTCTCTCATTGTGATGGGCCACATTGATAAACATATTCAGGAAGCCGGGATACATATGGCCGTTGCCCAGACCTATAAGTATGGCTGAGATGTAATAGCCGTACGGGAATGGCATGGCGAAAAACAGGGTGTAACCCAACAGGGATAGCAACATGCCATGGGCGGTATTGCGGGTTATATAGCCTTTTCGCAGAGCTTTGGCCCCTTGCAATCGCGACAGGAACAATCCCACCGAGAGGAGCATGAAATAAGTGCCGGTGCCATCCATCACACCGTATTTTTCTTTGCTGTATATGGCAAGATAGTTGCTCAGCACTCCAAAGCAAAAACCGAACAGCGCAATGTTGATGGCCAGCAGCCATGCCCTTGTAAGGAAGAATCGGTCGAGAGACAGCTTCTTGTTGGTTTGGCCTGGGCGCCTCGTGCTGTTGGTTTCCAGTGTGGTCAATACTGCCAGTCCGATGAATGCTGTGATTAGGGCTACGCCGAAAAGCCATTTGAAGTCTTGCAGAATGTGATAAATGTACAGTCCGAATGACGGCGCAATAGCCATAGCGAGGTTATTGCTCAATCCGTAATAACCTATACCCTCATTGCGTCTTGACAAAGGCAGTACGTCGATGGCACAGGTGGAATTGGCGACAGTGACTGCACCAAACGGCGCACCGTGCAGGGTGCGGACGATGGCGAAGACCAACAGCGTGCCTGCCCAGAAATATCCTATAAAGCAGGCCGCAAACAGTGAGAAGAATATCAACAGTATGTGTTTGCGGTCGAAACTGTCAACCAGATAACCGCTGAAGGGTCGTATGATGAGCGCCGCGACCGTATAACCAGACAATACCATTCCGATAGTGTCTTTTGAGGCCGCAAAGTACTCATTAAGATATATAGGTAGGAGAGGGGTGAGCACATAAAAGGCAAAGTACAACATGAAGTTGGCAATCATCACCTTTATATAATTGCGGTTCCATAGTCTCTCCATACTGCTTCGATTTACAACATACCCTTAGTGGAAGGCAGTTCGTAATGATAGATGTCTCTACGCACTGCCATCTTGATAGACCTGGCAAAGGCTTTGAAGATGCCTTCTATCTTGTGGTGTTCATTGGTTCCTTCGGCCTTGATGTTGAGGTTCATTTTTGCAGAATCGGACAGGCTTTTGAAGAAGTGCAAGAACATCTCTGTAGGCATATCCCCGATTCTCTCCCTTCTAAATTCGGCATCCCATACCAGCCAGGGTCTGCCTCCAAAGTCGAGGGCCACTTGGCACAGGCAGTCGTCCATAGGCAGACAGTAACCGTAGCGCTCTATGCCTCGCTTGTCGCCGAGCGCTTTCAGGATACATTCGCCTATGACGATAGCTGTGTCCTCAATGGTGTGGTGCTCGTCTACATTCAGGTCGCCTTTGGCCTTTACCGTCAAATCTACAGCGCCATGCTTGGCAATCTGCTCGAGCATATGGTCAAAGAATCCTATCCCAGTATCGATGTCGCTCTTGCCGCTTCCATCTGTATTCAGGCTCACGTAGATAGAGGTCTCGCGGGTATCTCTCTTAATTTCGGCTATACGTTCTCCGCCCAGCAATATCTCAGAAATCTTGTCCCACGAAGGGCAGTCGTCGCCCAGGATAAGGGCCTTGCATCCTAAGTTGTGGGCCAATTGTCTGTCGGTATTACGGTCGCCGATTACATAACTGTTAGGGAGGTCGTATTGGGCGTTGTCCATGTATTCCTTGAGCATGCCAGTTCCGGGCTTGCGCATGGGGGAATTGTCCTCAGGGAAATGGTTGTCGATGTGTTGGGCGTCAAATGTGATGCCCTCGCCAGCCAAAGTGTTGAGGATGAAATTGTGGACAGGCCAGAAGGTATCTTCGGGAAATGAGTCGGTACCCAAGCCGTCTTGATTACTTACCATTACCAACTTGTAATCAAGATGTTCTTTGATGTATCTTAGGTTCTGGAAGACTCCAGGGACAAACTCCAACTTTTCGAAGGAGTCAATCTGCTCGTCATCCGGCTCCTTGATAAGCGTGCCGTCTCTGTCAATAAATAAGATTCTCTGTGGTTTCATGTTGGTTTATCTCTTTTGCTTGTCTGTTCTTCTCTGCTTCGTGGACCGTTATCGAACCGCATACGTAGCAAGTTGATAATAATTGCCACAGGGAGATGAAGGTTGTTATAAAACAACATACTATGCTGGTCGTAATGAGCATAAAATAGAAACCGGAAGGGGTTCCGTCCATGTCTCCATTGATTATACCGAGGGTGTTTTGTATGTTGGCAAACAATATGATGGTCAAAGGAGTCATAATGATTGCCGCCAGGACTCCAACGATTAATGTGGTAATCATCGTAGACAAGAACAGGAAGCCCCAATGGCGGATTCCGGTCTTATAGCCTGATTTGAAGACGCTGGCTAAACCTTCTTTTTGTTCCAATATGTAATAGGTAAACGCATAAAGCAGCGGCAAAAGCAGGGCTGCAACGATGGCTATGACTGAAATCGGCAGAATCAGCGCCAAACCGCTTGTTGCCTGTTCAGACATGTTGAATGTCGTCAACCATTTGTTCACGGTTTCGTAGATGGCGCCTGTAAGACAACTTTTTACAGCTAAACTGAACGCGACGAGAACTATGATTGGCGCGATGCAACGCTTAAGGTTGTTCTTGGTCTTTTCTCCATTGACAATGGCAAATGCCTTTGCCGCAGTCCACAGCCAGCTAACAAATAATAGGATGTACATTGCCACAAGGAAAAGCAAAGAAAGCCAGATGTTGGCGTTGCCAAGGTCATATATTTGCTTGTTTGGCGTGAATGACAAGAGTATTCCCGTAAAGGAAATTGACACGAGAAGCAAGGGTAACCAGGTGGTAAACAATATGGTTTTCAAATGGCTGAATGCCATTGCGGTTGCTTCCTTTAAGCACGCAGAAACGCTTCTGTTAACGAATGGTATGTCTATGACTCCTTTTACCTGTGCACGAAAGCATCTTTTAAATTCACTGCAAGTAATGGCTGTAGCAATGGCGACATTGAGACTCTCGGCAGTATCTCTTCCATCGGTAAAGTTGGGTATGAACAGACGCTCTGTGATAAGCGACTTGATAGGGTCAGAAATTCCTTTACCCTCATTGCCCATTATGATGATGCCATTGCTGCTAAGTTCTTTGGTATAAATGTCTTCCCCGTCAAGTACTGTTCCATATATAGGCACATCTTCGGGTACACTCTTGAGGAAAGAAAACAAATCAACGTAACTTATAGATATGTGGGCAATACTTCCCATCGTGGCTTGTACAACCTTGGGGTTGAATACGTCAACCGTATCCTTGCTACATACAATTTGGGTTATGCCAAACCAATCTGCGATGCGTATGATTGTACCAAGATTTCCTGGGTCTTGTACTCCGTCGAGTGCAAGTATGATTTCCTTTGCAAATGTCGTTGGCAGTTTTGTTTGTGTTTGCGAAAATACTGCCAATACTTCTTGTGGATGCTGTAAGAAACTCAACTTCCTCAGTTCGTCTCCGGTAACTATGTATTCTTCGCAGTCATCATATTGTTTGGCAATACCTGGAGGGTTCCACGCTTCAGTATGAACAAGTATCTTGGGGTCATGTTTGGCAAGCATATCACCAACTACTTTAGGCCCTTCGGCAACAAATACCTGCTCATTATTACGGTATTTTTTTTGGTCTAATGATTTGATATATTTTATCTTTGCTTTACTGATCATTATTGCGAAAATATTTGTTGCAAAGTTAATAATTATTCTGTTGTTTTTTGTAATTTTGTGGAACTAATTGGAATGTTTTGAAATATATTAATCTATATATAGCTTTTTTTATAGCATTACTGTCGTCATGTAGTGCCTCAAAGTTCATATCCGAAAACGAGTACTTGTTGGATAAGGTTGAGTTGAAGTCAACCGAAAAAGGCTTTGACGCCGCCGTGCTTGGACCCTACATCAAGCAGAAGGCCAACTCCAAGTGGTTCTCCATATTTAAGATACCATTGGCCACATATTCTTTAGCGGGAAAGGACACCGCCAAATGGATTAACCGTACCCTTCGCAATATTGGTGAAGAACCGGTCATTTATGATGTCAACCAGGCTCACCAGAGTCAGAGTGACCTCTTGGCAGCCATGCATAACATGGGGTATATGCATGCTTCGGTGCAATTGGATACGCGCACGAAGGGAAAGAAAATCACGGCTGCATATACCATAACTCCGGGGCAAGCCTATTTCATTGACAATGTACATTATATAATTGACGATGACAGCATTGCCAATTTGCTAAAGATAGAGCAGCCCAATTCCAAATTCCATATAGCCAAAGGTACAAAGTTTAGTGTTGACAAGCTCGACAATATACGTAAGCGTATATCAGACTATCTGCTTAACAGCGGTTTTTACCGTTTCAACAAGGATTTTATTCAGTTCACTGTAGATAGCGCAGCCAACTCTCAGCTCCTTGATGTTACCCTGCATCTCTATCCTTATCGTGCATACAACGATGCCCCTGCCGTTTTTCATCCGCGTTATAAGGTTGGACGGATTGACTATCGTACAGATAACGCAAACGGATATTTGCGCAGAAAGATTATGCTCAACAATACGGCTTTAGTTCAGAACGATTTCTTCAGCGAACAGAAACTTCAGCGTACTTACAATAATTTTGCCAAACTTGGAGCTGTGCGTTATACGAATATCCAGTTTGAAGAGGTTCCTGACAGCCAAGTCTTGAACACGTTAATCGAGTTGACCATGAACAAGCCATCGTCTGTGTCATTCCAACCGGAAGGTACCAACACCGGAGATTTGGGCGCGGCGGTTTCTCTTACATATACGAACAAGAACCTTTTTCATGGAAGCGAGTTGTTGAGCATTGAGTTGCGTGGAGCTTATGAAGCGATTAAAGGTCTTGAAGGATACAACGACCAGAACTACAAGGAATATGGAATAGAGACGCGTCTGGCATTCCCTCGCTTTGTTGCGCCTTTCCTTTCTCATTCTTTTACTCGTAACAGTCAGGCTACTTCTGAGCTTTCTTTAAGTTGGAACTTGCAAAATCGTCCTGAATTTCACCGCCGAGGCTTCTCTGCAGCTTGGCGTTATAGATGGGAGGAGGCGCATCATAATCTCTCTTACCGCTTTGATTTGCTCGACCTCAATTATGTGTCCATGCCGTGGATAAGCGAGACGTTCAAACGTGATTACTTGGACGATGAGGGCAACCGAAATGCCATTCTCCGTTACAACTACGAAGACCTGTTCATTATGAAGCTCGGTTTCGGATTGAGTTATAATGATGGCAGTGATGCTGTTCGTGCCAATGTCGAGTCTTCGGGCAATCTGCTCAATTCATTGTCGCATATAGCCAAGTTTAAGACCAACTCCAATGGCCAGAACACGCTGTTTGGAATTGCATATGCCCAATACGCCAAGATGGATGTTGACTATACGCACCTTTTTAAGTTTGATGAGCACAACACTTTGGCTGCTCACATTGGATTGGGCATAGCTTGTCCTTATGGAAACAGTAAGATTCTGCCTTTTGAGAAGCGGTACTTTTCGGGTGGAGCCAACTCCGTAAGAGGTTGGACTGTCCGTGGCTTGGGCCCAGGTAAGTTTAAGGGAAAAGATGGACGCATTGATTTCATCAACCAAACGGGTGATATGAAACTTGATTTCAATCTGGAGTATCGCACGCACATGTTCTGGAACCTGGATGGCGCTGTATTTGTTGATGCAGGTAACATCTGGACATTGAAAGAATACGCCGACCAGCCCGGAGGCAAGTTTACCTTCAATGAGTTCTACAAACAGATAGCGGTGGCCTATGGTGTGGGCTTGCGCCTAAATTTCGACTATTTTATCTTGCGTATGGATATGGGCATGAAGGCCATTAACCCTGCCTATGAGTCCAAGGCCGAGCATTATGCATTGGTTCATCCCAATTTTAGTCGTGATTTTGCTTTTCATTTCGCGGTAGGGCTTCCATTCTGATTAGCCATGCTCGCTTTTCTTTTACCAATGTCCATTCGTAGATGCCTTCTTCACATTCTGCCGGAGGTTCTCCGAATCCGCGAGCTTCCATATAGTTGCTTACCCGCTGCTTCACGTAAGCCTGCCGCTCGTCTGGGCTATAATCTATTGAGATTATTTCCGTAGTAAGTTGGCTTTCCTTTGCCTTGAGTTGTTCTACATCACCTTCTCTGACTTGACTTGCTGCGAATTCCAGCCACTTTATCGATAGGGGAGTACAATACGCCGCCGCTTTGTCATATTGCCAGTTAAAGTAATATGTCGCAAACGAATCAACTCTTTCACTGATGCATTCATCTTCACTGACCGTTGTATGACAAGAGGCAATGAGTGTCGTTACACCTATTATTATAAAGGGGACTATGATTTTCTTCATCTTAGTTTAATCGGACTTAATAACAAATATTCATGATAATGTACTTTTAGCAGCCACGATGCTGTCTGTATGCAAAGTTAATCAAAGCGTGCCCGATAACAAAATAAATCTTATGATTTCTTCTGCGCGAGGCGTTTATATATAAGCGAAGAAGCCAATTCCGTATGGAACTGGCTTCTGTATTGTTTGTTTGGAATAAGTTGTTGTTTATTTAAGCTTCAGCTTTCTTAGTCTTCTCAGCGTAAACTTCGGGAGAGAGAACTGATACTGTGCTCTTGTTGCGTGAGCCCTTGTGGAAGTAAACCACACCGTCGGTCAATGCGTAAAGAGTATCATCCTTGCCCTGTGCTACATTCTCGCCTGGGAAGTGCTTGTTACCACGCTGACGAACGATGATGTTACCAGCGATGATTTTCTGACCACCCCAGATTTTAACGCCTAATCTTTGTGAAGCTGATTCACGGCCGTTCTTAGAACTACCAACACCTTTTTTATGTGCCATTCTGAAATCCTCCTTTTAAGCGACTACTTGTTTAACTTCTACCTGTGTGAACTGGGCGCGGTGACCATTCTTCTTACGATAGTCCTTGCGACGCTTCATCTTGAAAACGATGACCTTGTCACCCTTAACAAGAGGATTCACAACCTCTACTACTACTTTGGCACCTTCAACAGTAGGTGCACCGACTGTGACAGCTCCGTCTTTGTCGACGAGGAGCACTTTGTCAAATTCAACGGTCTTACCAGCCTCGGCATCCTTGATACGGTGAACGAAGAGCTTCTGGCCTTCCTCTACCTTGAACTGCTGACCGTTAATTTCTACAATTGCGTACATTTGTTATAAAATATAAGTTTTTCCGACAGGCGCCTGATGGTGTTTCAGAACTTGTTCGAGCCCGTACGGACTAAATCGGCTGCAAAATTACTAATTTTTATGGACATAGGCGCTTGTGCCAACTGTTTATTTCTCCGATATTAAGCATATTTAACGTATTGCAGTTAGAATTCAAAGAGCACGCGGGCGTTGAGTATACGGCCGGTGAGATAGTTGGGGACAGCGTATTGCTGATTGGTGACGTCGGTAATCCAATAATAGCTGTTTACATTGTTGATGCCGAGCAAGTTGAGACAGTCTACGCCAAGCCAGACATTCCTGAACGGCATATTCTTCCTCTTTGCTTCATTCTCAAACAATCGATAGCTCATTCCAATATCTGCGCGTTTGTATGCAGGGGCTCTGAAAGAGTTGCGCTCGGTTTCTCTGTGAGGCGCCGAGAATGGCAGACCGTCGGCAAAGGCAAGGCGAAGAGCCATCTTCCATCTGTCGGTTCCGGGGAAGTAATCTGTAAAGAACAGGTTCATGGCCCACCGCTGGTCTGTGGGCAACGGCATGGAGTGGCCGTTCAGCTTCATTTGGGTTTTCATCAAGGATAGTGATATCCAAGAGTCTGTTCCTGGTACAAATTCACCATACAGCTTCATGTCCAGTCCAGCTGCATAACCGCTGCAGATGTTGTCACCATAATATACCACCTTTACATTATTAATAGAGTAGGGTATCAGGTTCTGCAGTATCTTGTAATATGCTTCGGCTGTAAATCGGAAAGGGCGGTTCATGCTTCTGAAGCGATAGTCATAACCCGCAACGAAGTGTATCGATCGTTGGCTTTTTATCTTTTCGTTCAGCCGTGCCACGGTTACATGGTTGACGGTAGTAGTATCACGAAGCTCTTTGAAGAAGGGCGCTTGGTAGTAGATGCCGGTTGCGATGCGCAGTGTGGTGTTTGGCGACCAAGCCGGAATGATGCCCAATGAGATGCGGGGCGACAAGATTGTTTCCTTGTTGAAGTTCCAGTGGCTCATACGCAGTCCGTAGTTGAGCGTATAGAGGGTAGTGGCGCTGTCCGTACCCGATGTAAATCGCCACGTATCCTGTATATATGACTCTATGCGAGAAGCATCCAGCTGGTTTCGGGTGCGCATGGAGTATATCATATACAGGTCCTCGCCGGTATTGGGTACGTTGTAACCAGCCGAATCACGCATCTCATATTCTATGGAGTTCTCTTTGATATGCTCCCTTTTGAGCGTCAATGCGGCTTCGATGTCGTGCTTCTTGATTTTGCTTGTCAGCATCAGCTTCAGACTTTGCACGCGGGCTTGGAGATAGTTGCGGGCGCTCTCGAAATACGTTCCGACAGCCATATTCTCATTGGTCTCGGTCTGGGTGAGCCAGTATTGGCCCTGTATGTCGTAGGTCTCACGCTCTTTGGTTGAGAATGCCGATGCAATGAGTGACAACCGCGTCTTGCTGTTAAGGTTTCGGTTGATTGCCAACGAACCAAAATAGGTGCGGAAGAGGTCTTTCTCCTGGCCGTCAAAATAGACCTTGAAATTCATTACGTTCTGCATCGTGCCGAAGGCCGTGTTGCGGTCTTTGGGATAGAAGTTGTAGTGACTTTCCGAGATGTTACCGATGAAATCAATCTGCCAACGCTTGTCGGGAGTATAACTCAGATAGGTCTGATAGTCCAGGAAGTTGGGCTTGTACTCTCCGTTTTCCTGCAGCGACCCCAAAAGATATTTATTGGTTTTGTATCTCACGCCATTGGCCCACGCAATCTTCTTGTTGGCCAAACCCACATAGGCGCTTGCGCCCAACAGGCTTGCCGAAGCATTGGCTTCAAACCGCTGTGGTCGTTTATAGGTGATGCCGAGAGCCGATGACATCTTGTCGCCATACTTTGCCTCAAATCCTCCAGTCGAGAACCCAATCTTCGCCACCATGTCTGGATTGATTACCGATAAGCCCTCCTGTTGTCCAGACCTCACAAGGAATGGGCGGAAGACCTCTACATTATTAATATATACGCTGTTCTCGTCAAAAGAGCCTCCTCTTACGTTGTATTGAGAGCTCAGTTCGCTATGGGTTGATACTCCCGCCTGACTTTGTATGAGCTCTTCCACTGCATTGCCACCCACTGAGGGCGACATCTTCATGTCCTTGGTCTTCAGTTCCTGAGTCTGGCCGGTCTGTATCTTTTCTCCTTTCACTTCGACTTCGCCGAGCGTGTTGACGTCGGCATACATGACCACGTGGAGGTTCTGTCTGCCACGAGGGTTGCGTAGTACGCGAGTCTTGGCACGATAACCCAGCATCGAGAAGCGTATGACCACCGAGTCGGCAGAGTGGAGGGTGAGGGTGAATGAGCCTTTGGCAGATGTAAGAGCCACCTTGCCTTGGCGGGCACAGGTTACAGACGCAAACTCGATGGGATTGTCCTTGTCGTCGGTAACCCGTCCTTGCAAGACAAAGCTCTGACTATATGTAGAGAGGCATACTGAAGCCAGCAAAGCCAATAATACGAATTGTTTCATAACCATATAACGCAAGATAGGGCCGATTATTGTGTCAGCCCACTATCCACTTGCAAATAATCGTATTGACAAGCGGAACATTCAGGTGGTACCATCTGTACTTGTTGGTTGAAACCGCACCGAGATTTAGCATCATCTTCGTCAGTGTGTTGTGCATGGAGGGCTGACCGGCGTCGACGATGAAGAATTTGCCGCAGTCCCGACGATAGGCCTCTTCGATGGCATGCCATACAGAGATGTGGAATGCATGATTCTTGGGAACCAATTTTTTGTTCGTCACGGCATAACAGCCATACGCATTGCCATTGGCGAAGAGGCATACGCATCCGGCAACCACTTTGTTGCCGTTGGTCGTGACATAGATTTTGATTTGTGGATTGTGATGATACTCACGGATAAGTTCCTTGTTGGGCAGAAAACTTTGAAGCACGTAGCGATAGGACTTCTTGAGGAGCTTGCAGAACTCCTTGACCTCTGCGTCGCTGGTCGCTTCGCGCGTCTGCAGACCCTTTTCCGAGACTTCTTTGAGGTATCTGCTGCTTTTCAGACTCAATCTGTCTGTCGGGTTTGCCTCCTTCAGGTCCAGAAGAGTCTCCATCCAGCCGGTTGGGAAGTAACCGTAGGCTCTCAGATGTTGGTAACCATACATCTTGTAAGGTATGTTGGAGAACTCGATGTATAGACACAGCTTCATTTTCAATATCCTTGTCAGTCGTCCGAGCAACATTCCGAATATCTCCTGGGGATTGGCATTGTCGGTATAGTCGCCTGTGCCGAAGACGCGGGCTTG
>ENA-OPMP01000946-OPMP01000946.1-human-gut-metagenome-genome-assembly--contig:-NODE-946-length-13670-cov-1.635402_pt1 | contig 13670 bp, 10 predicted proteins | sample MGYA00241527_ERZ501751 | MGnify/ENA primary metagenome ERZ501751 (study PRJEB25962, sample SAMEA2042647) | human gut metagenome | biome: human gut; feature: human-associated habitat; material: faeces... | reverse complement strand
TTGACAGCACAAAATAAAATATACTGTTCTGTATCTGTATAAGCACCCTTACCCATCCAGTACGTTACACCGCGACCTGTTCTTTCCATAATTACATTCTTCATATTTTCTTTCTTTGTAAAAATCAATACAGTCATATTGATATTCTGATAGTGGATACGATCACTAATAAAGTAAAGAATGGCCACAAAGATAATGGAATATAGCGATGTCTGTAAATCAAAAATAAAGGCACAAATTGTAAATAAGATTGAATTAATAATAATCGAAAGCTTACCAACTGAAAAGCCTGGTTTTGTCTTCGACAAACATACACCGGCAATATCCATACCACCGCAACATCCACTGCTCTGTAAGGCAAGTCCTACTCCAATACCACACATTAAGGCTCCAAAGATACAATTTGAAAGCATGTCTGGCATAATCACAAAAGATTGTTTTGGCAAAATAGATAGAGTAATGGTTTGCACCACTAAACTAATGACCGTCTTGATACAAAACTCTTTGTTCATGATTTTAAATCCCATCAAAAACAATGGAATATTGATCATAAAGTTAATGATACCCACCAAATTCATATGCCCAAGACTTGGAATCATCTTCACAATAAAATACTCAATAATCTGTGCAATCCCAATGGCACCACCAAAGTTGATTCCATTAGGTGTCACAAATAAATAAATTCCTAACGAAAGTAAAATACTTCCTATAATTAACTCAATATACTTTTCAACATTTTCTCTCATTTTTACCCCAACCTAATCTACATACATAGCTAAGTATAATGGAAGAGTTATTTTTTTACCATTAATTCCACAATTTCCATTCACGAATTTATATCCATAAGGAATATTTTCATTTTTCAACAATTGATCCATTGATTGTGAACGATTATTTTCTGCCTTTACATCGACTGGAATTACTTTTGTGTTTTGTTCAATCAAGAATTCTATTTCTAAATTCTTATTTTGGTAATAATGAAGCGAATGACGACTTTTCATTAAAATATCCGCTATTAGATTTTCATATATACCACCCTTTACTGGCCCTGTTAAAGTATCATCTAATATAGCCTGTTTCATTTCAAAACCATACATTGCCACTAGCAAGCCTAAATCCGTTAAATACATTTTGTAGAATTTATCATTTTCATATCCAACTAAAGGAAATTGACAGGCAGATACATTTTTACAAAGCCATACTAGCCCAGCATCTCTTAACCACTCAATACTATTTTCAAATTTTCTTGCGGTAGCCTTAGATTCCACAACAGAAAACTGAAATTTTTTATTCTCTTTTGCGAGTTGCTTCGTAACCGACATGTAACAATTTTTTACCTTTGGCTTTTCAGATGAAGAAGCATATTTTGAAATATCATCCATATAGCTTGAAATAATTTGTTCCTGAACTTTTTGTACTTGTCCAAAATGATTCGAGTCTAAATATGTTTGCACAACTGCAGGCATTCCACCTACGACAATATACTCACGAATCAATCGCATGAATTGGTTGTGTATTTCCTCAGGAATTCTCTCTTTTGAATCATAATATTTTTTTAACAACTCCAACGTATTTTCATTGTATCCTTTTGCCCACAAGAACTCTTCAAAATCTAAACCATACATTGTAACCGACAACTCATAGCCAACAGGTATGCTCGTTACTTCTTTATAACTGATACCCAATAATGAACCACTTGCGATTACATCATATCTGTTATCTAATGCCAAAAATTTCAATGCCGTACGTGCATTCGGACATTCTTGAATTTCATCCAAGAAAATCAATGTATCCCCTTCAATAAATCGTATATGAGGCATCACCAATGTCATTCTCGAAAATATTTCTTCTGCTGATAATTAATTTTCAAATATAGTCTTTAATTGTGGATTCTCGATAAAATTTAAATAAATATAACTCTTATAATTATTCTTTCCAAAATAATCAATAATATATGTCTTACCAATTTGTCTTGCACCACGAACCAATAAACACTCTTGATTTTTTTCTTTTGACCACTTCAACAATATATCATAAAACTTTCTTCTTAACATAAATACCTCCTAGTCACATTATATCATTTTTGCATATTTTTCGAGGTTATTTTAAATAAAAATGCATATTTTTCGAAGATATTTTCGATCAACATGCATATTTTTTCTATTTATCTGTAATTTGGTAGTACAAATGACGAATCGCCATAATAGGATGATACACCAACATTCTTGGTCCAGAAAAACGCATAACTTTACGAATCTGTTCTCTTTTATCCAACTTGTAACAATGTACCTTACATTGCGAACAAAATGTCTTTGTTTCCATAAAAGGACACTTTTCAATGCGCATCTTTGCATATTCATACAAATCTAAGCATTCTTGACACAATTCTTTATCTTTATGATTCTTTCTGCAATACAAATGTATCATCTCATACACTGTACACATTTCTTTTTCTCGCTTATCCATTAACTGACTCTTTCAGATTCCATATGAATCACACGATCACAATGTGATAAAGTTGATTCTCGATGTGAAACAAAAACAATGGTCTTATCTTTTCTTTCTTCATAAATTGATTTTAAGATAGCCCCCTCATTTAAGCTATCCAAATTACTCGTTGGCTCATCCAATAAAACAAGTTTCGCATCATGCAAAAACATACGTGCAAGACCCATTCTTTGTCTTTCTCCACCGGATAACGAACTACCCAGTTCTTCCACCATAGTTTTATAGCCATTTGGCAACGACTGGATGTACTCATGAATATTTGCCTTCTTACAAGCCACTTCAATTTCTTCCATAGTCGCATTTTGTTTAGCCACTCTTAAATTGTTTTCAATTGTATCATGGAAAAGAATCGTTTCCTGCGTTACATACCCTTCATTCTTTCTTAAATTGGAAGTGTTTAAAGAGCGAATATTTAACCCATCCACTAAGATGCTTCCCTTTGACACATCCCAGAAGCGCATCAACAATTTCAACAACGTACTCTTTCCACTGCCACTCTTACCTTGAATACCAATCACTTCATTTTCATGGATGTTTAAATTCATATCCTTTAAGATCTGTTCCTCTTCATACGCAAAATCTACAGAAGATACATCTACCATTTTAAAGTCTGTCTCTTCTTTATTCTCTACTTCTTCAACCATAGGTGACTCATCCAAAAGTGATATGACTCTTTGTCCAGCTCCAATTGTCTGTGATAAAGTTGAACCCAAATTTGCCAATGCGATGACAGGTCCAAAAGAAGATATTTGAAGAACACCCGATACAATCGTTGATTCTATTGAACTATTCAAATATAAATGAATCAAACATAAACCTAAAGACAATAAGACAACGCAAAAGTTTGTCAAAGAAATCGTCTTAGCTTGAAAATACTTCAATTCCTTCTCACAATTTGCCAGGGAAGAAGTCTGTTTATTCAAACCTGATAAGCGACAATCTGTATCCATATACTGCATACTTTCCTTTAAGCCACGCATACTCTCTAATACATAACTATTTAGATTGGCAGCTTCTTTACGATATTCTACACCAATCTGTCTAGATTGTTTAGAAATAAAGACAGGTAAAACCACTCCCACAACAACGTAAACAAATAGTGAATAAAGTCCATAAATCCATCCAAACTGCACTTGAATACCCACACATATTAGACTTGTGACAAACGCAATACAAATTGGAGAAATCGTATGTGCGTAGAACACTTCCAACAATTCAATATCCGAAGTAATTAAAGAAATTAAGCTACCCTTATCTTTCACTTCTAGTTTTGCAGGACACAATTTTCTTAATGCCCCAAACACCTGATCACGAATACGAGCTAACAATTTAAAGGCAATATAGTGATTACATGCTTGCTCTGCATAGCGCAAGATTCCTCTTAAAAGTGCACACACAAATAATAAAATCACAATCGTATGAAAACTAAATAGTGGATCATTTACTAGGGCCATACTTGAAAGAACAGGAATAAAGATGGCACATAAAAATCCAGCTACTCCCATCAGGATGGCACAAATCATAAATCCAGTTAATGGAAATACAAGTTTTATTAAACGTGAAAATATTTGAATTGTACTCATATTAGCCACCATATCTTTCTAATTCTTTTTGCGTAGTAAACAAGTCACGATACACACCATTCTGTTGAAGCAACGCCTCATGTGTTCCACTCTCTACAATATCTCCGTCTTTCAAACAATAAATCACATCTGCATGAATTAGATTTGCCAAACGATGCGAAATACAAAGCACAAGCTTTTCTTTTGACAACTCATATAATACTTCCATGATTTTATTTTCGCTCTCTACATCAATATTACTTGTTGCTTCATCCATAATATAGATGGGTGAGTCCTTCAGTAAAGCTCTGGCCAAAACCAAACGCTGTCTTTGTCCTCCAGATAAGTTTTTACCACCCTCTAAAATGTGCATATTAAGTCCACCTTGTTCATGCACAAAATCAAGGATACCCACCTTTTCTAATACGCTATTCATTTCTTTTTCAGAAGCATCTTTAGCCACCGACAAATTGTCTTTAAGCGTTCCACTAAACAAATAGCTCTCTAAAGAAACCAAAGTCATATATGGATAGATATTAATATCCTTGATTTCATAATTTGATAGCTTAAGTTCACCCCTATAATTCGAATACTGTCCCATCAATAAAGAGGCAATTGTACTCTTACCACTACCACTCTCACCTACAAAACCAATCATTCCATTATGAGCTTTAAAATTTAATCCATGTAAAACTTCCTGATCCGTATAGCCAAAATGAAGATTCGATGCAGAAATGAAACAATCCTCTATCTCTACATTTTGTTTCTCCTCTATTTCCTTTTCTAATATCGCAAACAACTTATCACTTGCCGCCATACCATTCATCGCAATATGAAAATAGGATCCTAATTGTCGCATGGGAATAAAGAATTCAGCTGAAATCAAAATGATAAATAAAGTCTGAAACATAGTTATTGCACCGCTATGATATCCATTTAACGCAAATACAATCCCCAATGCGCTTCCTCCATAGGCAACCAAATCCATAACTGTAATGGAATTTAACTGCATCGTTAATACACGCATTGTGATCTTACGAAAGTTTTCACTTTCTACATTCATCTTCTCATGATAATGGCCATCTGCCTCATATATTTTTAACGTCGTTAACCCCTGAAGATTTTCTAGAAAATTATCCCCTAATTTTGTGTATTGTCCCCAATAACGATTCAATAGTCTTTTCGCAAACTTTTGTACAAACACAATCGACATTGGAATCAAAGGCACACAAATCAGTAAGACAAAAGCAGCCTTTATGTCCATAAACGAAATAATAATAAATAATGTGAATGGCGCAATTAAAGAATAAAAGAATTGCGGAATATAGCTCGCAAAATACGTTTCTAATTGTTCAATACCCTCACTGGATAATTGTACAATTTCAGCCGTACTCCACTCATTTGTATACCCAATTCCAATTTTAGATAGCTTCTTATATAAACGAGAACGAAGTGTTTCCTTTACAATATGACTTGATTGATACGACATTTCAATGGCTTTTTGATTCACAACATACCGAATCATTAAACATACAAGAATAATTCCAATGAATGATAAACTTCTATTTTTTGTGACAATCAAACATAAACAAGCCATAGAACATGCGTTACAAATTAATCCAATCCATTGATACAATACATTTTTTTTAATATAAGGAATACTTTCCTCCACTGAAAATAATAATTTTTTATTAATCATAATCTACCTCAGTTAGTTGAAACAAATCGAGTTTACATTAACTAACTTAAGATGTCAAACAAAAAAACAACTAGATTACTCTAGTCGTTAATTTCTGATACTGTAATTGTTTTGATGACAGGTTGCTTACTTTGTGCAATTGTTCCATTATCATCCATTGGATCTGCATCTTCACAAATCTTGTCCACAACCTTCATTCCCTTTGTGACATGTCCAAAGGCAGCATATTGCCCATCTAATGAATCATTGTCTTCTTGCATAATAAAGAATTGTGAACTCGCCGAATCATAATCTGAGCTTCTTGCCATAGAAATAACACCACGCTTGTGTTTAATATTGTTCTTTACACCATTCTCTTTGAACTCGCCCTTGATTGTTTTGTCGGATCCTCCCGTACCATTTCCGTTTGGATCACCACCCTGAATCATGAATCCTTCAATAATTCGATGGAATGTCAATCCATCATAAAAGCCGGATTTGGCAAGATCTACAAAGTTTTGCACTGTAATAGGCGCTGTTTTTCCATCTAGCTTAACCGTAATTGTTCCATAATCCTTCACTTCAATCTTTGCGATATAATCCTTTGTCTCTTTTTGACACCCAAACAAAGATATACATAGAACAAACGAACATAAAATCGTTATTAACTTTTTCATTGTTTACACCTCCATCTTATTTTAACAATACACAAGAAAAGGAGCAAGTACATGCCCCTTAGCGATTCGATTTTTCAATCCATTCTTTTGTCTTCATTACCTTATCTGGAAATGTCTTAAAATCTTTTAACTTCCAAGTCCAATTTTTGTTTGATACTGTTCCTGGTGTATTGATTCTAGCCTCTTCTTTATATCCACAAATATCCCAAATAGGAAGAATTACTGTATCTGCATTACTATCTAACGCAAACTGACACAACATTTCATTAAAGGCACGGCTTGAATAGCCTTGGTTTTTAAAGAAACGACGCAAACTAATACGCTTATTTGAATCATACGTATGATAATCCTCATTGCATGTCGCATTATCATGTGTTCCTGTATACACAACACAGTGACTGGTATAGGTGTGTGGCAGATAATCACTTCCCTCACGGCTGTCAAACGCAAACTGGATGACTTTCATGCCCGGGAATCCGGAATCCTTTAAAAGTTTGCGGACGGAATCTGTCAAAAATCCAAGATCTTCCACAATGATCGGAAGCTTGCCAAGTTTCTTCTCCAGCTGGTTAAACAGATCCATTCCCGGACCCTGTTTCCATTTTCCGTTCTTTGCAGTCTTATCTTTTGCCGGGATTGCATAATAAGAATCAAATCCGCGGAAATGATCGATGCGGATAATATCATACAGCTCGCTCATCGCTTTGATTCGTTTGGTCCACCATGCATAGTTATCTTTTTTCATTTCATCCCAGCGGAACAGCGGATTGCCCCAGAGCTGTCCATCTGCCGAAAATCCGTCCGGAGGACATCCTGCCACTTCAATCGGATTTAAATCTTCATCCAGATAAAACTGTTTCGGATTTGCCCATACATCCGCACTGTCTCCGGCCACATAGATCGGCACATCTCCGATAATCTCGATTCCGTTTTCATTGGCATATGCCTTTAACTCTCTCCACTGTTTAAAGAACAGATACTGAAGCATCTTATAAAACTCAATATCTTCTGCGTACTTTTTTCTTGCCTCATCCAATGCCGCTGCGTCACGCACACGAAGTTTCTCATCCCACTGCCCCCATGCTTTTCCGTCATTTGCATCTTTTAATGCCATAAACAGCGTATAATCTTCCAGCCAGTCTTTTTCCGCCTCACAAAATGACGAAAAATCTTCCGGCATATTTTTTACAAAACGGGCATATGCTTTATGCAGCAATGCATAGCGTGATACATACATGGTTCCATAATCAATGTATTCCTCGCTTGTGCCCCAGTCAAATGACTCACATTCCTTTTTCTTTAATAAATTTTCCTTGCAGAGAATGTCCAGATCGATAAAGTACGGATTTCCCGCAAAACTGGAAAACGACTGATACGGTGAATCTCCGTAACTGGTCGGACAGATCGGCAGAATCTGCCAGTAAGTCTGACCTCCTTTTACCAGAAAGTCTACAAATTTTCTGGCTGATTTTCCCATAGTTCCAATGCCATACGGTGATGGCAGGGAAGATATCGGCATAAGTACGCCACTTGTTCTCATAAGTGATTCCTCCTAAGATCCAATCTATAATCTATAATTATATCATACCACCTTTTTGTCCCCTTGTAAAAAGCATTTTTCAATGCTAGTATGAAAGAAAGGGATTACGAGGTGAAGAATTATGAACGATGTCATAAAACATAAAATCAAACACAATGCACACCGTGCACTGGTATCTGTCAAATGGGTAATTTTTGCAATTCTTGTCGGCGGTATCGTCGGGCTGTGCGGCACGGCATTTTACTTTTGCCTGACATTTGTCACCGTACTGCGTGGACAGAATCCGTGGCTTTTATATCTGCTCCCTGTCGGGGGACTGATCATTGTCGGTGCTTACCATCTGCTGCGGGACGAAAAAGATACCGGGACCAATCTGGTCATCTCTGCCATCCACTCGGATGACGAGCTGCCCCTGCGCATGGCTCCTTTGATCTTTATTTCCACACTGATCACGCACCTGTTTGGCGGATCTGCCGGCCGTGAAGGTGCCGCCCTGCAGATGGGTGGCAGTATCGGAAACGCAATCGGAAAATTCTTCCGTTTTGACGATAAAGATAAACATGTCATGATCATGTGCGGCATGAGTGCTGCGTTTTCCGCTCTCTTTGGTACCCCGATGGCTGCTGCCATCCTTCCAATGGAAATTGTAAGTGTCGGCGTCATGTACTATACCGCCCTTGTTCCATGTGTGATCAGTTCTCTTGTCGCACACGGAGTTGCTTACCTGTTTGGTGTTTCCAACCAATGGTTTTCCATCGAGCACATCCCGGACTTTGGCATTCTTCCTGCCGTGCAGATTTCCATCCTTGCCGTGCTCTGCGCACTGGTAAGTATTGTTTTTTGTGTTCTTCTGCACAAAAGTGAAGAAATTTACCGCAAACTGTTCCAGAATCCCTACATCCGCATCTTTGCCGGTGGATGTATTGTTGTCATTCTGACGATGCTTGTCGGCAACCAGAATTACAACGGTACCGGTATCGGCATCATCCAGATGTGCATTGATGGAACGGTCCGTCCGGAAGCCTTCCTCTTAAAGATGATCTTTACCGCACTGACTCTTGGTGCCGGTTACAAAGGCGGAGAAATTGTTCCTTCCTTTTTCACCGGCGCGGCCTTTGGCTGCCTGTTTGGAACGCTGACCGGCATATCCCCGACACTTTGTACGGCTGTCGGCATGACTGCCGTATTCTGTGGTGTCACAAACTGTCCGATCACTTCACTGTTAATCAGTTTTGAATTGTTCGGTTATGACGGCATGCCATATTTTCTTCTGGCTGTCGCTTTCAGCTATATGCTCTCCGGATACTTTGGTCTGTACCGGAGCCAGAAGATTGTGTACTCCAAATACAAAACCAGTTACATCAACAAGACAACTCATTAATCCCAAGAACCACACAGCCAATCGCCGGCAATTCCATGTTCGAATGAACCGAACCGATTGGCCGGGTTCCTGCATGCAGGTCATCAATATATAACGTCCATGTCCTGTCATCCGGCAGCAGGAGTGTTTCTTTTCTGCCGGATGCATTGTATGCCACCAGAAGTGTCTCTTCCGGCTGGCGGATTGTAAACGCGATGGTCTGTTCGGATGTCATTTCCATAAACAGAATATTCTGGCGGATCTCCTCTGCGTCTGTCATACGCAATCCTTTATGTGCTTTCCGGAAAGCAATCAGTCCCCTGTAATACTGCTGCAGCCCTTTTTGTCCATCGCTCCAGTCATAGCGCAGTACATTTGTTTCATACGGCAGATTATAACTGTTCTCGGATATCTCACCATTTTTTCCAGCTGGTTTGGTTCGTGCAAACTCTTCTCCCCCCAGGAAAAACGGAACTCCCTGTGCGGTAAATACCATCGCAGCCGCCAGACGGTTCATTGCAAGGCGTTCGCCTGCATCACAATCCGGTCTGGAAATCTGCAGTTTATCCCACAAGGTCAGATTGTCGTGACAGGAAACATAATTGATCACTTTCTCCGGTGTATCCGTCCATGTGCCGCCGGCTGCATAGGTATAAGCCGCATAATCTACCTGTGGATGCCACACACCTCCTGTTGCACAGTAACGCACCGCAACTTTCATTTTTTCCTTTCCGCTGACATAGCCGCAGTCTTTGTTATAAAACACATGTCCGCGCACCATGTCCCGGATATCATCCGAAAACATTCCGATGCCGTCCAGCATACGCGCGTTTCTCTTCATGGCACGCCTAAATTCCGGCATGGTTGAAGTACCGCCTGTCCAGCCCTCTCCATACAGAATGATATATGGATTGATTTCTTTTAACCTGCGGCTGATCTCATTCATGGTATCAATATCAAGAACCCCCATCAGATCAAACCGGAACCCATCCACATGATATTCCCTTGCCCAGTAACAGACAGATTCTACGATGTATTTGCGCATCATCGGCTGCTCCGAAGCAATTTCATTGCCACAGGCAGATGCATTGGAATATCTGGTTCCGTTCATCCGGTAATAATAATCCGGCTCACATTTCTGCAGACAGCTGTCCAGATCATAGGTGTGATTGTACACCACATCCATGATCACTCCGATGCCCTCCCTGTGAAAAGCCGCAATCATTTCTTTCATTTCCCGGATACGCACCTCCCCATGGAACGGATCTGTTGAAAAAGATCCCTCCGGTACGTTATAATTCAGCGGATCGTATCCCCAGTTATACTCCCGCTTCTTTGGTGCCGCCTCATCAATACTTGCAAAATCATACATTGGCATGATCTGCACATGCGTAATACCGAGCGATTTCAGATAATCCAGCCCGGTAGCTTCTCCCTCTTTGTTTTTGGTTCCCTTTTCTGCCAGTCCCAGATACTTTCCCGGATATTTTACCCCGGAAGAGCCATCCGCGGTACTGTCCAGAACAGAAATCTCACAGATCACCAGATCCGTACGGTTTGAAAAAACCGGTCCATGATCTTCCTTAAAATTCTCCGGATCGGTTTCTTTTAGGTCCAGCACCATACTCCGCTGCCCGTTCACACCGACAGCTACCGAATATGGATCCTGTGACTCCACGGTCTTGCCGCTTCTCTCCAGACGGTATGTATAATAAACATGCCACAAATCTCCGTCTACCCGAATCGTCCAGGTTCCCTGTACATCCCGTTTCATCGGAAGTGTATCCGACAGGCAGTCCCCGTCTCCTTCCCGATACAGACACAGTGTTACTGCATCCGCAGTCGGAGCCCAGAGCCGGAACGCTGTATATTTCTTTGTGTACACAGCACCCAGATCATTTCCATCATATGGAATCCTTTGCTGCATTCCCTCTCTCCTCCCTGAAATATATTATTTTCGCATTTTTTCGTAATTCATTATATTTTAATTTTATGTATCTGTAAATTGGAAAAATCACTAAGTTTTTTTCAATATTTTGTGAAATAAGACGAAGAAAAGAGGCATTCCATGTTTTATGCCATGAAATGCCTCTTTTTTTGTTTTCCGTATCAGGCAAACCCTTATGCGTTTGTTGCCTGTACCATTGCCTCAAGGGTTCTGACTGCTGCTCCCGAATCGATCGTCTTTGCTGCAAGTGCAATGCCATCTGCAATACTGTCTGCCTTTTTCCCAATATACAAAGCGGCTCCTGCATTCAAAAGCACAATCTCCCTCTTTGGTCCCTGTTCCTTTCCGGAAAGAATATCTCTGGTGATCTGTGCGTTTACGGCTCCTTCCCCACCCTGCAGTTTTGCGATTTCACACCGCTTTAATCCAAACTGTTCCGGTATGATTGTATAGGTGGTTACTTTTCCGTCCTTAATTTCAGATACCGTGGTCTCACCGGTCAGTGTGATCTCATCCATGTTATCCTCTCCGCTGACAACCATTCCCCGTTCTACCCCGAGGTTCATCATGGTTCCCGCAATCACTTCCGTAAGTGCCGGGGAATACACCCCTACAAGCATTGCCCTGGCACGGGATGGATTCGAAAGCGGTCCTAAAATATTAAACACCGTGCGGATGCCCAGCTGTTTTCTGACCGGTCCCACATACTTCATGGCAGGATTAAAATGCGGTGCAAACATAAATCCGATCCCGACCGTCTCCACACACTTTTCTACCACAGCCGGATCTGCGGAAATATTTACGCCAAGTGCTTCTAACACATCTCCGGCACCACTTTTAGAAGAAATGGAACGATTGCCATGTTTTGCCACCGGAAGCCCTGCTGCTGCCACAACGAACGCTGATGTTGTGGAAATATTAAACGAATAGGTACAGTCTCCGCCGGTACCGACAAAATCTACATAATCCTCTGCCTTCGGACTGATCGTATTTGCCTTGTTGCGCAATACGGCTGCCAGTCCCGTAATCTCATCCAGCGTTTCCCCTTTCATGCGGAGTGCTGTCAGAAAACATGCAATCTGCGCCTCTGTTGCCTGTCCGGTCAGAATCAGCTCCTGTGCTTTCATCGCTTCCTCTTTTGTCAGATCTTTTCCCTCTACCAGTTTGGCCAGAATCTCTTTCATCTATGATATCCTCCTTGTTTTATTCGCTTTTCCGTTACATTTCATTTAACTCTTTTTTGAATGTGCTGCAATAGTCTGCTGCAGCCTGCGGATCAAAATCGTGCTTCCGCATCAGTGTGATAAAATGAGAGCCTACAATGGCTCCGTCAATAATCTCTTTCATCGGACGTACATCCTCCGCCGTGCGAATACCAAATCCCATCATAACCGGAATTTTTGCCTCTTTCTTTACCGCTGTCAGGTATTCTAAAATCTGACGGTGGAAGGTTGCTTCCTGTCCGGTAACTCCCATGGAAGACACACAGTAGACAAATCCCCGTGCATCTTTAAGGATTTTTGGCACACGGTCTTTGGATACCGGGGAAACCAGCTGGATCAGAATGGTTCCATCCTCTTTCTGTAACTGTGTCTGGAGTTCTTCCTGCTCTTCCAGCGGCAGATCCGGAATGATCAGTCCATCCACCCCGCAGGCATTGCACTCTTTTACAAATTTTTCCACGCCATAATGCAGTACCGTGTTGTAATACATCATAAATACAATCGGGATCTGCACACCATCGTCCCGCATCTCTTTCATACAGATAAATGTCTTCTCCAGATTTGCCCCGCCGAGAATTGCCTCATAGGAAGCCGCCTGAATGACCGGACCGTCTGCCACCGGATCGGAAAACGGAATTCCAAGTTCAATAATGTCCGTTCCTGCCGCTTCCTGTGCCTTGATGATCGCCTTTGTCTTATCATAATCCGGCAGACCTGCTGTGATATAAGTAATAAATGCCTTTTCTTTCTTTTCCTGTAACGCCTGAAGCGCTGTCTCAATTCGATTCATCCCTGTTATGCCCTCCTTAATTCAGATATCCTTTTCCGTCAAGATAATCCGCAATGGTGTTTACATCTTTATCTCCGCGACCGGACAGACAGATAACCATGCTCTGATCCATAGTCATTTCTTTTGCCTTTTTAAATGCATAGGCAACGGCATGTGCACTCTCAATTGCCGGAATAATTCCCTCTAACTTACACAGTTCCATCAGCGCATCCATTGCCTCCACATCCGTAATTGCCACATATTTTGCACGTCCGGTATCCCGCAGATATGCATGCTCCGGTCCGACTCCCGGATAATCCAGTCCGGCGGAAATGGAGTGTGCCAGCTGGATATTTCCATCGGTATCCTGCAACAGATACGAACGCATGCCATGCAATACTCCAG
>ENA-OPMP01000944-OPMP01000944.1-human-gut-metagenome-genome-assembly--contig:-NODE-944-length-13682-cov-8.396052_pt1 | contig 13682 bp, 9 predicted proteins | sample MGYA00241527_ERZ501751 | MGnify/ENA primary metagenome ERZ501751 (study PRJEB25962, sample SAMEA2042647) | human gut metagenome | biome: human gut; feature: human-associated habitat; material: faeces... | reverse complement strand
ATCTTGGTATACTTGGCGGTGAAGAACATGGTGAGCTGTCGCGGCACCACGTAGTCGCGCTTGCGGCTCTTGCTGTAGATGGCGCTCTGGGTCACTCCGAAGTGGTTGCAGACCTTCTCGAGGATGTCGTCGACGGTGAGCGGACTGTTGTCTGTCTTGATAGCCCGTTGTATGATGCGCTCGACGAGCCGCATGTTGATGGGGCACGAGTAGACCACGCTGTAGGCGAGCAGCGAGTTGATGACGCCTTCGAGGTCGCGCACGCTGCCGTTGGCTGTCTGGGCGATATAGGTGATAACGTCATCGGGGATGCTCAGCGCATCACGTCTGATTTTCGACTTGAGGATGTCCACGCACAGCTCTTCATTGGGCTTCTCCAGTTCGGCTATCAGGCCGCACGAGAATCGGGAGAGCAGACGGTCGTTCATATCCTTGAGTTCTACTGGAGAGCGGTCGCTGGCAAGGATGATGCGTCGGCCGTTCATGAAGAGGTGGTTGAAGATGTGGAAGAAGGTGTTCTGGGTGCCAGGCTTGCCCTCCCACTCCTGTACGTCGTCGACGATGAGCACATCGATGGTCTGGTAGAAGAGGATGAAGTCGTTGATGGTCTTGCGCATCACGGCATTGGTGTACTGTACCTCAAAGAGTCGCGCGCTCACATAGAGCACTCGCTTCTCGGGATATTTGTTGCACACGTGTACGCCGATGGCGTTGATGAGGTGGGTCTTTCCACAGCCCGGGGGACCGTAGATAAACATGGGGTTGAACTTGCTGTTGTTGGGGTGCTCGGCTATCGACTGTCCTACCGACCGGGGCAGCTTGTTGCTGGCTCCCTCGATGTAGTTGTCGAACGTCTGGTCGGGGTTTAGCTGAGAGTCGAAAGCGACGGGCTGTGCTGCCTCGTTAGGCTGTGCTGCTGCCTCATTGGTCTGCGCAGCAACGTTAGCACCCGTCTGGTTGGCTGTGGTCTGTGGCTCTGCCTCAACGGCAGCCACCTCTTTCTCAGCTACAAGACGGTACTTCAAGCCCACCTCTGGACAGAAATTCTGCCTCAGAGCCTTCCCAAGCAAGCCTACATAGTTTTCCTCCAGATACTCGCACACAAAGTGGCTGGGCACCTGCAGAATGACTGTCTTCGTTTTGTCATCGTATGACTCGAAGCCAATCTTCTTAAACCATGTGTTGTAAACTTGCTCCGAAACATTGGCGCGTATCAGTGAAAGCGCATTGTTCCACGGAGAGTTTGGACTAATTACCATTCGCTAATTTATGATTACGTCTTGTGACTTTGTTTGACCTTTTTATGAAATGTACTGCAAAATTAGTAAAATAAAAGTATATTCAAGAATGAAAGTTGTAATATTTTTTTAACCTTCACCCATTCCGCGGCCACGAAAAGGCGCAAAAGCAAGGATAACAAGGTTAAAGCCAACAGATTATCCGCAAAGGTTTAAAATATGTTATTTTCTCCTACTCTTATCTACATTCACAGCAATGTGGGTCGCCACACCAAGATTAAGCCTCAACAAGCTTTTACGGCGACCATGCCCCTCGGCATAAGACGGAAGAGCTGTTGCCCTGCGTCTTGCCGTGAAACATTTGATCACTTGTCCTTTCTGCCGAAGACAGAGAAATGGACGTAGCGCTTTGGATGCTGACGGAGGTCTATGACGAGCGAGTCGGCATTGCGCATGGTTGAGTTGAGGTTGTCATAGAGCTGCGTGTCGTTCATGAGCAGTCCGAGCGTTCCCTCCTTGCTGTTGAGCTTGGCTGTGAGCTGTTGCACGTTGGCAATGGTCTGGTCAACCTGTCGCATGGTCGATGCCACGTCAACGGCAGCGAGGTTGGCTGTCAGCATCTCTGTGTTGTCAAGCACATTGTTTGCCTTTGACATCATGCCCGGCACGTTCTTGTTAAGACCTGCCATGAGCGTGTTGAGCTGCGCCGTAGATGTTGTGAGGTTGTCGGTGATGGCCTGCACGTTGTGCAGCGACTGACGTATGGCTGGGTCAGCAAGGATGGCGTTCAGGCTTGTCATGATGCTGTCGAGCTTGGGCAGCATCTTCTCCACGGCGGGCACCATGTCTTGAAGCTTGCCCATGGCTCCATCGTTGATCATGCCTTTAATGAGACCGCCGGGTGCCACCTTCTCACGAGGGTTGTTGGCAAGGAGGAGGTTCACCTTAACGTTGCCAAGCATGTCGCTCACGATCTCGGCAGAGCTGCCCTGCGGTATGCGTAGCTGCTTGTCGACGCCAATGAGCACCTTTGACCCTTCGGTGTGGGAATAGTCGTAGATGATGTCTTTCACCACGCCCACCTTGAATCCGTCAGCATAGACAGGACTCGACGACGAGAGTCCGGTGATATCAGAGAACTGCACATAGTAGTTGTCCTCGGAAGAGAAGATGTTTAGACCTTTCAGAAAGTTCATTCCGAAGAATAGCACTACCACACCGGCTATTGCCACAAGTGCTATTTTCACCTCTTTTGTAAAATATTTCATAGCCTCAAAATTTTCTTACCTTTTTATTATATTGTTACGACACAGAACCGAGATCATCTCTTTTTGTTCTGCATAAACTCTTTAATTGCTTGGTTGACGTTCATCTTCTCACCGTTCTTGAAGGCGATGATGAAGCATGAGGGGAACAGGTCGAGAATCTGTTTACGCATGCGCGCAATCTCATTATAGTTGTTTGACGCGCCGTAGGTGCATTTCCAATCGCCGTTCTCCTGATAATAGTCGCAACCCTTCAGCCCCTTCAGCTGGCGGTCGCCCTCTTTCAGCTTGCTGTGGCACACCATAATCTGAACCTTGAACACAGGTTGCGAGCTGTCCATGGCTGCGTTGTCATTCTTTGCTGCGGGCTTGCTCTCCGGCTGGGCTTCCGCTTTGCTTTCTACCTTAACTTCCGCTTTACCCTTAGCCTCTGGTTTGCTCTCTGCCTTAGCCTTAGCCTCAACCTTATTGTCAGGCATTGCGTCGGGCGCAAATTCTTTCACGACCGCCGCAGCTTCAGCCAGTGTTTCCATTCGTCGTACTGGACCTTCATCGAAGACAATTATGCCGTCATGGGTCACGGGCAAATCATTGACGGGAGCCTTGCTTTGCTGTCTTGCCGGCTGCTTTGCCTGAACCTTTGGTTGTTGTCTTGCCTGCACCTCTGGTTGCTCCTGTTTCTTTTGTTCTTTCAGTTCCTTTGGTTGTTCCTGAGCTTGATCTTCTGGCTTTTCCAGAGTTTGTTTCGCCGGCTGTTCCACGGCTGTTGGCATTGACTGATCCTCGGCTGGCAGTTTTTCTGCCTCTGCCCTGAAAGGGACGGTCAGTCCTCCAGCCTGTCGGTTCTTATAGTCGGCGAAAGCGTTGTATATGCCTCGCGCTATTTTGTCGACCACTGCTGGATTGTTAAGAGCTTGTTCCTCATCGGGTGTTGTAATGAATCCCAACTCAATGAGACAGGCGGGCATGGAGGTCAGACGTAGCACAGCAAAATTGTCTTGATGCACACCTTTATTCACGCGACCGGCCAGCGAGCACACGTTCTGCTGAAGCAGTTTGGCGAAAGCCACACTCTGCTGCATGTTATGATCCTGCACAAACTCGAACATGATGTTGCTCTCAGGCGAGTTGGGGTCATAGCCCACATAATGTTGCTTATAGTCTTTCTCCATGAAGATGACCGAGTTCTCACGCTTTGCCACATCGAGGTTTGTCTTTGTGCCGTGAGAGCGTCCGTCTCCAAGGGTGTAGGTTTCGAAGCCGCGTGATATTCTGCCTTTGGCCAACGCGTTGGTATGAACCGAAACGAACAGGTTGGCTTTGTTGCGGTTAGCAATCTCTGCACGTTCGTATAGAGGAACAAAGACGTCGGCCTTACGAGTGTAGACCACCTTAACGTCAGGGCAGTTGCGTTCCACATATTTACCGAACGCGAGCGCCACCTTAAGGTTGATATTCTTCTCGTATGACATTGCGCCTTTAGCACCAGAGTCGTGACCTCCGTGTCCGGCATCGATGACAAGTGTGAAACTCTTGCTGGCAGCACATGCAAAGGCACCGACAGCTATCATTATTGTCATCAGCAGTATTCTTATCGACTTCATAAACACTCCAAAATCGCGATATTCTATTGTCTTTGCTTTCAAAGACGTTTGCAAAATTAAAAAATTAAAATGGAAACCCCAAACAATAAATTAGTTTTTCGTCAAAAGAGAACAATTTAACAATTCCCCAATGGCTGTTTTGTCACCAAGATTTCTTGATATTGCCTGATGGCTCCATGTTGTCAAGACGCTACAGGTCAGAGCGGTGGAGAGACAGCTCTACCCCTGCTCCGTCGCACGCAGCACCCATGGGCGGGTTAACCTTAACCACCTCAACCGTGACTTCGTCGGCCAACGAGAACCGGTCAAGCACGCGCTGCGCTATGCGACCAGCCACATGCTCAACGAGGTTTGACGGTACGGCCATCTCCTCTTTCACCAGTTCATAAACGGCAGCATAGTTGATTGTGTCATCCACGCTGTCGCTCTTCACGGCGTTGCCCAAGGAACATGTCACCGACACGCTGACCAGATAGTCGTTGCCGATGACACGCTCTTGCTGAAGCACGCCATGATAAGCATGAAGACGTATGTTTTTTACAAAAACTTTTCCCATGACACATGTTATCCGCAGCGTGAGGCGCCACAGTTTTTACAGATAAGACATCCCTCCTGATAGACCAGCGTCTCCTGTCCGCAGTTGGGGCATACCATACCCTTGGCCTCGGTGCCGTCAACGATATATTTCTTGAGGGCGCGTTCCACGCCAACCTTCCATGTGTTGATGCTCTCGTTCTTGAGCTGCAGAGAGGCAACGAGCTTGATGACACGGTCTATGGGCATGCGGTAACGGAGCACGCCAGAGATAAGCTTGGCGTAGTTCCAATATTCAGGATTGAACTTCTCGCTCAGTCCCTCCACCGTGGTCTTATAGCCACGTTTGTTCTCAAACTGGAAGTCGTAACGGTGTGTGCCGTCCTCGTTTGTCTGCTTTATGATCTTGCCTTTCGTGACCGTCTTGGGCAGAGATATGCCCTCTTCGTCGTCTTGCAGACCAGTGAAGATCTCGTAAGGATAACCATGGAGCAGACCGACGAACGCCACCCATTTCTCCTTGTTGTTCTGGAAGCGCACCACGTCACACTCAAGTTCCTTGGGACGCACCTCCACCACATCGGTGAGACTGCGAGAGGCTACTGCTTTCTCGGCCTTTTCATCCTTTTTCTTCTTGTCCTTCTTGCTCACCGACACCATGACACCTGAGCGGCTGCCGTCGCGGTAGATGGTGCAGCCCTTGCAGCCAGAACGCCATGCCTCGACATAAAGACGGTTGACGAGATCTTCGTCCACCTCATTGGGGAGGTTCACCGTCACGCTGATGCTATGGTCAACCCATTTCTGGATGGCGCCCTGCATGCGCACCTTCATGAGCCAGTCGACATCGTTGGCGGTGGCTTTATAATAAGGAGAGCGAGCCACAAGCTCATCTATCTCCTCTTGAGAGTAGCGTTTCTCGGTGTCGATGCCGTTGATGCGCATCCACTCCAAGAACTTCTGATGATAGACGATATACTCCTCGAACGAGTCGCCCACCTCGTCCACAAAGTCGACATGCACCCCACTGTCGTTGGGGTTCACCTTACGGCGGCGCTTGTAGACAGGCATGAACACCGGCTCGATTCCACTGGTTGTCTGCGTCATGAGACTCGTCGTGCCTGTAGGCGCAATGGTGAGACACGCGATGTTGCGTCGTCCGCTCTTCACCATGCGGTCATAGAGAGCTGGATCGGCCTCCTTAATGCGCAGGATGAACGGGTTGTTCTTCTCGCGGTTGCTGTCGTAGATAGAGAAGGCGCCACGCTCCTCTGCCATCTCCACAGAGCTGGCATAGGCGGTGAGAGCCAAGGTCTTGTGTACGCTGACGCTGAAGTCGGTAGCCTCCTGTGTGCCATAACGCAACCCCATGGCGGCAATCATGTCGCCCTCAGCCGTTATGCCCACACCCGTGCGGCGTCCCTTGCTGCTCTTCGCCTTGATTTTCTCCCACAGATGCAGCTCGGCACCTTTCACCTCATCGCTCTGCGGGTCGCTCTTGATCTTTGCTATGATAGCATCGATCTTCTCCAGTTCGAGGTCTACGATGTCGTCCATTAGGCGCTGTGCAATGCGCACATGCTTCTTGAAGAGGTCATAGTTAAACTTTGCCTGAGGTGTGAACGGGTTCTCCACATAGCTGTAGAGGTTGACGCTCAGCAGACGGCAAGAGTCGTATGGACAGAGAGGAATCTCTCCACACGGGTTTGTGCTCACCGTGCGGAAGCCGAGATCGGCATAGCAATCAGGGATGCTCTCACGCAGGACGGTATCCCAAAAGAGCACGCCAGGCTCGGCACTCTTCCATGCGTTGTGCACGATTTTCTTCCACAGGGCAGATGCCGATATCTCCTTTTTCACAGAAGGGTTGTCAGAGTTGACTGGAAACTGCTGCGTGTATGGTTTGTCATCTACGGCAGCCTGCATAAACTCGTCATCGAGCTTCACCGACACGTTAGCGCCTGTGACCTTGCCTTCCGTCATCTTTGCGTCGATGAACGCCTCGCTGTCGGGGTGCTTTATGCTCACGCTCAGCATGAGAGCGCCGCGACGGCCATCCTGTGCCACCTCGCGTGTGGAGTTGCTGTAACGCTCCATGAATGGCACAAGACCTGTTGACGTGAGCGCCGAGTTGTTGACGGGTGAACCCTTGGGACGAAGGTGAGAAAGGTCATGGCCCACGCCGCCGCGACGTTTCATCAGCTGCACCTGCTCCTCGTCAATGCGCATGATGGCGCCATAGGAGTCGGCGTTGCCGTCGAGTCCGATCACGAAACAGTTGCTCAGCGATGCCACCTGGTGGTTGTTGCCGATGCCTGTCATGGGGCTGCCAGCCGGAACGATGTAACGGAAGTGGTCGATCAAGCCGAACACCTCGTCTGCTGACAGCGCGTTAGGATATTTCTGCTCTATGCGTGCTATCTCGTTGGCAATGCGCCAATGCATGTCCTCGGGCGATTTCTCATAAATATTGCCGAAGCTATCCTTCATGGCATATTTGTTAACCCACACGCTCGCGGCCAGTCCGTCACCACCAAAATATTTTAACGACGCCTCAAGAGCTTCGTCGAAAGAGTATGTCTTGTTAGTTTCCATCAAAAGTATTTATTTCAAAATTACAAGTTGCAAAGCTACAACAAAAAATCCACATAAAAAAGTGATATGCCCATTTTATTATGCTTACTTAAGTTTCGCCTTTCACTTACCATCCCGATGTAGAGCCGCCGCCACCTGTGGAGCCGCCACCCCAGCTGCCGCCAGAGAAGCCACCGCCTGTGGAGCCACCGCCACGACCGCCGAGCATGGAACCCACGATGGCTGCGGTAGCCAAACCAGAGCCAGAACCATCATTAATGTCCTCGTCCTTCGTTACAAGGCGGCCACAATATTTGCACTTATAGGTTGTGCGCAAGATCATCTTGCTGCGTCCTGCGCCAAGATTGACCTTCAGCTTCTGCTCATTGACCTTCTGAAGACCTTTCTTTCCGCAATGCGGACATTTGGCAGTGTAAGAAAGAGCAAAGACAATGATGAGCACGGTGCCCACTATCATGACAGCCAAGATGATGAGCGCTGCCGTGTCGTCGCCCTCTTCATCAGCGGCATCGGGCTGCATGGAGCCATCGAGCACGCTCACCGCCGCACGCATGCCATTGACCATGCCCGCGTCCCAGTTGCCCTCCTTGAACCGCGGCACCATCTGTTGCATCTGAATGCGCTTCGACATGGCATCGGTCATGATGCCCTCAATGCCGTAGCCTGTCGTGAAGCGCACCTTGTGCTGATCCATGACAAAGACCACGAGGAAACCATTGTCGCGGTTCTTCTTGCCTATGCCCCATCGGCGGAACAGGTTGTGAGAGAAATCGAAGATGTCGGCATCGCCGATGGTGGGCAGCATCACCACCGCTGTCTCTATGCCTGTGGTCATCTCAAGGCGCATCGCCATGACGTTTATGCTGTCGCGCGCACTCTGTGACAGGATGTTGTCGGGATCGCTAACAAACTGTCGCTTGTCCTTGAGGTGCACGTTTGGCACCTGCTCCACATCGTAGCCAAAGGAACACACGGGGAGCAAGAGCAGCAGCAGAAACGCCACAGCAGCCCTTGCCCATAGACCTTTATGTTTTGTTTTCAACACTTTTTACTGCAAGCATTAAAATTCCACTTTAGGAGCCTTCTCTGCTCCTGCTTCAGCCTCGAAATAGTTGTGCTTCTCAAAGCCGCACATGCCGGCGATAATGTTTTTCGGGAACTTGCGAATGGTCTTGTTATACTCCTTTGCCACATCGTTAAAGTCCTTACGAGCCACATTAATGCGGTTCTCTGTGCCTTCGAGCTGCGACTGCAGTTCGAGGAAGTTTTCATTGGCTTTGAGCTGCGGATAGTTCTCCGAGATGGCGAGGAGCTTGCCGAGCGCCGTTGTCACGTCGCCTTGAGCCTTCTGATAGGCGGCGAGCTGCTGCGGTGTGCAGTTGGACGGGTCAATCTTAACCTGTGTGGCCTGCGAACGAGCCTGCATGACAGCCTCAAGGGTCTGCTTCTCGTGAGTGGCGTAGCCCTTCACCGTGTTCACGAGGTTAGGGATGAGGTCGCTGCGACGCTGATACTGCGTCTCCACGTTTGCCCACTTGCCGTTAACCTCCTCGTCCATGCCTACGAGCGAGTTGTAACTGCCGATGCCCCAGAAAGCGAGTACAGCCACTACGGCAACAGCTATCATCCATCCTTTGATCTTGAAATTTTTCATAACGATTTTTGTTTTTGTTTCTGTTGTTTTTTTATTGTTACCTTATAAGAAAGACAGTTTTAAGATGTCCCTAATCACTATAATAGTCGCAAAATTAAGAATAAAGCTACACATGGCATAGTTTTTTATTGTTTTTTTGCAAATAAGCACGTTTACAGAATTAAAAAAATATTACCTTTGCATAATCTTTTAAAAAAGCATGGCAACTTTTAAAAAAGCATGGCAAGCAGGTGGAAAGGCCATTAACTACAAACTTTGAATATAAACAATTTCAACAAAATGAATACCAAATATGTATCGTTTCTGAAAGAGATTCGCTCGTTTGTTCCCGAAGAGCGCATCTATACAGACGAACTGAGACGTCTGGCATGGGGTAGTGATGCCGGCTTCTACCGTCTCATACCACAAATCATCATTCGCTCCGACTCAGAAAAAGAGATCTCACAACTGTTGGCGCTTGCAAAGGCGAAGCATCTGCCTGTCACCTTCCGCGCCGCCGGCACCAGTCTGTCGGGACAGGCCATCAGCGACTCAATCCTTATCGTTGCAGGCAAGCACTGGGAGAAATATGACATTCTCGACAACGGCATGAAGATTCGCTTGCAGCCAGGCATCATCGGCCAGCGTGTCAACGATCTGCTGCGTCCCTATGGCAGAAAGTTTGCTCCAGACCCCGCATCTATAAAGAGCGCCATGGTGGGCGGCATCGTCATGAACAACGCATCGGGCATGAACTGCGGCACACACGCCAACAGCGACAAGATGCTTCTCTCGGCACGCATTGTGCTGGCCGACGGAACCGTGCTCGACACCGGCGACGAGGAGAGCAAGAAACAGTTTGCCGAGAAGAAGCCAGAGTTTGTTCAGAAGATCAAAGACCTGCGCGACGAGGTGCGCAAGAACGGGAAGCTCTGCGAGCGCATAAAATATAAATATGCCATCAAAAACGTGACAGGTCTCAACATCCTGCCGTTCGTACGCTTTGACGACCCCTTCGACATCATTACCCACCTCATGGTTGGCTCTGAGGGCACACTGGCGTTCCTGTCGGAGGTGACGATGAACACCGAGTTTGATTATCCGTTCAAGGCAAGCGCCATGCTCTATTTCAAAGAGATAAAAGAGGCATGTAAGGCCGTTGTGACGATGAAGAAGCTTGTCAACGCCAAGGGTGAGTGGATAGTGAAGAGTGCGGAGCTGCTGGACAAGAAGTCGCTGGCTTCGGTAAACGACACCACGGGCGAGAACCTTACAGCCATCCTCACCGAGACGAAAGCCTCGACAAAAGAGGAGCTACAGCAATATATCGCACAGATAGAAGACTGTCTGAAGCAGTTTACGACCTTCACACCGGTACATTTCACCGATGACCCGAAGGAGTATGGCAAGTTCTGGGCCATGCGCTCGGGCGTGTTCCCCGCCGTTGGCGGCACACGCAAGCTGGGTACCACCTGCCTCATTGAGGATGTGGCGTTCCACATAGAAGACCTGCCCGAAGCCACTGCCGACCTGCAAGACCTCATTGCACGTCACGGCTACGACGATGCTTGCATCTACGGTCACACGCTTGAGGGCAACTACCATTTCATCATCAACCAGTCGTTCAAGACGGCTGAGGATGTGAAGAGATATGAGCGTCTGATGGATGACGTGAAGACCCTCGTTGTAGACAAGTATGACGGCTCGCTGAAGGCTGAGCACGGCACGGGCCGCAACATGGCACCGTTCGTGCGCTACGAGTGGGGCGACGATGCGTTTGCCGTGATGAAGGCTGTGAAAGAGCTGTTCGACCCCGATGGTCTGCTCAACCCCGGCGTCATCTTCAACGATGATCCCGAGTGTCACATCAAGCACTTCAAGCCGCTGCCACTGACCAACCCGTTGGTGGACCGCTGCATAGAGTGTGGCTTCTGCGAGGTCAACTGTCTTACCTGCGGCTTTGCCCTGTCGAGCCGTCAGCGCATCATCATCCAGCGAGAGATAGCACGACTAAAGGCTACGGGCGAAGACAACGAACGTCTCAAAGCTCTCGTGAAAGGTTATAAGTATTGGGGCAACGAGACATGTGCCGGTGACGGACTGTGCTCTACCTCTTGCCCCATGCACATCAACATGGGCGAGCTCACACATGTCATCCGTCAGCAGGAGATGCCTGAGGGAAGCATGGGCTACAAGATAGGCAACTTTGCAGCAAACCATTTCGCAGGCATAAAGGCAGCGCTACGTCCTGTCCTCACACTGGCCGACACTGCTCACACCGTGCTCGGCACAAAGGCGATGTCAGCGCTAACGGGCGGCATGCACTCGCTGCTCAACATCCCTCTGTGGACACCTGCCATGCCCAAGGCGTTCCATGTGGACAAGCATCTTGAGGCAAAACAGCCTAAGGAGAAAAACAAGGTGGTATATTTCCCAAGCTGCATTAACCAGACAATGGGCTTGCCGCATAAGTCGCCTGAGGAGATGGCACTCGTCAACAAGATGGTGTCGCTGCTCAACAAGGCTGGCTACGAGATTGTGTTCCCCAAGAACATGGACAAGCTGTGCTGTGGCACCATCTGGGAGAGCAAGGGCATGATGGACATCGCCGACCGCAAGTCGAAGGAGCTTGAGGAAGCACTGTGGGCAGCGAGCGAGGAAGGCAAATGGCCTGTGCTCTGTGACCAGAGCCCGTGTCTGCACCGCATGCGTGAGACAATAAAGAAGATGCACCTCTACGAGCCCGCTGAGTTTATTTACAACTTCTTGCGTGACCGTCTGGCGTTCACGCCCATAAATGAGCCTGTGGCCATTCACATAACCTGCTCTATGCGCCGCATGGGGTTGGGCGACACCATTGTGGCTCTCGCCAAACTGTGCTCTACCGATGTGTTCGTGCCAGAGGAGGTTGGCTGCTGTGGCTTTGCCGGCGACCGTGGCTTCACCCATCCCGAGGTCAACAAGTATGCGTTGCGCAAGCTTCGTCCGCAGCTTGAGAAGAAGGGCATACGCATGGGCTACTCAAACAGTCGCACTTGTGAGATTGGCCTGACCACCAACTCGGGCATTCCCTATGAGTCGATTGTCTATCTTGTAGACCAGTGCACCACAAGCAAAGACAAGGCTTAAGTGGACCAATAACAACAAACATTTTTTCAAAACATGAATAAGACCAGACAGATTGTCATGGCCACCTTGCTGCTCATGGGCTTTGTGCTCACGGGCAGCAAGGCCAAGGCCCAGACCAACGCCCAGCTGTTTTACGATTTTGGCAGCGACCGTAAGTTTGTGACCCTGACCCTTGAGATGTTCAAGGCAGACAAGTGGGGCAACACCTATTTCTTCGTGGATCACGATTTCAACTATGACGACCATGTGGAGGGCTCGAACCTCGCACCCGGTGGCAGCTATCTGGAGATTGCGCGTTGCATAAACCTGTGGCAGGAGTCGGCACTGAAGAATTTCAGCTTACAGGTAGAATATAACGGTGGCATAACACGCAGCTACCCCATAAACAACGCGTGGCTCTTTGGTGTCGACTATTTCTTGCACGACAAGACCTTTCGCAACACGCTCAACCTGAAAGCCCTTTACAAGACCATACGCAAGAGAAACAGCAGCATACCCATGCAGCTGACGGCGGTGTGGACTTGTAAGGACCTGTTCGGGCTGACGGGCCTCACCTTCAATGGCTTTGCCGATTTCTGGTGGGAGACACACAGGTGTGACTTTAAAGAAGACGGCAGTAGCGACACACGCCACACCGTGTTCTTAAGCGAGCCGCAGCTTTGGTACAACGTTGGTCGCCATTTCGGGGTTGACAACCTAAATGTTGGCACAGAGATAGAGTTGACGCAAAACTTTGGCTCAACGGGAGGCTTCAAGTGTCGTCCCTGTCTGGGCGTAAAATGGGATTTTTAATATTATGCAGACAATAAACACAAGACGCAGCATCCGCCGTTATCAAGACAAGGATGTAGACAACACATTGCTCACACGACTCATTAAGGAGGCTGAACGCACACAGACAATGGGCAACCTGCAGCTCTACAGCGTGGTGGTGACACGCAGCGAGGAGCTGAAAGCAAAATTGGCACCAGCTCATTTCAACCAGCCAATGGTGACAGGTGCTCCCGTGGTACTCACCTTCTGTGCCGACTATCGCCGCACCACCCTTTGGGCAGAGCAGCGTCAGGCGACACCCGGCTACGACAACCCCTTGTCGTTTGTTAACGCCATGACCGATGCCTTACTGTTCTGCCAGACGTTCTGTAACCTGGCAGAGGATGAGGGTTTGGGCTGTTGCTTCCTCGGCACCACGGTGTATCAGCCACAAAGCATTATCGACACGCTACAGTTGCCCGAGCTGGTCTTCCCCGTGGCTACTATAACATTGGGATGGCCCGATGAGAACCCGCCTCTGAGCGACCGTCTGCCCGTAAGCACCATCATTCACGAAGAGACCTTCCACGACTATAGTGCTGCCGACATAGACAAGGCGTATGCGTATAAGGAGCAGCTTGATGAAAACAAGGAGTTTGTAAAGATAAACAACAAGCAGACCTTGGCTCAGGTCTTCACCGACTGCCGCTACACCAAGGCAGACTGTGAGGCAATGTCGGAAACGCTGTTGGAAGCTTTGAGGAAACAGAAATTCTTATAAGAGGCTTTGCGCAAGCAGATTTTTTTTTAATGAAAAACTTGAGAAAGCGACTTTTTGTCTTGCTACCTCATTCAATGCATAAATATGCACTTTTAGCCGTATATTTATTCAGTTTCTCATTAAGCCCATTTGACAAAATGAAAGTGCCTT
>ENA-OPMP01000935-OPMP01000935.1-human-gut-metagenome-genome-assembly--contig:-NODE-935-length-13775-cov-2.520335_pt1 | contig 13775 bp, 14 predicted proteins | sample MGYA00241527_ERZ501751 | MGnify/ENA primary metagenome ERZ501751 (study PRJEB25962, sample SAMEA2042647) | human gut metagenome | biome: human gut; feature: human-associated habitat; material: faeces... | reverse complement strand
GGCTACTACCGCGCCACTGTGGTCAAGCTGTTCAAGCGCAGCGGCAAGCTGCATGTGACCGTGGGCTATATTCCCACCACCAGCACGGACGACAGCATCATCAATGTTTCTTCGGATACGCCCACCAAGTACATGGATTATCTGTTCGAGCGCCAGAGCGGCAGCTGGTATCTCACCGGCCTGACCGAGAGTGAGACCAAGGCCGAGAGCACGGAAAGCACACCGGCCGCGAATGTGCCGGAACCCATGGCAGAAAGCGATGTGCAGGATGCCATTCTTGCAGCAGCCGGTTCGGATTCTGCTTCGGCTGAGGCAGACAGCACCGCTGCAGACGAGGGCGTGGATACACAGGCGGAGGAACAGTCCGCCGACAGCACTGAGGCACAGGCGGACGAAAGCACAGCCAGCCCGGCGGCATAATACAAAACAAAAATACCGGATACAAGGCAGATGCTTCGTATCCGGTATTTTTTATTTGAGGTCAAATTTTACGATCACCAGCCGGTACCACAGGTACGGCACCATGTTCCAGATCATCCACAGCTCCATCAGGATGTAGTTGGGCAGGTCTTTCAGGCGGAAGGGGCGCTTGCCCAGCTTGCCCGCTTTGAGCAGAGCAAAGGCCTCGTGCATGCCCTTATCCCAAGCCTCGCCAAAGCCCTGCTTGTGGAACTTGTAGCACTTGAGCAGATAGCCCAGCGCCAGCGGAATAAAGTTGAGCACCAGCATCAGCAGCGGCTCGTTTTTGAGCGGCAGCAGAATGCTGTTGCGGCCGCTCTGCTGGCTTTTAAAGGCGTTGTAGCGCACTGCGCCGGTGCTGGCACCGCCTCTGCGCTCTCCTATCGTTCTCTGGATACGCTGGCTTGCCTCCAGAAACGATGTCCTGAAAAAATATATCGGATCGTTTAGCTCGCAATATGGCTCATAACGATCCAGAATCGCATCCGCTGCCACCTGTGCACACACTTTACCCGTATTGGCACTGCCGATTCCATCCGCTATGACCGCCATCAGCCCGGCACTGCTGTCCCATATCTGGGCAACGTCCGCCTGTACCTGCCGGCTGCCGGTAGTCTGCGCAATACCGATCCCCGGCCGCTTATCAGTTCCGCAGGATCCATCTCCCCATTTCAAAATGCAGCGGCAGAAGATCAAAATGATGTATACAAGCCCCAGACCTGACAACGCCTGCATACCCATCGTCATTTCAGATCCCCCCACGAGAAATTATTTCCGCACAGAGGAACAAACAGAAAACGGCTCTGCCCCAGATTGATGATATCGTAGGGATTCAGTTCCAGCGGTACATATACAGGCTTATCGTTCAAGTACGCAATACCGGAAGAATCTCCCGGAAGTATCATGGTATTTAGGTTCTTAGGATCATATACAATGATAGCGTGATTTCTGCGGTTGATCTCATTATCCCCCAGAATCTGGATATCCATTTCATCCCCCCGGCCTACAAAATTCTTACCTTCATGAATCTTGTAATCCATACCTACCTTTGCACCCTCAATGCAGATGATCCAGCCGCACACAGGACGCACCGTCTCCTCCAGTATTTCCACGGGAGGCTCAAATCCCAGCGGTTTTTCCGCAAATGCCTCGTCCTGCGTTTTCATATTGCAGTACGGGCAGATCTTCCCATAACGTCTGGGGTTATAAATGTGTCCATTCGGACATTTCGCCAAACCCATTTTCTCCCATCTCCTATCCTTTTTATCTCTACTTCACATTACGTCAGAAGCAGCTTCGTATTCGCAATGTAAAGAACATCTCCTGCCACAACCTTACAGGGGCGGTGGATCACCCTGTAGCATTCCCCGTCTTCCACCTTTCCTACTTTTACACCGTTCTGAGACCCAAGATCCTCCACATACCATTGATCCAGACAGAAATTCAGCACAGCATGCTGAAAGTCAATAAAGCTGCTGTACTCACAGTCTGACAGATCAATATCCAGCTCCTGATCCCGCCCGGCTTTTCCGATGATCAGGGAAATCTTTCCCTGCAAGTCCCATGATTTAATGGGCTTTCCTTCCTCATCCAGCAGAATCAGCCTTTGTATCCCCTGTATTCTTTCCGCCTCTGGCATGATCTCTTCCGTATTCTTGCTGCCGCTGAGCCGGAAAAGATCATATATCGCCGCTGCCATTCCGATAACAATGACAAAATAAACCGCAGGTGCAAAGCGCCATGTCCCTATTTCCTTAAAGACAAGGAAAACAGCACCTGCTCCGCATAAAATAATCAGAACATCCAGCGTCTGTTTAACTCTTTTTCCTTTTGCTTCCCGCCGCATTTCTTTTTTCTGCCTCCTGCATGCTTCCTCTTCCGAAAAAGGCTGCAAACATTTCCTCGGGTTTGATAGGCCCCTCCGGCTTTGAACTTCTATGGTCCTGATAAGTTTCCATCCCCCTGCCGGGTTGAAATCCGAAAAACCGTTCGAACTGTCCCATATCCGGACTCTTCTCTCCAAAAGAGGTTCTGCCGTTTTTCACCTTCTCCCCTGCGTTCACAGTGTTTCGGGGGCTTTTCAGACACTCTGCATCATATTTCTTACGGCGTTCTTCATTTTCCAGACATGCATAGGCTTCCTGAATTTCATACATGCGCTCTTGCTTTGCCTTATCATCCTTTACCACATCCGGATGATATTTCTTAGCCAGACTGCGATATGCCTTCTTTATTTGTTCCGTTGATGCCTGTCTGTCTACGCCCAATATTTTATAGTAATCTTTCATGTACTGCCGCCTGTCAGTAGATTTATCAATGGGGACCACCCGCAAGCAGGCAGCCCCCTTTTATGTCTTTCCGCCAAAGCTGCATGCGGAATTTTCCTGTTTAATTAATGCTGTACCCACCTTCTACGGATACCTGCGCCATCTTATCCTTCTTCTGCTTCATGATCAGCTTAAAAGTGCCGATGCCTTCCACATCGCCGTAATCTTCCTTGTAATCCACAACAAAAGCGTTGGGATAGGAATACTTACGGACCACCTGTGAAGCAGCAATCACTTCCACAGTGACCTTACGGTAGCAGTCAGAGTTTTCTGCAGGAACCAGTGCCCATAAGCCCAGCTGTCTGGTTGCGTCAAACGGATCTCCGTCCACGGCGGTCAGAATCTTTCCCGTAACAGTGATCGTGCTGCCCAGATCTGTGGATCTGGCGTTGCTGTCCTGCGGAATGTCAGTGCTGACCTTTACTCCGGTAATGCTTGTGGTTCCCAGTTCAATCGTGGTGTTTCCCTCCACCTTTAATGTAAATCCCATAATTGGTCTCCTTTCATCTGCTATGCGCTATCTATGTATTATTTTACCGGCCTGCCGATTACTCCTCACCGAAGCCGCCCTCAAATTTAAGATTGCTCATCTTATCCTTCTTCTGCTTGATCAGAAGGCGGAAAGTGCCTGCTCCGTTCTCATCCGTAAAATCCTCTTCGTATCCCACCACGAACGCATTGGGAATGGTGATCTGACGCACAATCTGAGATGCACTCACCACATTGATCTGCACCTTACGGTAACAGTCGGATTTCTCAGCAGGAACCAGAGACCACTTTGCAAGCTTGCTGGTGTCATCCGCTGTTTCTCCGTCTACGGCTGCCAGAATCTTCCCCTTGATCAATACCGTTGACCCCAGATCCGTAGATCTTGCATTGGAATCATGAGGGATATCCGCTCCAAACTCAATGCCGGTGATGCTGGTCTCTTGTAACTTGATAGACTCGCTTCCTTCGATACTCAATCGTACTCCCATTTTTGTTTCCTCCTATTTTTTATCTGTACGGCATGTACAAGATTATTCATTTCCAGCTTTTCTCGTAAGCTGTACTTTCAGATTTTTAGTGGTATTCGCAAAGGTCACTAATACATCGCAGACACCGTTTTTCTCGTCAATACTGAAATCCAGTTCATCCCCGTCCTGAAGAATAGAATTAACATACTGACGGTCTGCATCCCATCTGCTCTTCTGGCTGTTGGGATTATTGCTGAAAAATGTCAGAATCTTATCCTGCTTAAAATCGCCACTGTAGAATCGCAGCATACGCTCAATATATGTAACGACCAGCGTCTTATAGATGGGTTCAAACTCATTGCCGTTACTTAACAGGTTGCGTGCCTTGTAAACCGTTATGTTCTTGACATTCCGGCCCTTGTATTGCGCATTGTCAGAAGAGAATACAAAGCCGAAGCCGGTGCGGTTGATGGCATTCTTGATGGTATTGGTAAAGCCGGAGATCTCTTTGGTCATGCTGGTGGTCGCCAGAAGCGCATTGTCATTGGCTTCCACATCAAACCGCACACCGGGATATTCCATGCTTGTATTTCTGAAACGCTGCTTCAGATACTCCGGACACTGCCATGCTGCCACAATGCCTGCCGCTTCATAGGCCGCACCCACATAGACTCCTTCCAGCCACATCTTCATCACATCATCCTTCTCCGCAGAGAGAGAAACATTTCCATCCTCATCCATGACCATCCGCTTATCGAGAACCAATCCGGACTTGTCCTTGGGAATGATGGTTGCGTTGGGAATGCACGGCACGGCAAACTCACTGTATGCCTTCTTCATTAGAGGCGCACACTTTTCCTTATAGATGTTGACACCTTCTGTAGCAATATAACTGAAGGTGGACTCTTCGCCGGAACAAAAGCTGAAGAAGGTTGTAATGCGGTAGGGCTGCAACGCATTCATCAGCGTTGCCACGTTCTCCATGGTATTATTACCGCTCTTCTCCTCCCGCTTGTTGCCTGCAAAACGAACTCTCTGAAGTCTGCCTCCTTCTGTCTGATTCAACTCCACATCAGGTACGATTCCAAACCAGATTGTATTGTCAAATTCATTCTTGTCGTTAGTGGTATTCAGGTATGTGATCAGGCGGGGCAGATTGCTGGCCTTTACCATCATCTCAAGGGGCAGGTTCGTAATCAGAAGCTTCGGCTGCATCCCCCTTTCCTTGACCTGATACTGGTCAAAAAAGGTCTTCACTCCCAATATTTTTTCCATCAGGGGCTTGACAACTTTTATAAAATCATCCTTACTTTTTTTGTAAAACTCCAGATAGCTGTTATAATTGCGTACTTCCAACTCCCTGTCGATGCTGCTCTCCATTGTGGAGTTTAACGGGCAGAATGTCCGCACCACCAGATCCCTCACATAGTCGGACGGATTATCATTTAATGCATCATAATCCTCCCGGAAGGTCTCCATAAGACTTGTGTTAACCTGATCATCCACCACCGCAAGCTGGGTACTCTCCTCCTGCTTCATCTCCAGAATCTTTAGTTCTCCATCATCTCCCATACTCAGAAGTCCGGCCTTGAATTCAGACTGTCCCTGCCCTGCTTCACTGTCTCCAAGCAGCAACCGGGTCTTAATGTCTTCTATCGCCAACGGCAGCATGGCCAGAACATTGTTGTAGTTCTGACTTGCCTGTTCAAACTGATAGTTCAGTTTATCGCCCAGATCCAGACGTTTGGGATCTTCCTCATCCAGTTCTACATATTTACTGTAGGTATACTGGATTTCCCTGCGGACCTGCCGGATGTCATCCATGATTTTCTTAGGGGAGATCATCTCCAGAATATTGCTGAACTGGAAATCTGCATTGGCTACGCCCTGCGCATCTCTTGCGCTCATCAGTGTCGTCAACATATTTAAAAGATCATTGGATTCATTCAGCGGTATTTCCGTGATACAGTTCTGGGGAATATTTTCCGGCTTTGTCAGACTGTACTGAATGGTTCCTGTGGCTGCGTCGCACCAGGAATATACCACCGGAGTAAACTTTTCCAGAAATTCCTCAAAGCTTGAGACCAACAGCTCTTCGTTGATCTCTTTGATCTTGTCGTCATCCAGACTGCTCTTTCCCCGCACATCCCCTACTAAAGTCAGCAGATTGAGTCGTTCCGGATTGATTTCGGCAAACAGTATTGTTCTGTTTGTCTGTGTGATTGTCTCCATGGCTATCACATCCTCCTTTTACTTTGATTTATTGAAAAGTTGTGAGCAATTTTTGTCCACAACTGATGTCTACAATTGCTTCTCGGTACAATAAATGCCGTAATATTATAAATATCATTCAAATACTGCAACATAGTGGATCTCCAGATCATATCTCCCATCGGATGAAGTAATGTAGATGATATCTCCAAAACTAATACTGTACTGTATCTGCATACATGCAATTGCATTTCCCACCATGACACCGGATTTTGATCTGTGGTATAAGATTATGTTGCGGTTTTCATCAGCAATCAGAAAAATATCTTCCAACTGGAGTGCTTTTGCCTGTTCCGGATAAGTACCAAAAAGCGCTCCCAATGATACCCTGCCGTCCTTCACCTTATTCATGGAAAAAGAAAGTGGTGGAATCTCCTCCTCATCTTCCGGCTGCAATACAAAATAGGCATCCAATTTCCCACAGAAATGGTATTGCTTTTTCTCTTCCGTCAGGCGCTCCAATTCAGGCCTGGGTTTATGTAAAATCTTCCACAAAACAAATATGCCGACTATAAGAATAAGTGCAACCACCCACCAATATGCCTGCCATATCGGAATTACCTTTATCCGATAGGCATACTGTATCGCATCTTCACCGTCACTGACCTGCAATGTGACAATATGTGTCCCTGCACTCCTTGGAGTAATCGTCAGGAGATTCCCCTCCAGGCCAACTTCAACACCTTCCTGCACACCTGTAACAGAATAGGTCAATATATCCCCGTTAGGATCTGTGAAAAATTCATCCAGATTAAGAATTCTTTCACCGTCTAAAACCGTACAATCTTCTTCCGGTATGCTCCCGTTTGGAATCTCATTTATCACTTTGACCTGAGCTGAAAATGAATAGTTTCCAAAATCATCCGAAAGTGTTCCTCTCAACATATAAATACCGGAATGAGGAAATTGCAGACTCCCCTTCAGGACACCCTCTGACACATTCACATATTCCTGTACCATGTCCGCATCATCGTCGGCAAGTTTCCAAAGAAAGCTGTTATAAAACTCTGTGTTCTTTATAATGTTTTCATTGCGGTCTTTAAAGTAAACCCAATATTCCAGATGCTGATTTCTTTCGGCATCCGTTGTCATCTCCAATACCGGTGTAAGCCCCCGGTAGCTGATAACATATACCTGAAGATCCTGTCCTTCCTCTGTTTTCGAGTGAATAATCAGTTCTTTTCCTGTCTGATTCTCTCCGACATTTTCAATCTTTCCTACGGCATAATGGGACAGCCCTGTCAGCAGGATTTCCTCCCCGCCATATTGAACGGTTGCTTCTCCTATAGGTTTTGAGGAAATCAATACTATGTTAATTTCATCCAGATAGAGTGCATCCAGCACACACCTGATTTCCTGACTTCCTCCCGCATAAGTTCCACTGGAAAATTTTTGTATTTGGTATATAAGATTGTCCTGAAAAATTCCATACAATATTTCTATCAGGTCTTCCGGCCCTTGTGCAGAATAGCTTTCTGCTTCTGTCTGCATTGCTATTTCTTCTAAGACCGTTTTGCTACCGTCATATTGACCAAAAGCCACTGTATAGATCTGTATGCCTTCTTCCTGACACTGACAGACGCACTGTTCCAGTTCCTGATTGGACTGTTCCTCCGTACGTTCCTTACCCTGCGGCAGATCTGTTTCTCCATCCGAGATCAACACCATGATTTTTCTGGTGTTTTTCTCCGCAGACAGCAGCTCACAGGCGTAGGAGACTCCTAATCCAATATCCGTATCCCGGGAATAAGTTATTGCTCCTATTTCTTCCTTCAAGGCTTCTCTTTCTTCAGCCAATGCTATGGATTTCGGTGCAGAATAAGATAAAATGCTGTCATTGTAAGCCACATATCCAATACGGATATCTTCAGCCTGTACTGTATCCACAAATGCCTGTACCATACTCAGGCCCATTCGTGATACATCATTGGTTTTCATGGACCCGCTGCAATCAATAACAAAAATAATATCAACAGGTTCCTTTTCGGAGACTATCTCTTCTGCATGCACCTTTTCTGGAAAGAGCAGACACAGGACAATACAGCAGAGCAATATCCCTATTCTTTTCATCTCCGTCCTCCCCTTCTCTTACCTTACTTATTACTTCTGTTTTTTAGGCTTCTTAGGCTGAAAAAGACCAAATTCTGATACAGTGTAATCTGCCCTTTTCGCTGCATCCAAGGCTGCCTTAGCAGGCAAAACATTTATGAACAGCATAAGCAGTAAACAGACAGGTAAACATCTCTTTTTATATCCTTTAATGCTTTTCATCTCTTGCCTCTATTTTTCTTTCCAGATACCATGCTATATATCCCACTCCACTCCACACAATTGCGCTCCATACTGTATAGGCGGCAGGAGGGCTGACAAGCAGTAGCAGTCCCCCTGTGATCCACTCCAGACACACAACTATTCTGGCTCGTTTCCTTATACACTTTCTCTCCTGACCTTCCAGCGGTCTGTTTTTACTGTCCAAAGGTGCAAACAGAAAAATTAATAATAATGAGCCCAATGCAAGTGCTGATACGATGGCAAGTTGAAATACACTTGTCTCTTTTGCCCAAAACATTGTCAAAATCAAGGATGCAAAAGAAAGTAAATAACAGATAAACAAGTTAGGAGCATGATATCCGCCTGCATCTGATCTTAGGGGAACAAGCATACACAGAAACAATACACAGTATCCCGGCATTCCCATACAAACTCCTATCATCAGACTCAGAAGAATATTTCCTCCTAATATCAGCATACTTTTCAGGGCGTACTGATATACTTCCTCTTCTTCCTCACGGATATTACCGTTCTCAACCAATGCCCTGGTTATCTTTTCAAAAAATCGTTCCATTGCTTACTTATTTTTTGAAAAGTTTTTCAGATTTTCGGGTACCTCAGGCTGATAGTACACAAAATAGCATCCTCTTGTTGCTACTCCGGCCAACACTCCCGTCAACAAAATTGCTGATGCATTACATGCGTACTTCTTGAAAAATTCTTTGAATTTCTTCATATGTGTTTCCTCCTTATTTTTTGCAGATTATAACACATATCGACAAGTCATAACCGTAGATGTCAAAAACGACCGGGTTATATGTAACTTTTGGATAAAAATACCCGGGTTAAAATATGCTTCGAAACGTTTCTCTTGAAAAGCATATCTTAATCCGGGTATTCACATATTCCGTATTCTTTTTATGTTAAAAAATCATACATTAATATCATTACATCAAAAACATTATCTTCCTCCCGTATCTCCATCTCACCGGCATATTGATCCACGATCTGTCTGACGATCGAAAGACCGATTCCATGCATCCTGTCGTCTTCCTTGCTTGTCAGATATCGTCCCCCGCTTTTATGCAATGCATTTTTATACCGGTTTTTAATACTGATGGCTATATTATTACCGTCTGTGGTGATCCATAGCCTGATCACCCTATCTTCGGTCAGTTCCTTTACAGCTTCTATGGCATTATCCAATAGATTGCCCAGACAAATGCTGATATCCTCTGCATTCATCTCCGCATCCTGCGGCACTTCCGTATTGGCTATCACCTTTATTCCTGCCTTTTCCGCCATATCTGCCTTGTAATTAACCACACTGTCAATATAAAGATTTCCGCTATTGGAAATAAAATCTTTTTTGTCTAAAAACTTCAGATTTTCACTGCAGTATCTTTTCAGGGCTTCATAATCTTCCTTTTCCAAATAAGTATTTTCCAATATGTAATGCTGCTTCATATTGTGACGCAGCTTCCTTAATTCTTCCCACCATTCCTTACTTTCCCGGTTCTGGCGAATATAGTACTCACACTGATTTTTCAGGATTTCTTCCCGCATTTGTTTTTCCATATTTTCTTTTGCTTTATCATACAGATAGTAGGTAAAGACGTTGATCAGCAGGATCATGAATACTACAATAAATCCCCAGAAATAGTTTTCAAGGGTTCCTGTGATAAAAACGGAAATCAGGATCCATATGCTACAGACCGGAACGATAAATACTTCCAACCAATCCTGAAGATTCAGTTCCGCTTTTCTGTTCAGTTTTATAATGAGAGAGGTAAATTTAATAATCAAATACCAGACAATTTTAGATAACACTGTGCACAGCAAGGTTACTTCTGCATCATCTGTCCATGCCAGAAATTCTTTTCCGTAATACACGAGCAATTCTGCACACATGCCGCTCATATACATAAATATAGTCGTCGCCATCAATGTTCTGACTGAATCAGTATATAGGATTCTGATCGTCACAAAAAAAATACATACAAAAAGTAATATATTCAGCCAGATATTACTCGTGCCATCTCCCAGATACGTTAAAACATATGTAACACCGTTGAAGACCGCAAAATATCCTCCCCATACCAGATAGTCTGTATACCTGCGAATTTTCTTCTTTTTCAATGTACTGTCACAAAAAATACGCTGCAGTATTACAGAAAAAATCTCCACAATAGCCAGAACAAGCATCATTCCCATCTTCTCCCCTTTAACATTGAAATATAATGCTGTCTTACATGATCTCTGTAATTTTTACTGATTTCTACTTCCCGTCCATTATCCAGAACAACCCTGTCCGCAGAATACTCCTTAATAAAACGAGTATTCACGAGCAACGATTTTCTGATTCTCAGGAATTTTACATTTGCTTTCCGCAGATTCCTTTCCACTTCTTCCAATTTTCCATAAAATAAGTATTCCAATTCAGGCATATCCAGCTGTACTGCATTGATCTGTACGATTCTTTTATCACTTTGGAAAAACCGGATCTGATTCAGTGGAATATTGTATTGCCTTTTATTATAAGAAAAGCAATAACTGTCATCGGAATTCAAATGTGTTTCAAACACCCGTTTCAGGATCTTCTCCAATTTTTCTTCAGACACCGGCTTATCTATAAATGCATATGGCTGCACTTCAATCATTTCCTTGCAGTACTGGTTATGACAGGATACAAAAATCAGAATTACCCTGCTGTCTCTTTCCCTAAGGATACGCGCGGTTTCAATTCCGCTGATACCAAGCATTTCCACATCTAAAAAAACGATGTCCATATTTCCCGTGGTGTCTGTTTCCATTAATAATTCTTCCCCACTCCGGAAGCAAAAAAATTTCACATTTTTGGATAGCCTTGCCATGATGGATTGTATGATCTGTGTTTGCTTCTGCAACTCAGATAAAACATCCTCACATATAGCAACTCTTAACATTGAGAATTCCCCTTTCTCCTTCGCATGCTATAATACGATGCCAGTATGCAACTGTTCAGCCCAATATAGTTTCCTCCTTTCAAGACTTTCCGCAAAAACACTGGCAACATCAGCAACTATTCTTATTTTTTTGATATTATTACTATACAAACGATTTCCCCTGTTTTACGTAAACAATTCCCTCTTCCTCTTGATCATCTCATCAATCTTCTCAATATACAGTCCCACATCCTTGACATTATCGCACCGTTCAATCCGTCCATCGGGGAAGACTCTCTTGGTGATGCTTCCGGCGCCTAATGCCACAATGGTCTGTTTCTCTTCCATGATGAGGATGTTGTACAGGCCGTATTTGCCGGGACGGGCGTAGCCGGTGTTCTCGAAGTTGCCGGACATGTTCTTCTGTCTGTAGAGGTAATAAGGCTTCATTCCAAGCTTCTCAGCTCCCGCCGCCGCGATCTTCATGGTCTCGTCTGTATTATGGAGCATGGAGACGCCGTTCTCCTGGATCCACTGATTCAGGCGGGATGCACGCTTGATTGCCAGGGAATGTACCGTCAGGCTCTCCGGTGCCAATGCCCGGATTTCTTCTAACGTATGTTTCATCGCGTGTAAGTCTTCTCCCGGAAGTCCCGCAATCAGATCCATGTTGATGTTATCAAAGCCCGCCTGCCTTGCCATCGCAAATGCTTCCTTCACCTGAGCCGCATTGTGCGCACGCCCGATTGTCCGTAGTGTCTCGTCATTCATCGTCTGTGGATTGATGCTGATCCGCGTCACGCCATATTCCTTCATCACCGCAAGCTTCTCCGGGGTGATGCTGTCCGGGCGTCCTGCCTCCACGGTAAACTCCACAAGCCCATCGGCAACCTCCGGTTCCTGCAACCGGAATACGGTCTGAATCTGCTTCAATAGCACCGCAAGCAGCTCATGCGAGATCGACGTCGGCGTTCCGCCGCCAATGTAGATTGCAACTAACCGTTTGTGCTTATACTGTTCTGCCACATAGGCTAACTCCTTACAGAGCGTGTCAATATAGGTCTTTGCTTTCTCCGCATAAATCCCAATCGGATACGATGTGAAGGAACAATACAGACACCGGCTTGGGCAAAACGGAATCCCGACATACAGACAATAGTCGTTGTCGAGATCAATTCCCTTCACCAGACGATGCTCGTTTTCTGCCACCGCCGTTGCAAGCTCTGCTTTCTGCACGCTTGTGTCGTAGATATCGCGGTAATATTGTACGATTCTATCGTGTATTTCCTGCTGTTTTTCATGTGTCCGATCTGCATGCTCCTCGGCATCACGTCCGTTCATGCCAGCTTCATCTGTCTGTTCCGCCAGATACTCCAGAAGCTTCGTCATCGCGATCTTCGTCGGACGTACTCCCGTCAGGTCGCCCCACGGAAGTCTCCGGTCTGCAAACTGTCCAAGCAGCCGGTAAGACGCCATTTTCAACACATTTCGGAATTCTGGCTTATTCCGGTAATCAACAAGAATCTTCGCCCGCAGTCCACAGGTGGATATCAACAGCTTATCCTTATACGCCGGAAGCTCTGGCACCTCCTGCAGATCATCCGGCTTGTCGCACTCATGTCCATGCTTGCACACAGTGAGAATCGTAAAAGCTTCCTCATATCGGATCAGGAGCCGCAGATCAAAATCGTCGGACAAGCCCGCGTCCTCGACGATCTTTACCCCCGGATAAAACGCCATGATCATCGCCCGCAGGTCGTTGTTATATAATTGGTTATTCTGGTCTAGCAGTATCATCTTAGAAATACGGATTGCCCGTCTTTTCCTTTCCAATCATTGTCTGTGCATCATGTCCCGGAAGCACGAGTGTCTCATCTGGAAGCACAAATAATTTCTCACGAATGGCATCTTCCAGAGCCTTCGCATCGCCCGTCGGGAAGTCCGTTCTTCCGACACTGTAGCAAAACAGCGTATCCCCGGTAAAGACAACATGCTCCTCCGGGAAATAATAGCACATGCCGCCCTTCGTATGTCCCGGTACTAACAGGCACTTACATTTCCGTCCAAGTACCTCGATCTCGGCGTCATCTTCCAAATAGATATCCGCCTGCGCCGTAAATGCTGCGCCAAATGACGATGACAGATTCAGAGCCGGACTCTCCATGACTTCCTTCTCCTCTGCTGCCGCATACACCCTGATCTCCGGGTACTCCTTCTTCACGCCAGCCAGCGCCCCGATATGGTCGAAATGTCCATGCGTCAAGAGCACCGTCGTTGGTGTCACACCTTTATCCTTCCAATCGCGAATCAACACATCTGCGCGATCCGCCGGATCTATAATAAGCGCTTCCTTCGTCTCTGTATCAACTACCGTATAACAATTCGTCGCACAGATACCAAGCACTTTCTTTGTAATCTCAATCTTTCCCATATATCTCCTTTCAAGGTAACGATTGCGGTAACCCGTAATTTGTGAATATCTGCCATGTTAATCTTTACTGTATAAGATGTATTGAAACTAAGAAGTACTAGATGTTCTGTTACATGTATCGATATCGTACGCAACC
>ENA-OPMP01000928-OPMP01000928.1-human-gut-metagenome-genome-assembly--contig:-NODE-928-length-13841-cov-8.804657_pt1 | contig 13841 bp, 10 predicted proteins | sample MGYA00241527_ERZ501751 | MGnify/ENA primary metagenome ERZ501751 (study PRJEB25962, sample SAMEA2042647) | human gut metagenome | biome: human gut; feature: human-associated habitat; material: faeces... | reverse complement strand
GTAGTTTTTGAAAAAGAAGGCTTTGACACCGAGACATCCAACGGCGAAATGATTCTGAGTATGATTTGCGCTACAGCACAGGAAGAGTCGCTGTCAATCTCTAAGAATCTAAAGTGGGGTATCCGCAAACGGATGCAGGACGGCACATACCTGAATGGTATGTCACCTTTCGGCTACGAAAAGCAGGAAAGTCAGCTGATTCCCATTGAGCGCGAAGCGGAAATCGTCCGCTACATTTACAGCAGTTTTCTGGTCGGAGTAGGTACTGTGCAAATTGCAGAGGAACTGAATCGTCGGTATCCGAAAGAGAACGGCACATGGTATGTATCTGCTGTGCGGCGCATCCTTATGAATGAGAAGTACATCGGGGATGTCCACCACCAAAAGAACTTTACCCCCGATGATCTTCCCCTGCTGTGCCAGAAAAACAGCGGTCAGCTTCCGCAGTATTATGTGCAGAACCATCACAAGGCGTTGGTCTCACGACAGGAATTTGAAAAGGTGCAGACCTTATTAAAAAGAAAAGGCACGGAACGAAAGAATCAGAATACCTGCGCTTTCAGCAATAAGCTGTACTGTGCCGAGTGCGGTTCTGTCTTTTCCCGAAAAGTCAGAGCCAACGGTGTCGTTGTGTGGGGCTGCAGAAAGCATCTGGATAAATCTGAATTATGCCCGGTAAAGCCTGTGTACGAAGCAGACCTTTGCCGGGTATTCTTATCCATGTACAACAAACTGCAAGCAAACCGCGACAAAGTCCTGCGCCCGGCAATGGATGACCTTGCCAGTCTCCGATATCTGCAAGAACAAAGAAATTCCGAGCGTGTGACTATAACGGAAGAAATTCAACGATTGGGTAAACAAAACCATAATCTGGAGCGTCTTCGCACCACAGGCTGTATCGATAGTGCCCAATACTGGGAGCGTCGTGCGGTAATTGAACAACAGCTTATTGAAAAGAAGGCACTGCTGATGCGCAGGTTTTTCAACAAGAATGTTGAGAAGGTGCTGCGGCAGACAAAGGGGATCAGCACGCGGCTGGCAGCCGGACCGCCGCTGACAGACTTTGATGAGGCGGCTTTTACGGCTCTGGTAAGCAGAGTGAAAATCAGCAGTACAGCGATAACATTTGGACTAATCAATGGAATGAATCTGCCAGAGGGGAGAACAGAACCATGAAAAATCGCTATCTCCCCTTCGGTTATAAAATTGCAGACGGCAAAATCGTGGCAGATTCCGAACAGGTCGAAGCTGTACGCCGGATATTCGATGCCTACACCGCAGGGCAAACATTTCAACAGATTGCCGATGCGCTGTCTGCCCAAGGTATCCCCTACCGTTCGGATGCATCTCGCTGGAACAAAAACATGGTGAGCCGTATCCTTGCCAATGCAGACTACTGCGGTACGGCGGAATACCCACAAATCATCACCGCAGGGCAGTTTGAAGCGGCAGAACAAATCCGAAAAAGCAAGACGGTCACCTACTCGGCAACGCTGAAACCGTTCCGCAAAGATATGCATTGCGGATGCTGCGGTGCAAGGCTTTACTGGCACCCCAAAAGCAATCAATGGTTTTGCCGTGAGTGCGGAATGTGGTCGAAGCCGACACAAGCCGAGGAAACTTTCAATAGCATTGTAGAAAAACTGCGATGGCTCCAACAGAACCCCGAACTCATCCATCCGCCAGCGGGCAAGGCAAATGTGCAATCAATGGAAATTGTTCTGCTGGATAGGGAGATTGAACAGGCTCTGCTGGATGAGGAACCAGATGCTGATGCGCTAATCACTAAAATCCTGCACCGGGCGGAACTGGAATATGAATTCTGCTCTGCAGGAGATGCCGACCCGGCAACTATGCAAATACAAAAAGCGTGTGCTGAGTATGCGCCAACAGAGGAATTTCCGGAAACCTTTTATAAAGAAGTCGTCAGCAAGGTAATCCTGTACCGTGACACTCATATTGAATTCAAACTGCAAAACGGACAAATTGTGTAAGGGGAAAAGCCATGGGTAACATGAGAATCATTGAGATTCCCGCTTCTATGAGGGAAAGCGCCTTACGGAAAAACACGGTGCGCAAGCTGCGGGTGGCGGCCTACTGCCGTGTCAGCACCGAGGAAGAAGAACAGCAGGGCAGTTTTGAAATCCAGAAACTGTACTACACCGAGAAAATCAATTCCACCCCGGAATGGGAGGTCGCGGGCATTTACGCAGATGATGGTATTTCCGGTGTGCATACAAAGAAGCGCGATGGTTTCAACCAGATGATTCAGGACTGCAAGAAGCACAGAATCGACCTTATCCTGACGAAATCTATTTCACGGTTTGCCCGCAACACGCTGGATAGTATCCAATATGTCCGAATGCTGAAGCAGATGGGAATCGCGGTGGTATTTGAAAAAGAGAATATCAACACGCTGTCAGAAAAAAGCGAGCTGTTCATTACCATCCTGGCATCGGTGGCGCAGGGGGAATCAGAAAACATCTCAAGCAACAACCGCTGGGCGATACAGAAACGCTTTCAGGATGGAACCTATATCATATCCACGCCAGCGTATGGCTATGGAAAAGACGAGGATGGAAATTTAGTCATCATAGAATCCGAGGCAGAAACCGTAAGGTGGATTTATGAGTCTTACTTAAACGGCATGGGAGTGTATGTGATAGCAAAGGCACTGAACCAGAAAGGCATTCCAACAATCCGGGGTGCAGAAAAGTGGCAGGACGGGGTGATACAGGACATTCTGAAAAATCCCATTTATGAGGGAGATATGCTTCAGCAGAGGACATATACAGAAACAAGGTTCCCATTTGTCCGCAGGGTAAACAACGGACAGAGAAACCAGTATCTCATCAAAGACAGCCATCCGCCAATCGTCACACATGAGGAGGCAGAAGCGGTACGCAACCTGATGGCATACCGGGTGGATGTACTGCACATGAACAAGAGTGACTACACCAAAAGATACCTGTTTTCCGGCAGAATCATCTGCGGAGAGTGCGGAAGAACCTTCCGGCGGCAGAAAATCTACATCGGGAAACCATATGAAAAAATCATCTGGACGTGCAGCGGACATGTGGAGGATAAAGAGCGCTGCTGCCTGAAAGCCATCCGGGAGGATGTGCTGCACCGGGCTTTTACAGACATGTGGAACAAGCTGTACACCAATCAGGGAACGATATTAGAGCCGCTGTTAAAAGAGCTGACAGAACTTGTGGCAGCAAGGCAGGACAGTGAGGAAATCAGACAACTGGATAAGGAAATCAAAGATATAAGCGGGCAGAGCCAAATCCTAAACCAAGTCATGAGGAAAGGATATATGGACTCTGCTCTTTTTATGGAGAGCAGTAGCAAGCTTGGCTGGCAACTGACGGAATGCAGGAGAAAAAAGACACTTTTGACCAGAAAGCTGAGAAGGACAAAAGAAATCGTGCGGACCGAACAGCTTATCCAACTGATCGCAGAACAGGACGGATTAATGGAGGAGTTTGACGAGCAACTGTTTAAAATGACAGCGGAGAAGATCGTGGTCTCCAAAGAACACGACATCACCTTCTGCCTGCACAACGGACTGAAATTGACAGAGATGGGAGGCAGACAGGATGCAGTGGCACATGCCAATCGGCTATAAAGTTGTGGATGGAAAAATCACCATCTGCGAAGAGCAGAGAAAGATTGTGGAACAGATATTTACAGACTATGACAGCGGAGTGGCGGCAGGCAGGATCGCCCAGAACCTGAAAGGGAGAAAAATATGCAATGCAAAAGGGAAAGTGTCCTGGACCCATGCATCCATTGGCAGGATACTGGAAAACCCAAGCTACCTTGGCACAGAATACTATCCGCAGCTCATAGGAGAGGAACTGTTTGAGAGAGTCCAGCGCAGACGGGAAAAGGTGAGGGCAGAGCTTGGAAGGGCAGACCACCGGTCCGGCAGGGATGAGAGAATCCTCTTCGGAGGTGTCATCTGGTGTGCAGAATGCGGGGCAGTATGCAGCCATATCCAGCCGAGCCACAAAAAAGAGCGTGGCGGCACTGCCAAGTGGAAGTGCAAGAGTTATGTGACTGGCAGAGCAAAAAACTGCAGGAACAGTTTTATTACAGACGGGCAGGCAAAGCAGGTGTGTGTGGAAGCCATCAATGCAGTGATACGAAACAAAGGCCTGCTCCGGGTACAAAGGCAGGAGGAAAAGGTCAGCCCTCAGTACCGGGTTCTGGAGCGGAACCTGCAGCGGATGAAAGAAGAACAGGAACGCACAGAAACAGACCTGATGAAATTGCTCTATGAAAGGGCAGAGGAACGCTACCGGACACTGGAGGTCAGGGATGGGGAGTTCCGGACAGAGGAGGTCAAAAACATCCTTGCAGGGAAAAAGGAACTGGAAACATTTGATGAAAATTTATATAGAAAAATAATCGCACGCATCTGGGTGCATGGCGGAAACATGGCAGAAGTGGAGCTTATCAATGGGAGCCGTGTCACAGCCGGGTACAAGGATTAGGAGGGAGAGCAGATGGCAGAAACAGCAAAAAAGATCAGCATGATACCTGCCAAGGTGCAGTATGACCGGAATGTGAAACTGTCAGAGAAGAAAATGAAGGTCGCTGCCTACTGCCGTGTCAGTACGGAACTGGAAGAGCAGGACAGCAGCTATGAGGCACAGGTGGAGTATTATACCAGCAAGATATCTGAAAACGAAAACTGGAAAAATGCCGGCATCTATGCAGATGACGGAAAGAGTGGAACAAACACCAAAAAGAGGGCAGACTTTAATGCCATGATACAGGATGCCCTTGCCGGAAAAATCGACATGATCCTTACAAAGTCGGTCAGCAGGTTTGCGAGGAACACGGTAGACTCGCTGGTGACCATCCGAAAACTGAAGGAAAAGAATGTGGCGGTGGTGTTCGAGAAAGAGGGGATCAATACACTGGAGGGAACCGGCGAAATCCTTATCACCATCTTAAGCAGCCTGGCACAGGAGGAGAGCCGCAACATCAGTGAGAACATCCGCTGGGGAGTCGTGAGGAAATTTGAAAAAGGCAAGGTCATCGTAAACTGCACAAAGTTCATGGGATACACCAAAAACGAGGATGGTGACCTGGTCATCGTACCCGAAGAGGCAGAGATCGTAAAGCTGATCTTCCGCCTTTATCTGGAAGGCTACAGTACCGGGAAGATCGCAAAGCATCTGGAAGAGCAGGGAATCAAGACCGCCACAGGGCAGGACAAATGGCATTCCACGGTAATAGACAAAATGCTCCGCAATGAAAAATACATGGGAGATGCATTACTGCAGAAAACCTATACGGTGGATTTCATGACAAAAAAGAAAGTCAAGAACACTGGAATCGTACCGCAGTATTATGTGGAAGATGACCATGAGGCAATCATTCCGAAAGAGCTGTTCTACAGGGTACAGGAAGAGATGATGCGGAGGGCATCCTTATGCAAGGCGGCTGTCACCCGGAAGAAGAACCAGAAAAGCAGGTATTCCTCCACCTATGCACTGACCGGCATGCTGATCTGCGGAAAATGCGGACAGGAGTACAGGAGAGTCACCTGGGCGAGAAACGGGAAAAAGAAAGTGGTCTGGAGATGCAGCAACCGGCTGACCAACGGAGTGAAGAAATGCGGGGAATCCGAGACACTCGAAGAGAACGCATTAAACAGGGCGGTGATGGAAGCCATCCACAGGATCACAAGTGATGATATGGAATTTATGGAACACTTCCGGCAGAACATCATCCATGTCATCGGGAGCTATGGCACCGCAAAAGAGTCCGGGGAATACGAGGAAAAGATAAAAGAAAAACAGGAAGAGATGGTGGCACTGATTGCAGAGAATGCAAAGACCGGTTCCTACACACAGGAGTTTGATGAACGCTACCGAATCATAGCAGAAGAAATCAATGCCTTAAAAGAGGCACAGAAAACAGCCAGAAACGAGAAACGGATGGCTGACAGTTATGAACAGAGAATCCAAGATATCGACCATTACTTAAGCACAAGCACCTGCCAGATACCGGAGTTCGACAATGACCTTGTGAGACGGCTGATCTCCACCATCAAAGTGGAATCCAGCGAGAAACTGCTGATACAGTTCCAGTCAGGCATAGTCATGGAACAGGAGATTCGATATGAGTAAGGCTGCGGCAGGAATGGCAGCAAGTAAATAGGAAACGTTGTTCCTGCCAGTTTATGGTAAGAATAAAATGCCCGATGATCCGGGCGTTTTATTGTTGGCATAAAAATAGGAAAGGACAGCAGGAGCAGAAAGCATATAACGGAAAATGAGTAAAAGAAAGTGGATATAAAAAAGTACATGAAGTAAGTGTGCGACAGGAGGAGAAAAGCGTATGAATTATGAGCAACTGATAGAAGAACTGAGGGAGGAAATGTTACAGCTTGTAAATACGAAATGTGATGCACTGCTCCAGATGCACCAGAGTGGGGAGTTGCGGACAAATATGAAAGATACAATCCGGGAAAGCAGTCTTATCACAGTGTCCCCGGCAGAACTGAAAGGGAAAAAACCGCTGGCAGTCCAGTTCGCGCCGGGAGAATGGATAGAGACACCTACATGGAGAAAGGTGGCACAAAGGATTTTGCAGACCTGTAATGAACAGCCGGATATCCATGAAAGATTTATGGAAATGTGTGGAAAAGTAGCCGGACGCTGGAGGACGATCCTTGGCAGTTCACCGGAAGAAATGGATGTACCGATAAAGGTGGATGAGGAACTTTATTTTGAGGGAAAATTTGACACCGAAGCGATGTTAAACGTGTTAGAGAAAAAAGTGCTGGAACCAGCAGGGGTTGATTACAGCAGCATTAAAATCCGGTATATGGCAAAAGGGCAGGAGCAAGCAAACGGTATAGAGCCTGTGCCAGAACAGGATGTTTTGGAACATGAGGAGCAGGAACAACATGTTCCAGTGCAGACAATGTAAAAATGGATGGAATCAAGACTCCGAGTCTATGGCAGGTTTGGAGTTTTTCTTATGTTCATTTTCCAAATGTAAAAATTGATTGTATAAAAGAAATGGGTAAGTTATAATATAGGTGTGGTCAGATGCCTTTTTGGGGATGACTATATCTGTTACAAAAAGGAGGAAGGCCAGTGAATACAGAATTGAAAAATGCAGTGAAAGCAACAGATTCAAAAGCACAGTATGATACGAGTGCAAAGCGTCTGTTAGGACAGAAAAGCATACTGGCACATATACTGGTAAAAACAGTTGATGAGTTTAAGGGCATGAATCCCAAGGATGTGGTCGACTGCATTGAGGGAACACCACATATCAGTACGGTACCGGTAGAGCCTGGACTCACAAATGCAGCCAGCGAAAAAAATGGTGAGAGACTGGTCGGTTTCAACACAGAAAATGAAGAGATCAATGAAGGTCTGGTAAGATTTGATATCGTTTTTTATGTGCGTATGAGAGACGGATTGTCACAGATCATCATAAATGTGGAAGCACAGAAAGATGAGCCGAAGGGATACGAAATCTTAAACCGGGCAATCTTTTATGTGAGCAGACTGATCTCATCACAAAAAGAACGTGATTTTGAGAATTCCAGCTACGATGACATTAAGCGTGTATATTCGATCTGGGTATGTATGAACATGGAAGAGAGCAGCATGAGCCATGTGCATCTCACAAAAGAAGATTTGATCGGTTCCTATCAATGGAAGGGAAATCTTGATCTGCTGAATATCATAATGCTTGGACTGGCAAAGAATCTGCCGGAACATGATGAGACATATGAACTGCACCGTCTGTTAGGAGCGTTGCTGTCACAGGAACTTACAATAGATGAAAAACTAAACATAATTGGAAATGAATACGATATTCCTATTGAGGAGAACTTCAGGAAGGATGTGAGCGTTATGTGTAACTTGAGTCAGGGAATTGAAGAAAAGGGTATTGCGATTGGACGTGCGGAAGGTGAAGCAGGACTTATTATAAAAATGTATAAGAATGGTTTTACAGCAGAGCAGATAGCCTCAGCCACAGATAAGGATATAGAAGAAGTGAAAGCGATTATTGCAGGGAAGGAACCTGCACTTGCATAAAGTTATGTAAGAAAAAGAGAGCCTTTGAGTTTAAATAACTTGGAGGCTCCTGTTATATTAGGAATATTGAAATTAGATGGATATTTGGAATTAGGTAATAACTAATAGAGAGTGATTAAGATGATAGAAAAAGTACAGGAAAGCCATTTATATATGTGGTTAAAGGAAAAAGATAGTAAATTTTTAAGTAAGTTAGATGAAACTATAGAATATGCTAATACGATATTACCGCAAATTAATAATGTTTTTGCAAGTTATACAGTTCATGGTGTAAGACATTCTATAAATGTGATGGAATATATGTATGCACTTGTTGTGGATATAAATAAATTAAGTGAATTAGAAGTAGCATTACTTATATATAGTGCATTGTTGCATGATATTGGAATGATTGCAAATGTGGACGAAATTAAGGAAATCAAAGCAGACCATGCGATATTGGGTGAAAGAAAATATAGTAAAGTACTTGAGAAATATGGGGATGAAATGACCGCTTTGCAAGAGTGCGTAAGGCCGGTACATGGTAAACGTGCGAGAGATTATATTGAGACAAAGATGGATGAAAGGTTATTTTTGATTCCAGAATCAACAAATATTTCATTTAAATCTGAACTTGCACAAATATGCATGTCGCATAATGAAGATTTTGAATGGATAAAAAAGAACTTGCATAATGATGAAAAAAAGGGACATTTTGATCTTAATGCACAGTATATCTCTGTGCTACTTAGAATATCTGACTATTTGGATATTGATGAGCAAAGAGCACCATTATATTTATATAAATATTTGAACCCAAAGGAATTTAGTGATTTAGAATGGAAACAACATTTTGTGATAGAGAACTATGATAAAATAAGAAGAAACCCTAAAACAAATGAATTAGAAATTTTCTTTCAGGGTACAAGTCAGGACCCATCTGTTCATAGAAAACTTTTAAAATACTTTGATGCTATTAATGGAGAATTAAAAAATGCTGTAGATTTATGTGAAAGTTTTGTAGACGAGAAATATCTATTACCATTAAAAACAAATGTAGTAAACCAAATTCAATCGAAGGGTTTTAGTTTTTCTGATTTAAGACTTTCTTTGGATTATAATGCAGTGACCAATTTATTGATGGGAGAGCATATTTATGGTGATAGAAAATATGGGTTAAGAGAATTAATACAAAATTCAATTGATGCATGTAAGACTATGGAAGAATCGGCCACTAAAATGGAAAAATTTAGATATCAAAATTATCAGCCATATATTTCAGTGATTTTGGACAAAGATCGAAAAAAAGTTATGGTTATGGACAATGGTAGTGGTATGTCTATAGATATTTTGAAAAAGTATTTTCTGAATGTTGGTGTATCTTATTATGCGTCAGATGATTATAGGCTACAAGATAGAGAATATTCGCCAATAGGGCATTATGGAATAGGTTTTTTGGCATGTTTTATGCTATCCGATAAAGTGGAGGTTAATACAGTTTATTATAATGAACAGAAAATGAATCGAATTTCATTTGAAAGAAACAGTGAGTACATATGCCTTACTTATGAAGATACTGTAAGACAGCAGGGAACAGAAATAATTTTAGATTATGACCAATGTTTAAGTGTGTTCAATAATAATATAGAAAGATTGGTATCTTTTATAGAAAATAATTTTTTGGATTGTGGAATACCGATTAAAATATCAACAATGGAAAAAGGTGTATCAATGCCATTGGAATGTAATATTAAGAGGATTGAAACAATAATTGCAGAAAACATATGTCTTTCAGAATACTTAAGTGGTATAGAGGCATTCATTGATTGTAGCTATAAACAAATAAATTTTGCAAAATATTTAAGTGACATAAATGGGTACGAGAGTTATTGCTATAATGAAGAGGAGTATTCGGTGGATGAAGAAAATATATCCATTAAAAACTTTGTTAAAGATGGGAAAATTACATTCTTGAAAATTCCGATTATTACAGAAGATGAAGAAAGTGAATTCCTTAAAGCCTATGATGTTTTAGAAGATTACCAAGAAGCACTTGATAAGATAGGAAATTATGAAGCTATAAATATATGGGGAGATGAAGATGAGTTTGAAGATTACGATTTTATAATAGAAGAGTCAAGTGAGAGCATTATTGGTGGATATACATTAGGCGGATTTAGAAATCAGTTTCATCATGGCTCTTTAACACCAGTAAAGCCAGAAATTATAAAAAAAGGGGTTGTCACAGGAGAATCAAATGCTGTTTTGCCTTATAATGAGGAAAATACATTTAAAGGAAGATTTAGTTGGGAAAATACTGATACATGCTATGTTAAGAATGTTTTACTATCAGGATTAAGGATTAAGATACCATATCTTGTTGATGGAGTAATATTAAAGGGAGCCGTTATTAATATTTTTAATCGAGAATTTATCCCGAATGTTTCTAGAAATAATATAAGTGCATCGCAACAGGAAAAATTATCTTATGCAATAGGAAAAGCAATTCATTTATGGATTAGAGATCATGCTGAATTATCTACAGAGCAAAAAGCTTTGTTAGATGTTTTTATTGAGACAAAATATAAAGAGACAAATTATTGTTTAAGATAGTAAATGGTTGGAATAATGCCTCCAAGTCCACAACAGATTTGGAGGTTTTCTTCTGCCCATTTTTATCGGGAAGTAATTTCCCCAATAAACAATTTATGGTACAATATCTTAGAAGTTATCATCAAGGGATGAGTAGTGGACCATAGAGAAAGAGCAGAGTAATCGTAAGCTGGTCTGGCTTACATCTAAAATACAATGCAATCTTTTGCTATGCAGGGGCATAAGAGAGAGCATCATGTCAATTTTTTGCAGCCTCGTCACAGAGGATTGCAACATTTTTCGCTCCCAGAGTAAAGTGAAAACTCTGGAAAGTGCATCTCAATTACCCTATCGACACATGTTGAGACGGTCTGTTTGCTGTCAAGAAAATAAAATCAAGTGCTGAAAAGTGGCGTATTTCCGGGCTTTTTGTAAGGTTGGTATCATCAGAGAAGCCTTGCGAAAAGCTCGGTTTTCTTGTATGGAAACATATCTACTTTTCAGTCTCGCTGGAGAAAAATTGAATGGCCGGAGAATAACGGTAGGGGTTTAGGCTGTGGATTAGATGTCAGAGGTTGTGACACCAGGATTGTTATCAGAGCCGACCGCAGTTTAAGCCACTCGATACTAAGGGGTAGACTTGGCAGTGGAATAGATGACAGGAGGATTTGAAAGATGATGGATAAAGATTATTTGTATCAGATTGATATTCGAGAATGGATAGAGAGAGGATTAGATGCTGACATAATGGTTCCTGTATCAGGAAATAAAATTGATAAAAAGTATGATATATACCTTCAGAGTTTTCTTCTTCCTTTGAATGAAGTTGAAAATGATATGGAAAATGATACATATAATGCACATACATTGATGCCTGGAATTACAGTTTACGGTTCTTGGGAGGATGATGAAAAGGTTTATCATCGTTGGGGAAATGACAATGGTTATGAACCACTTGTTATAAAAAGAGAATATAATGGCGTAGCTACAGATTCAATAGAAATTGTTGAAGAGTTTCGATTATTATTCAATCTGTATTTCAATTCACAAAAAAATGAATATATTGATGTTTCTAACGGTGAAGGAATTACCGTAGTGAAAATGAATGATAATGGGTATGTAACTATACATAAAAGATACTTAAAAACGTATCTAGCAGTAAAAGAAAAAGTATTGATGATACATATTGATAGCAGATGCGTTTCTATCGATAATTCGGAAAAAATCAAGGAAGATGGATTGGCTTATAGAAATAGCGAAAACACAATTTTTTATACACTTAATATCGGAAATACATCAACTGGACTAAAAAGGAAAAATTATTCCATCATTTATGCAAAAAATGTTGTCTCAGGTTGCAGTTTATGTGATAGTAATATTTGGCCGTATAATGAAGAAAAGACTTATGTTGATTTTATTATTGGTATAGATGAGAACGGAAAAGAAATACGCCATACTTGTAATCCGAAAGAATTAAACAACTACTTCGGGGCAAATCCAACAGCGCCGCACTATTTAACACCTGTATATTTTGACAGTGCAGTACTGAATAAGTATTATTCGAAACCTGAAATTTATAAAGTCGAAGATGGAATTATTCGATGTGGTGTATTGTGGTCATTGTATATTGATAATAGTAATTCAGATTATGTATCAGCTTATTTAGGTGATTTAGGAAGAGATTTACCAAGTGAAGCCGAACAGCATTATTGGAGGGGATTTAACAAGTCGATTGGAGGAAAATTGAGCAAAACAAAAATAAAGAGAGATTTTATGTGTATTGCATCAGACTCAGAGTCTCCAGATTTTGTTTTTAAGAAAGCTTATACACGATTAAATAGAGTTTTCACTGAAAAGTATGGATGGCCTTTATTTTTATCATTAACAGAGCAGGATGCTTATAATTTTGAAACATTACGAGTTCCAGTAAATAATTCAATTGCTGAGATGGATATGCTTGTTCTTTCTTTAGTCAAAATACTGATTGATTCTTTAAATGAAAAGAGCATTTCAAAACGGTTAACTGGTAATTACGAAAAACTTGTAGGTAGCATTTCAAAAATAGAGGCTTGGCTATGTGAAAGTAATATCGAAAATTATAATGAGCATATTAAGTTCTTGAGAAATCTACAGGAGTTACGTTCAAGTGGAACGGGACATCGTAAAGGAAAGGGATATCAAAAAATTACGAAAAAGCTTGATGTGAAAAAAGAAAATTATGCAGAAACCTTTTCCTGTTTGTTAAAAGATGCTACTAATTTTTTGACGTTCATGGAATTAAATATTGAAAATTTGAAATAAAATGAAAAGGCTCCCCATCACCGGAAATTATCCAGTGGTGGGGAGCCTTTGTACATCTATAGAGTTATGCATCCACATCAATGCTGACGCCAGATTTCAGTTCAACTGTGATGCGGTCATCCCAGATGTTTACAAGAATTGTGCTAATCACGATTGTCTCCATAGTTTGCTACCTCCATTAGTCAAGAAAATCATCGTCGTCATCAGTTGCAAAGTCAGATTCAGCAGATGCCTTACCGCCAAGAGGCTCGCCATCACGAATCTTCTGCAGATTGTTAAGGCCGCAGGCGATGCCTTTATTGTCAGAGCTGTTGAAAGCGTAAAAACTGATGCTGGCACGACCGTAGACTCCAGAGTAAACCTCAGAACGAGTGAGGATAGGATTGCGTTCTGCATCTACGATACCAGGTGCAGAGGTTGCATTTGCATTCACAAAGTAGCTGCCAGCGTATGCCGGATCATCCGGTCTTTCAAGATCTCCGTCACGAAGTGGCGTTTTAAGTACGGAAAGAGCAGGTACGGACTTACCGTTGCCTTTGAGCTTTGCTTCGCCTTCACGGTATGCGGCCTCGATAGCAGCTTCAATCTTTGCGACAGTCTTTGTATCGGATTTCGGGATAATCAGGCTGACACTATACTTCGGAGTGCCACCGTTGATGGACTTAGGCTCCCAGACGTTGGCGTAGCTCCAGCGTGTGTTAGGACCAGTGATAACCTTCATGGGATTTGTCATTTTTACATTTTTACTCATTGTCATATTCCTCCATAAAATCATTTTTTGCTGTGTTCATTGCCGGGCGTTTATCGCTTTCCGGCACAAGCGTGGGTTTGCCTTGCGGCTTGGTGATCAAATCACCGAGGATTGCGTTGAATTGCTTCTTTCCGAGC
>ENA-OPMP01000915-OPMP01000915.1-human-gut-metagenome-genome-assembly--contig:-NODE-915-length-14000-cov-1.943564_pt1 | contig 14000 bp, 10 predicted proteins | sample MGYA00241527_ERZ501751 | MGnify/ENA primary metagenome ERZ501751 (study PRJEB25962, sample SAMEA2042647) | human gut metagenome | biome: human gut; feature: human-associated habitat; material: faeces... | reverse complement strand
GACCGGAAGCAAGACCGTCATAGTTGTTGAAGAAGCCGTTGAAGGTAGAACCCTGAGCCAGCTGCATCGGATATACGGATTTGCCCTCGCCCTCTTTGATGGTCTGCAGAGCATCATTTAAGGTTGCATAATCTTTGATGCTGTCTACATCAATGCCGTACTTCTGTACGTAAGTATCATCCAGCATCCAGAACTGTGTCAGAGAAGAATCCTTGTAGGTCGGTACTGCATATACATTACCGTGAATCTTGGCACCTTCCCACAGGTCTGCAGGGATGAAGTTGTACAGATCCGGTGTCTCAGACTGAACAAGGTCTGTGATGTTCTCCAGAGCGTTCAGGTTTACAAATTTGGTGTAGTTTGTGTTGTTTACGAACATCAGGTCGAAGTATTCGCCGGTGTTGATGATGTTGTTCATCTTGGTGTCGTAATCTGCCCAGCCTGCGATCTTAACATCGATTCTTACGCCGATCTTTTCTTCTGCGTAATCGCTGATCTGAGATACAGCCTGATCGAAATCGTCTGCAGGTGTTCCGCCTACAGTCCACCATACCAGGGTAGGCACTTCACCATTGCTTGCTGCAGAATTAGAAGCAGCTTCTGTTCCGGCTGCAGCGCCGTCAGTTGTGGACGCAGAGCTGCCACAGCCTGCCAGCATTCCAGCTGTCATAGCGGCAACAACGCCCAGGGCAAGAATCTTGTTCATGCTCTTGTTTTTCATAATGTCTCCTCCTTAAAATCGGGCTCCCTGTATGCAGAGAGCCCGTTTCTATACCACAGCCGGTCCTTCCGGCAGGATATCAAATTAAAACACACAGATAATATAGGGAATATCAGCCCTTAACCGCACCAACCGTCAGACCGGAAATGAAGTACTGCTGGAAGAACGGATATGCGCAGGCGATAGGCAATACGATAATAACTACGATAGACATACGAGCCGCTTCCTTCGGCATCTTTGCAAGCATTTCTGCTGCAGATGCACCCAGTGTTGCTGCATTCTGTACCAGCATCTGGATATTGGTCAGGATCTGGTTTAACAGAGCCTGCAGGGAAAGGAGCTTGGTGTTATCAATGTACAGCATGGACTGATACCAGTCGTTCCAGTATGCGAAGCAAAGGAACAGACCGATGGTTGCCAGTACCGGCAGCGAAATCGGAAGAACGATTCTGCTGAAAATCGTCAACTGAGATGCGCCGTCCATCTTCGCGGATTCGATCAGGGATTCCGGAACTGTTGTCTTAAAGAAGGTACGACAGATGATAACGTTAAAGGACGAAACTGCCAGAGGCAGGATCAGTGCCCATATCGTGTTCTTTAAGCCCAGCAGCTGACTGACTACGAAGTAGGTGGAAACCAGACCGCCATTAAATACCATGGGGATAAATACCACCATTGTAAGGAAACCGTTTAATTTGTAGTTCGGACGGGAAAGTACATAGCCCATCAGAGTTGTCAGCATAACACCCAGAACCGTGCCAACGATCGTTACAAACAGAGAGACACCCAGTGCTCTCAGCAGCATCGTGCTCTGAGAAGCCAGGAATGTGTAGCCCTCAAGAGAGAAGATCTTGGGGATGAAGCGATATCCGTATTCTGTGATGGAATCCTCCGCAGAAAAGGAAATCGCAACAACCAGCAGGATCGGTATTACGCACAGCAGCGACATAATAATGAAAATGATATTCAGTACAGCGTTGGCGCCTTTGGATACCCGGTTGAACCGGTCGAACCCGGTAGGCTCGTCTTTGTTTACTCTTTTAATTTTTTTCGTTGTTTCCATTGTTCTTCTCCCTTAAATCATTGCGCTCTCACGGTCAATCTTACGAACGATCGCATTCGCCGTCAGAATCGTAATACATCCGGCAACAGACTGTACAAAGGCCGCAGCGGACGCCATACCGGTGGTCGAAGTTTTCAACTGTTTGTAAACATATACATCCAGAGTATATACATAATTGTACAGCGTATTGGAATCTCTGGGCACCTGATAGAACAGACCGAAGTCGGAGTAGAAAATACGTCCTACTGCCATGATAAACATCATGATGATAACGGTCTTCATCAGAGGCAGAGTGATGTAGCGGATCTGCTGCCAGATCGTAGCGCCGTCGATACCGGCTGCTTCATAATAGGTCTTGTCAATACCGGTGATGGTTGCCAGATAAACGACCATTCCGTAGCCAAGACCCTTCCACAGGTTCATAAATACCAGGAACGGAGGCCACATAGCAGGCTTCATATACCACTGCTGGCGATCCATCCCCCAGGACTCCAGCATACCGTTGATCAGACCCTTGTCATAAGACAAAAATGCCCAAACCAGTGCGCTTACAACGACCCAGGACAGGAAGTAAGGCATGAACATCGCAGTCTGATACGCTTTTGCAAGTTTCTTGCTGTGGAGCTGTCCAACTGCGATTGCTGCAGCAACCGGTGCCACAATGCCAAGGATAATGAAAATGACATTATATCCTAGCGTATTACGCAGGATCAGCCAGATATCCTTTGAGGAAAACAGGAATTTAAAGTTGTTAAATCCCACCCATTCACTTTTAATAAAGCTTGTTAAAAATCCACCGTATACCTTGTAGTTCTTAAATGCGATGATAATACCGAACATCGGCAAAAAGCAGAACAGCAAATACCAGATGGTAGTCGGCAGTGCCAATAACGACAGCTCTGTGTCGTCTTTACCCCAGATGCGTTTCTTGCCTCTGCGGCCAGTCTTTTCGTTACTCATTTTCCGTTTTCCTCCTTCTTCGCAGATTCCTCACGTAAATTCCTTTACTTGGAAACTATATTGCCATTATAACTTAGTTATTTTGACTCTACAACCTAAAATTTATTATATATTGGTATAAAAAATCCAGTTCAGGTGTACAATTTCTTTTTACTTTTTTGTGCACTTTTTACACAGTTCTATCCGAGGCCACCCAACCCTGCCCGCATTGGAGTGTAAAAGCTGTATAAGGTTATATATCGCTCACCTAACGTTTTGAATACAGTCTGTGAGGAACGCTGTTTCCCCATGGAAAAGACCCCCCGGGAAACCCGGAGGGTCTTTTTATGATGACAGAATCATTATTCAGCAAAGAAAGCATCCAGCTGTTTCTGAGCCTCATCGATAACAGTCTGCAGACCAGCTGCATTCAGTTCATCAATGATTGTAGGAAGAGTTGTCTCAGGATCAATCGCACCTGTCAACAGGTCGTTATTGTATTTTTCCCAAGCAGTATTTACATTTGCAACTTCGTTCTGAACCGGTTCGGGATCGAATACGAAGCCCAGGCATGTAGAAGAGGTTGCAGATTCATTCTGCTCTTTTACCTGCTCCCAAGCATCCGGATCGCCATCAGCCTCTGTAGCAAGGATGAAGAAGGTACCCTGTGTATAAGAAGGCCATACCCAGTCATCACGAAGCTTTGTAACAGTGCCGTCTTCTTCGTACTGCATGAAGTTGCCTTCGGTACCGAATGCACACATATTACGGAACTTCGCATCGGTGTTCATCAGCTGAAGAACCTTCAGTGCTTCTGCTTTATACTTGGAGTTTGCAGAAACCGCATTCATGGAACCCTGAATCGTTTCAGTAGTATACAGAGGTCCAAACACCTTTGTTACATCGTACTTTTCAATACCCTGACCAAACGCCCAGGACTTTGCTGCTGCAGGCCAGCCCTGACCTGTGCTGAAGATAGCGCCCTTGCCGCCATCTGTTACAACGTTAGCATCAGGATTGATAATACCATCCACATACCATTTGTGCAGGTAATTCAGGTTTTCTTTTACATCATCCTGCTCCAGCAGGTTTACAACCTTACGGCTCTCATCGTCATACTTAACGCCCATGACAGTAACACCTGCCGTCAGTCCGTCGTAGCCGTTGAAGAAACCATTAAAGGTAGCTCCCTGAGCCAGATGGATCGGATATACGGACTTGCCTTCACCCTCTTTGATGGTGTGGATGACGGGATCGAGAGTTGCAAAATCTTTAATGCTTTCCATGTCAATGTCGTACTTCTGTACGATAGAATCATCCAGCATCCAGAACTGGGTCATGGAAGAATCCTTGTAAGTAGGAACTGCATAAATCTTCTCTTTGATAGTAGCGCCCTTCCACAGGTCTTCGGGAATGAAATCATACAGCTCAGGTGTCTCAGACTGTACCAGATCTGTGATATCAGCAAGTGCATTCAGGTTAACGAACTTGGTGTAGTTTGTATTATTTACAAACATCAGGTCGAAATACTCACCGGTGTTAACGATGTTGTTCATCTTGGTTGACCAGTCAGCCCAGCTTGCGATCTTAACATCGAGTCTTACGCCGATCTTCTCTTCTGTATAGTCGCTGATCTCTGCGATGGTCTTATCGAAATCATCGGGAGGTGTTCCGCCGATGCTCCACCAGATCAGAGTAGGCACTTCACCATTGTCTGCCTTCGCAGTATCGGTGGAAGTTTTGTCATCCGTAGCTTCTGTAACGGTTGTGTCAGCAGCACCATTGTCTGTTGTTGTGGATGCTGTGTTTCCGCAGCCTGCCAGCATACCGGCTGTCATGGCAGAAACAAGACCCAGCGCAAGAAGCTTGTTTACGTTCTTCTTTTTCATACATTCCTCCTTTTGTGCACTTTTGCACATTTGATTCCCTCTCAGGAATATTTTTGAACAATCTGAATCGTTTTGGGCCGATTCCATCGTTCCGTCCGTCATTCGGTATACATTCTCATGTTCCGAACTGATGTATTTATTATATATTAGCAAATCTGTCCGCACAACCTAAAATATGTTATATACCAGTATAAAAATATTATCTTCAATATACAAAAGCAGTGCTCATTTTTGTGTATTTTGTATGTTTCCCTGTTTTTTATTCTTCTGCTTCACCGTAGTTACGCATAAAAAAGGGTGTTTTTTGAAATACCCCATCTCACTTTTTTAGGATAGACACCACACTTTTATAAGGCTTATACTGTGCATAAAGGCAACGGTCTTGTCCGTCCTTCGGCAGAATTCTGACATGCTCTGCCTCAATATTGCCATCCGGAGGAGGTTATCTTATGTTATGGCAAAGGATAATATTTTGCTGATCACAACGGATCAGCAGCGTTTCGACACTCTGAACGCATGGGGGAATCAGAGTATCTTTACACCGCATCTGAACTATATGGCGGCAATGGGCATCAGCTACAAAAACTGCTATGCCAGCTGCCCAATCTGCGTTCCGTCCCGTACAACCATCATGACCGGACGTCAGGGCTACGAAAGCGGTGTGGTTTCCAATGCAACCCATGAGACTTTTATGCGTGCCTGCACTGAGGAACGCTCTACCCTTCCCGCTGTTTTGACAGACGCAGGCTATCAGACCTGCGCAAAGGGTAAAATGCACTTCGAGCCCGCCCGCGCCCACTATGGCTTCGAGCATATGAAGCTGCCCCTTGACTACATGCGCGAATATGACAAGAAGCAGGTTCTTGCACATCCCAAGGCCCACGGTGTCGGTGAGTGTGAGGTAGAGCCTGTGATCTCCACGGTAGAGGTCAAGGACAGCATTACCAGCTGGATCGCGGAGGAAGCGATTGATTTTCTGGAGACCCGTGATACGACGCGTCCGTTCTTTTTATGGACAAGCTTTACCAAGCCCCATCCGCCCTTTGATCCCTGCCGTGACTTCTGGGAGCTGTATGACAACATCCCGATGCCGGACGCGGTTACAGGCGACTGGTCCAGAACCGTTGAAGAGACCCCTCAGGGCTTCCTTGCAGGCGCTTATGAAAACACGAACCTGTATCTGCTCGGCAAAGCGCAGCGAGCTGCTTCCAAACGCGCCTACTATGCCTGCATCACACAGGTCGACTATGCACTGGGACGTATCTTTGGCTGTCTGAGAGAAAATGACCTGTTCAAAAACACCTGGGTCATCTTCACTGCAGACCACGGCGAGATGCTGGGAGACCACCATATGTCCCAGAAGAATCTGTTCTTTGAGGGCAGCGCCCATGTACCGCTTCTGATCATGCCTCCCCAGGGACGCAGCCTTCCTCACAACATCAGCGTAGAGGCCCCGACTGACCTTGTAGATATCTATCCTACGATCCTTGCAATGGCAGGGCTTTCTTCCCCTGTTTCTGTCAGCGGCAAAAACCTGCTTGAGCCAGTTCCCATGGATCGTATGTTCTTTGGAAACTCTTTAAACAAGAATTTCTGTGTCATGGAGGAAAAGGTGAAGCTGGTTTACTCTGCAGTCGGCGATCACGTTCTGCTCTTCGACTTAAACACCGATCCGATGGAGCAGCATAATCTCGCAGAGGATCCTGCCTGGCAGGAGCGCAAGGCAAAGCTCTGGAAGCTTCTGCTGGAGCACACCGCACAGTATACCCCCGAGGCGCTGGGCGAAAACGGTCAGTTCCTTACCTACGAAGCGCCCCACTTCCCCGGTGATGTACCCGGACGGTGGTTTGGCTTCCATTATCATGATTATTCCGTGGATACGTTCCACTAAGGGCAACGGATAAGACTCAAAAACCGGGCAGATTCTCTCTGCCCGGTTTTTGAGTCTTAGTGCTGTCAGACTAACGATTTATCTTTTGCAGTTTTTATCACTGCAGAAGACTTGCCGTCTCATCGACTTTTTGAAGTTCACACGTCCCGTATATTTTACCGTGCTACGCGGATATCGCAGTAGTCCAGAACCAGCTCACAGAACATAGCGTTTGCCCAGGAGAACCACTCTCTGGTGTAGTTTGCAGGATCATTGACATCGAAGCCCTCGTGCATCATGTGCTTGCCGGCATCGGTATTTTTCATGGTGTTCAGGATCGCAAGCTTTTCTTCCTTTGTCTTGCTGGTCAGACCCTGGATCGCCAGAGCAATATGCCAGATATAGCCAGGCTTGGTGTGCTGGCTGCCTACACCCTTTGCACAGCTGCCTTCATAATAGTAAGGATTTGCACAGCTGAGCACAAAATTGCGGGTGTTTTCCACAACCTGACGGTCATCCGCCTCGTAGCCAAGGTAATCCATAGCCAGCAGGCTGGGTACATTTGCATCGTCCATCAGCATATACTGACCGTAGCCGTCTACTTCGTATGCATAAACCTTACCATAGTAATAGTTATCTACGATCGCCATGCTTTCGATGGCATCGTGGATCTCTTTTTTCAGGGAAGCTGCTTCTGCTGCCAGAGCCTCATCCTTTAATACTTCATGTGCAATGGTTTCCATATAGCCCAGAACAACTGTTGCAAACATATTGGACGGGATCAGATAGCCGTAGATGCAGGCATCATCGCTGGGACGGAAGCCCGACCAGGTCAGACCTACGCCGGATTTTACCAGAGCGCCCTTGCCTTCTCTGGACAGGGTATCTGTAAAGTAGCAGCCCTTACGCTGGAAGGAATAAGGGGATTTCTCCTCGTGATACTGTTCGGTTTTCCATACGTTCAGGATGGTGTGCAGGCCTTTTACGAAATTGTCATCAAAATGGTCTGTACGTCCGGTGTTTTTCCAGAGCAGATATGCGAACTGAACGGGATAGCACAGAGAGTCGATCTCATATTTGCGTTCCCAAAGCCAATCGCTCATTTCCGTCTCATCGTGATCCCAGCAGTTGCCGTTTTCTTCCTGATTGAAGGCATTTGCATAGGGATCATGGTTTACAAAGAAAAACTGTCTTCTGGACAGACCAGCCAGCAGGTCGGAAATCTCCTGATCCTCTGCTGCAGCTACCAGATAGGGGCGCACCTGTGCAACGGAATCCCGCAGCCACATCGCCGGGATATCACCGGTGATAACATGGGTTGTGCCGTCCTCCATCTTTTTCACAGTTGTATCCAGGGTGTTGGAAAAACAGTTAATAAACAGTTCTACCATTGCAGGATCCTCTGCAAAGGCCTCTTCCACCTTGTGAATCAGCTTCTGCAGGGATACCGGTAAATTCTCTTTCATTGGTATGTACTCCTCTCTTCTTAGATACTTCTATAGTGCTGGGTTTTTCGCAGTCTGTCAAGATATAAAAAACTCATATTCTATCCCCTTTTTTTTAACCCTGAAGTTTCCTCGTATCTTTCCAAATGGTGCGTGGCACTGCAGCACTTGCCCTGTTTTCAAAACCATGTTAAAATCAATCCATTACGATTCACAGGATAGGTTCCATTACAGCAGGAGCAAAACGAGACAAGGATTTTTATTATGAAAAAGCAGCAGGACAAATACGATATTTTAAAAACCTATTATGGATATGATACGTTCCGTGACGGACAGGAGGAGCTGATCGACTGTCTGTTAAACGGTCAGGATGTCTGCGGCATTATGCCCACCGGCGCCGGGAAATCCGTCTGCTATCAGGTTCCAGCCCTGCTGCTGCCTCATGTTACCCTCGTGGTCTCCCCCCTGATTTCCCTGATGAAGGACCAGGTTCGTGCCCTGAATCAGATGGGGGTCCACGCAGCCTATTTAAACAGCTCTCTTTCCTGGAATCAATATAAAAAGGCCCTCGCTTATGCCAAAGAAGGCCGTTATAAGATCATCTACGTCGCGCCGGAACGGCTGCTGACGGAAGATTTTCTGGATTTTGCAGCCTCCACACCGATTTCGCTGCTGGCAGTTGATGAAGCCCACTGTGTATCCCAGTGGGGACAGGATTTCCGCCCCAGCTATTTAAAAATCCCGGAATTTGTCCGCACGCTGCCCATCCGTCCCGTCATCGGCGCTTTTACCGCGACGGCAACCAGGGAAGTTCGCGAAGACATCATCCGGATGCTGGAGCTGTCCGATCCCCATGTCGCTGTGACCGGTTTTGACCGAAAAAATCTCTATTTCGAGGTTCGCCACGATAAGGACAAGTACCGTAGCATCCGCGATTATCTGCTCGCCCATCCCGACAGCTCCGGCGTCATTTACTGTGCAACACGCAAAAATGTCGAAGAGGTCTGCGACAGGCTCCTTGCGGATGGTTTTCGGGCAACCCGCTATCACGCCGGACTTTCCGACGAAGAACGGCGCGCAAACCAGGAGGCCTTTACCTACGACGATGCACCGATCATGGTCGCAACCAATGCGTTTGGCATGGGTATCGATAAATCGAACGTCCGCTTTGTCCTGCATTATAACATGCCGAAAAATATGGAAAGCTATTATCAGGAGGCCGGGCGCGCCGGACGGGACGGTGCAAAGGCCGATTGTATTTTATTTTACAGCGGTCAGGATGTTATCACAAACCAGTTTTTTATCGAACAGGATCGTGATAACGAAGAGCTGACCGGCGAAGCACTGGAGGAGGTTCGCAGACAAGACCGCGAACGCCTCAAGAAAATGACCTTTTACTGCCACACCACCGACTGTCTGCGGGACTACATGCTGCGCTATTTCGGTGAGTTTGGCTCCAACTACTGCGGCAACTGCAGCAACTGTTTAAATACCTTTGAAACCATCGACATCACAGAGCTTGCCAATGACCTGATCGGCTGTATCTTAACAAGCGGCATGCGCTTTGGCGTCAATGTCATTCTCGACACGCTGCGCGGCAGCAAAAACGAAAAGGTACTGCGTTTTGGTCTGGATTCCAACCGTTACTACGCAACGCACGCCCAGGATACCATTGTTTTTCTGCGGCAGGTGCTCAATTATCTCGTTCTGACGGATTATCTGGTCGTTACAGACGATCAGTTTCCTATTGTAAAAGTGAAAGAAAAGGGACTGTCTTTTTACGCAGAGTCCGGGGAATTCCACCCCGTACTCACGATGAAGGCAGCAAGGAAGACTACGCAGACACCTGCAAAAGCCGGGCAGCTTCCCGGCACGGACAAATCCGGCAGAAAGCGTTCTTCCCTGCATACCGGCAGCGATCCCTTCGAGGCGCTGCGCAGGCTGCGTACCGAAATCGCACGGGCACAGCATATTCCTCCCTATCTTGTCTTTTCCGACAAGTCACTGGAATCCATGTGTGTCCTTCTGCCTCAGACGAAAACTGAAATGCTCGCTGTCCATGGCGTCGGCGAGCTGAAATACCAAAAATACGGCGAACAGTTTCTGGCGCTGTGCCAGAAGCTCGCCGGAGAGTCAGAGGAGTTTTAAGCTTTTATGTTTCAACAAAAATTAAATAAAGATACCATCCTTCACTACGGTTCCATGCTGCTCGGCGCAGCAGTGCTGTCCTTTGGTCTGTTCAACGTCCACAGCCAGAGCAAGATCACAGAGGGCGGAATCCTGGGACTTACCCTGTTTCTGCACCACTGGACGGGCATTTCACCCGGCATCTTTTCCTTTCTGCTCGACATGACCTGCTATATCATCGGCTTCAAGCTTCTGGGCACCGACTTTTTGAAGAATGCCATTTTTTCCACCTGCTGCTACGCACTGCTGTACCGGTTCTGGGAATTTACCGGACCGTTTCTGCCCTCCTACGCAGATAAACCACTTATCGCCGCCATCCTCGGCGGTCTGTTCGTTGGCATCGGCGCAGGCTTAATCGTCCGCAGAGGCGGCGCTTCCGGCGGAGATGACGCACTGGCGCTCATCCTCCATCAGGTGACCGGCTGGAAAATTTCCCGCTCCTACTTTTTTACGGATTTCGTCGTGCTGATGCTTTCGATTTCCTACATTCCGCTGCGCAACATCTTCTTTTCCCTGCTGACAGTTACGCTGTCATCTGCAGTCATCGAGCTGCTGCAAAAGAGCAGACAGAAAACGTCGGCGGAGGAAGCAGGTCGCGAAAGCAGCTGGAAGGATTGATTTTTTACCTTCCGAGCATTACAATTAGATATAGAAATGCAATGATGTCCAAGTGGACAAGAAACACCCCCGGAGTGCCAGCTCCGAGGGTGTTTTTTACTCGTTTTCAAACTGTTTCAGGTATTCTCCGACTGAACGCGTCATTTCTTTTGCAAAATCGGAATCGTATTTCCGGTTGCAGAACGCATTCATCCAGTCTTCAAAGCTTCTGTTCTTACACTGATATCCGAACATCTCCCGAAGTTCGTTTCCATCCATACTGCGGTAGGTGTTTTCATGCACGATATGTTTCTGGTCACAGCGCTGCGGTTTTGTCCGCTCGAGCTGCTGCTTCGTCGGCCAGCCGAACACAAGCATCACGGCAGGAAAAACATACTCCGGCAGGTTCAAAATTCTGCGCTGTTCTTCACAATTTTCCATGATGTCTCCGATATAACAGGAGCCGATCCCGAAGCTCTGTGCGGCGACGACCGCATTCTGGGCTGCGATCGCTGTATCCGTCACCGCCAGCATCAGGTCGCCGACGCCAGGCTTTCTCGGACTGCAGCCCGCTTCCAGATAAGCGTCGTACCATTTTTTACAGTCTGCACAAAAGACAAGAACCATCGGCGCGGTTGCAATGAACGGCTGGTTATCACAAGTTTTTACAAGCTCGTCCTTTAGCTTCTGATCAGTGATATCCAGGATTGTATACAATTGCTGACAGCCCGCGCTCGGCGCCTGTGCAGCAGCTTCTAAAATGATTTGTTTCATCTTTTCAGGAATCGGTCTGTCCTCATAGACGCGCACCGATTTCCGGTCATATAAACTTTTTATAATTTCATTCATAGTGCTCCGCCTTTCCGCAGAAATGCTTCCAGCCCTGCTGCCGTATCCGGAAAGAAAATTCCGTGCCGCGCCAGCTTGTCTGTACTCATCATCAGATTGCGGACATTTCCGCCTGTCGCTTTTTCTGCAAGGGCTTCCTGCCCAAAGGACGCCATCACGCGGCGCACCGTTTCATACATGTTTGCATCGTTGCTGCTTCCATAATTGTAAATGCCGCCCGGCAGTTTCCACGCTGCTTCCATGTTCTTTACGACAAGGGTTACGTCCGTCACACCACGGTGGTCCGTATCCGAAAATTTCCGGGACTGCTTTTGGTCGAGCATTTCCCGAAGCATCGTTGCAAGGTTGCGTCTGCCTTTTGCCAGCTCGTCCTCTGTCAGGCTGTCATACATCCACGAAAGCCGCAGCACTACGCTCTCCGGCTGGTATTTTAAGCAGAGCTCCTCACCCTGCAGCTTTTGTTTCCCGTAAAGTGGCTCCGGCGTTTCGATGCAATCCTCCCGGTGGAGCTCCAGATATGCGTCCAGACTCTCCTGCTCTCCCCGTTTTCTGAAATAAACCTGATCCGAGCTGCACATTACGAGCTTTGTTCCTGTTTTTCCGCAGGCTTTCGCAAGGTACTCCGTTCCCAGCACATTGACGGCATGAGACAGCTCCGGTTTTTTACTGCATTCTGCCACGTCCGAAACCGCCGCGCAGTGAAGCAGCACATCCGGGCGGTAATTTTCCACTGTTTTGAATACCGCTGCCTCATCCGTCAGATCCAGGTCTTTGTGGGTTACGCCCCACACGTCGTATTTTTCCCCATAATAGGCTACCAGACGGCTTCCTACAAAGCCACCTGCGCCTGTCACCATGATTTTCATAAATTTTTCCGTCTCCATGCGATCCTCACTGTCTCTTGCACAGGCTCTTTTTCATTCTATTGTTTAAAAGCTTCTCAGCTCGTCGTCATCCCCTGCTGACTTGTCGATCGAACGGATCACGACATAGTAGCCGTCTCCACCGCCGATTTCCACAAAAACTCTGTCACCAACCTTATGCCCCAGCAGAGCCTTCCCCAGCGGAGACTCGCCGGAAATCAGACCTTTTAAGGAATCCTGGCGCATTGTCGTCACAATTTTGTAGGTTTCTGTCTCGTCATCCTCTTCAAACCAGACCTCTACCTTATTATTCATGCCGACCTCGTCCGCTGCGGATTCGTCCGAAACAACCTCTGCCGTTTTGATCATCCGCTCCAGGAAACGAATCCTGCCTTCATTTTTGTTCTTGAATTTCTTTGCAGCATAATATTCGAAATTCTCCGAAAGGTCGCCCTGGGCCCGCGCTTCTTTTACATCCTCCAGCGCTTCCTTGCGGACAACGAGCTTTCGGTATTCGATTTCCTCCTGCATCTTTTTGATATCGCTTTCCGTCAATTGATTATGCATGATTTCCTCCATTTTGAAAATATTTTGCATATTTTCCTGCTTTTTTGGCATGTCTTTTCAAGCATCCTTTTAAAAAGAATGTGCCTTGGCACATTCTCGCGGAGCATTTTTATCGTATGGAAACGAAGTTTCCTATACGATAGGAAAGAGACGGAACTCTTTCGGAATCCCGCCTCTGTTTTTATTTCTAATACTAAAATCACTTCCGACGCGCGCACACCATCCTGCCTCACTGCTTCGGTGCAAATCCCTCAAAAATAAAGTAATCGAAGGATCTGCTGCAGGCATCCAGCTGTGCCTGACATTTTACTGTCCATGCAACGGACGGACAGCCAAACAAGTTCCGGCAGATGTTTTTGGATACTGCATGCATTGCACGGCAATCATAAGCAATGAAATCCGGCTTTGTAAGAAAATTGGTCAACAGATGACGCAGTGCGAAATACTGCGCACCCTTTGTATTATCGTCCCGCTCAAAGTTCATGGAAAGCTGTCCGCGGCAGATATGGGGATAGTTTTTCCGATACCAGACCAGTACCTGCGGATGGAAGGATTCGATACAGTAAATTCCGGTATAGCTGTTTAAAATCTCCTGGGCTTTTTCACAGATCTTGCTGCCCTCTTTATATTTCAGCTCAACGATCAGGGGTACCTTTCCGTCCACTGCCTTTAAAACATCCTCAAACAGCGGCACTCTCTGGTCGCTTCCGTAGATCGGATATTCCTGCAGCTCTTCATAGGTGCACTGGTCGATCTCTTTGTCCACACCACTGATCCGCTTGAGGTTAAAATCATGTACAACGACAACCTTTCCATCTGCAGTCATCTGCACATCCAGCTCAATGCCATAGCCTGCATCCACCGCTTTTTGGAAGGCTGCAAGGGAATTTTCAGGCGCGTCTGAAATATTATCATGCAGACCGCGATGCGCGTAATACACCTTCGGCATACGCTCCGGCCGTTCGCAAAGTCTCGGAGCGATTGCAATTAAATAAGCACCTGCAGCGGTC
>ENA-OPMP01000904-OPMP01000904.1-human-gut-metagenome-genome-assembly--contig:-NODE-904-length-14157-cov-3.148986_pt1 | contig 14157 bp, 7 predicted proteins | sample MGYA00241527_ERZ501751 | MGnify/ENA primary metagenome ERZ501751 (study PRJEB25962, sample SAMEA2042647) | human gut metagenome | biome: human gut; feature: human-associated habitat; material: faeces... | reverse complement strand
GATGCCGGTGTGCTCCGCAATCAGCTCTTCCAGACCGCGCAGCAGGCTTCCGCCGCCGGTCAGGACGATACCTCTGTCCGCGATATCTGCAGCCAGTTCCGGGGGAGTCTTCTCCAATACGCCGTGAATTGCTTCTACAATCTGCATTGTAGACTCTTTGAGTGCCTCTTCTGTTTCTTCCGAAGAAACCTTGATGGTCTTAGGCAGACCTGTTACCAGGTTACGTCCTCTGACTTCCATGTAGTCCGGCTCCGGTCTCTTATAAGCGGAACCGATTTTGATCTTGATATCCTCTGCGGTGCGTTCACCGATCAGAAGGTTATGCTTCTTTCTCATGTAGCGGACAATCGCTTCGTCAAAATCATCGCCTGCGATCTTGATGGATGCGCTCACTACGGTTCCTCCCAGCGAAATTACCGCAATATCGGACGTACCACCGCCGATATCCACGATCATGTTGCCGCAGGGTCTGGAAATATCGATGCCAGCTCCGATTGCAGCCGCAATCGGCTCTTCAATAATAGAGACCTCTCTTGCGCCTGCCTGATAGGTTGCATCCTCAACAGCTTTCTTCTCTACCTCAGTTACGCCGCTGGGTACGCAGACTGCGATTCTGGGGCGGCGGAAGGTTTTTCTGCCGAGTGCTTTCTGGATGAAGTATTTCATCATCTTCTCTGTTACGGTATAGTCAGAAATAACGCCCTGACGAAGCGGACGGACTGCTACGATATTGCCGGGCGTACGTCCCAGCATCAGGCGCGCGTCCTCTCCAATTGCCTTGATCTTGTTGGTATCACGGTCAAATGCTACAACGGAAGGCTCCTTTAATACGACGCCCTTCCCTCTGATATAAACCAGAATGCTGGCTGTTCCCAAATCAATCCCGATATCTGTATACTGCATGCTATAATCTCCTTCCGTTCTGCTGCGAACGTACTGTACGTTCCAATCATTCCCTGTTCTGCTCTATGTTAATCAGGGCAAACTTCACCCTTTTTGGAATAGTCCGCGTCCATTATAGCGTAAAACCCCGGTATTGAAAAGGGGATTCAGAAAAATTTAACTTTTCAGCATCTTCTTTACATAATATCCTGTATACGATGCAGGATTCTTCGCAACCTCCTCCGGCGTTCCCTTTGCGATGACCGTTCCGCCGCGCATGCCGCCCTCTGGTCCGATATCGATCAGATAGTCCGCCGTCTTGATGACATCCAGATTGTGCTCGATTACCACAACGGTATTTCCACCCTCTGCAAGCCGATGCAGAATCTCGATCAGCTTCTGCACGTCTGCAAAATGCAGTCCGGTCGTGGGTTCGTCCAGAATATAGATCGTCCTTCCGGTGCTCCGTCTGGACAGCTCCGCTGCCAGCTTGATCCGCTGCGCTTCGCCGCCGGACAGCTCCGTAGAAGGCTGTCCCAGCTTGACATAAGAAAGCCCTACATCATATAGTGTCTGAATCTTTCTCTGGATGGACGGCACATTTTCAAAAAAGGTCAGCGCCTCCTCCACTGTCATATCCAACACATCGTAAATGCTCTTGCCCTTGTATTTGACGTCCAGTGTCTCTCGGTTATAGCGCTTGCCTCCGCAAACCTCACACGGCACATAGACATCCGGCAAAAAGTGCATTTCAATCTTGATAATGCCGTCGCCGCCACAGGCTTCACAGCGTCCGCCCTTAACGTTGAAGCTGAATCTTCCCTTTTTATAGCCTTTCGCTTTTGCATCCGAAGTCGATGCGAACAAATCGCGGATCATATCAAATACGCCTGTATAGGTCGCCGGATTGGAACGGGGCGTCCGCCCAATCGGAGACTGGTCGATCGCAATGACCTTATCCAGCTGCTCGATGCCGTCGATGCCCGCATGTTTTCCCGGAATACATCTCGCACGGTTTAAATCTCTTGCCAGGTGTTTATAGAGAATTTCGTTGACCAGCGACGATTTGCCGGATCCGGAAACGCCCGTCACGCAGGTAAACACGCCCAACGGAAATTTCACATCGATCTTCTTTAAATTATTTTCTTCCGCGCTACGCACAGTCAGCCAGCCTGTGGGCTTTCGTCTCGTCTCAGGAACCGGGATCTTCTTCGCACCGCTCAAATACTGACCGGTAATCGACTCCGGCGTATTCATGATCTCTTCCACGGTTCCGCTCGCAACAATCTGACCGCCATGGGAGCCTGCTCCAGGGCCGACGTCCACAATATAATCTGCTGCACGCATCGTATCCTCATCATGCTCCACGACGATCAGCGTATTGCCAAGATCCCGGAGATTCTTCAACGTTGCGAGCAGCTTGTCGTTGTCCCGCTGATGTAGACCGATACTTGGCTCGTCCAGAATATAGCAGACTCCGACCAGTCCGGAGCCAATCTGTGTTGCAAGACGAATTCTCTGCGCCTCGCCGCCGGAAAGTGTTCCCGTCGCTCTGGAAAGGGAGAGATAATCCAGTCCGACGTCGATCAGGAAGCCAACTCTTGCCCGGATTTCCTTTAAAATCTGGCTGCCTATCAGCTCCTGCTGTGTCGTCAGCTTCATATCCTGCAGAAACTGCGACAGCTCTCCGATAAACATTGACGTAATTTCGTATATGTTTTTCCCGCACACGGTTACTGCCAGCGCTTCTTTTTTCAGACGCTGTCCTTTACACAGCCGACACGGTGTAATCCGCATAAATGTCTCGTATTCCTGCTTAGTGGCGTCCGATCCTGTCTCCCGGTATCTGCGCTCCACATTCCGAATCAAGCCCTCGAACGCAATCGGATACTGTCCCTTGCCGCGCTGTCCTTCATAGTAGACCAGAACCTCTTTTCCACCGGTTCCATGCAGCAGAATATCCTGAATTTTCTGTGGATATTCCCCAAACGGTGTATCCAGATCGAAGTGATATTCTTTTGCCAGTGCCTGCAGGATCGCATTTGCAAAAGATCCCGGCTGCTGACAGCTCTGCCACCCCAGCACGGTAATCGCGCCCTGGTTGATGCTCAGCGTGCGATCGGGAATCATCAGGTCCGGATCAAATTCCATCTTATATCCGAGTCCGTAGCACTCCGGACATGCCCCGAACGGGTTGTTGAACGAAAAGCTTCTGGGCTCGATTTCATCAATGCTGACACCGCAGTCCGGGCACGAAAAGCTCTGGGAAAACGTCAGCATTTCCTCATCGCTTCCCACGCGTTCTACAAACAGAAGTCCCTCCGACAGGTTCAGGACATTTTCGATCGAATCCGTCAGTCTGCGTTCGATTCCCGGCTTCACAATCAGACGGTCAACGACGATTTCGATATTATGCTTGATATTCTTATCCAGCTGGATATTCTCCGCCAGCTCATACAGATTGCCGTCAATGCGGACTCTCACATAGCCGCTTCTCGCCGCGCGTTCCAGCACCTTCTCATGCCGTCCCTTTCGTCCGCGCACAACGGGCGCAAGCAGCTGCAGCCGCGTTCCTTCCGGAAGTGCCATGATCTGATCCACCATCTGATCGACGCTCTGTTTCTTGATCTCCTTGCCGCAGTTCGGGCAATGCGGAATGCCGATTCTCGCATACAGCAGACGGAAATAGTCATAAATCTCTGTTACCGTACCTACGGTAGAACGAGGGTTACGGTTGGTGGATTTCTGGTCAATGGAGATAGCGGGGGACAGTCCTTCGATGCTTTCCACATTGGGCTTCTCCATCTGGCCCAGGAACTGTCTCGCATAGGAGGACAGGGATTCCATGTAGCGTCTCTGTCCCTCTGCATAGATCGTGTCGAATGCCAGAGAGGACTTACCGGAACCGGACATACCGGTCAATACCACCAGCTCGTTTCTGGGAATGTCCACATTAATGTTTTTCAGGTTATGTTCATTGGCACCCCGGATCTTAATGTATTCCCGGGGACGCATCTTCTTTGCTTCTTCCATTGTCTTGCCTTTCTTAAATAAAATATCGTTCTCCAATTATTCAGAGCCCCATTCGCAAAATCGCATCTTTGATGCTTTACTTTTATTCCATATCATTTAATTGTTTCTTTAATTCAAGCATTTTATCTCTAAGCTCTGCTGCCGCTTCGAAATTCAGGTCTGCCGCTGCTTTCTGCATCTTCTTCTGGATCTCGCCGATCAGCTTCTCCAGTTCCTTCTTCGTCATGGATTCGGGATCCTTCTCAAAGCGTACCTCTTCCTTGGCGATTACCTTGGAGATGCTGATAAGATCGCGCACCGCCTTTTTGATAGTCTGGGGGGTGATACCATGTTCTTCATTATATTTCATCTGGATCTCACGACGTCTGTTGGTCTCATCCAGTGCTTCCCGCATGGAGTCCGTGATGGTGTCCGCATACATGATGACATGGCCTTCCGCATTACGTGCCGCACGGCCGATGGTCTGGATCAGGGAAGTCGCACTTCTAAGGAATCCTTCCTTATCTGCATCCAGAATGGCCACCAGAGTGATCTCCGGAATATCCAGACCCTCTCGCAACAGGTTGATACCTACCAGTACATCGAACACATCCAGACGCATATCCCGGATGATTTGGGCACGCTCCAGCGTATCAATGTCAGAATGCAGATATTTCACCCGAATACCGACTTCCTTCATATAATCCGTAAGATCCTCTGCCATCCGCTTGGTCAGTGTGGTGATCAGTACCTTATGATGCTGTGCGATCTCCTTGTTGACCTCTCCGATCAGGTCATCGATCTGTCCCTCTACCGGGCGCACCTGTACTTCCGGATCCAGCAGACCTGTGGGACGAATGATCTGCTCTGTCCGCAGCAGTTCATGCTCCTTCTCATAATCGGAAGGAGTGGCGGATACGAACATCATCTGGTCGATATGCGCCTCGAATTCCTCAAAGTTCAACGGTCTATTATCCAGTGCCGAGGGCAGACGGAAACCGTAGTCCACCAGTGTCTGCTTTCGCGAGCGGTCCCCGGCATACATACCGCGGATCTGTGGGATCGTCATATGGGACTCGTCCACGATGATCAGGAAATCATCCGGAAAAAAGTCCAACAGCGTCATGGGCGGTGCTCCCGCAGGAAGTCCGTTCAGATGTCTGGAATAGTTCTCGATACCGGAACAGAAACCGGTCTCCCGGAGCATCTCAATATCGAAATTCGTCCGTTCCGCAATCCGCTGGGCCTCAATCAGCTTGTCTTCGCCCTTGAAAAACTGTACCCGTTCCTTCATCTCTTCTTCGATATTGTCACAGGCTGCCTTGATCTTCTCCTGAGATACCACATAATGGGATGCCGGGAAGATCGCCACATGATTCAGCTCTGCATGAATTTTCCCTGTAAGAGGCTCTACCTCTGCGATCCGGTCGATCTCATCCCCGAAAAATTCGATACGGATGAGATAATCGCCGCCCTGTGCCGGATATACTTCCACCACATCTCCCCTGACACGGAAAGTGGCACGCTGAATATCCATATCGTTGCGGTTGTACTGAATATCGATCAGTTCCCGCAATACCTCGTCACGATCCTTCACCATGCCGGGACGCAGGGATACGATCAGATCCTGATATTCGTCGGGGCTTCCCAGACCATAGATACAGGACACGCTGGCCACTACCACCACATCCCTGCGTTCCGCCAGGGATGCTGTCGCTGACAGACGCAGTTTATCGATCTCATCATTGATGGAAGAATCCTTGGCAATATAAGTGTCCGAAGACGGCACGTAAGCCTCCGGCTGATAATAATCGTAATAGGAGACAAAATATTCCACGGCATTTTCCGGGAAAAATTCCTTCATTTCCCCGTAAAGCTGCCCCGCCAGTGTCTTGTTGTGGGCAATGATCAGCGTCGGCTTATTCAATGCCTGGATCACATTGGCCATGGTAAAGGTCTTACCGGAACCGGTAACACCCAGCAATGTCTCAAACTGATTGCCCTGCCGGAAGCCTTCCACCAGCTCCGCAATGGCCTGCGGCTGGTCTCCGGTAGGCTGATATTCGGAATGTAATTTGAATTGTGAGGGTTCGTTCGATGGATTCATGATGCCTCTCCGTGCAAATATGTTACTGGAATAACACAGTTCGTGAACGTATTCGGTTCTAAAATCATACAGACATGATCCTGTTCCCGGATACGTTCACGGCTGAACTGTTATCTATTTTTTCACGTTACGCACAGATTATAGCAGAATTTTTTTGAAAAGTACAGATGAATTCGAAAATATGTTCGGTTTGCTGTTTCCTCTCCACATCACAGCGCACAGACGTTTTCCGGCTTTCCGTCCAAATAAGCGTACACGTTGGAAAACTCAATCTTCGCTCTGCGTACCATGGCTTCCTCCGACAGGAATGCCACGTGTGGTGTCAACAATGTATTTTTCGCATGAAGCAACGGTTCCTCTGCGGGAATGGGCGGCTCACAGTCAAATACATCCACCGCAGCTCCTGCGATCCGTCCTTCGTTCAAAGCCTGTGCCAGTGCCTTGCTGTCTACGATAGGGCCTCTTGCACAGTTGATAAAAATGGCTGATTTCTTCATCAGTGCGATCTTCTCCGCACTGATCATTCCTCTGGTCTCCTTGTTGTTCGGCGTATGCAGGGAAATAATATCACACTCTCTCAACATCAGGATCCGCACACATGACTGCGGAAAGTAATGCTTTGGTGTAGAAATGTCTTGGATTGGTGTAGATTTCTTCGCTGTCCGCTATCTCTACAATGGAGCCAAGATACATAACCGCTACCCGGTCACACATATACCGCACAACACTAAGGTCATGAGAGATGAACATCATGGTCAGTCCCAATTCTTCCTTCAGTCTGCACAGAAGGTTGATGATCTGTGACTGGATCGACACATCCAATGCCGATATCGGTTCGTCGCAGATGAGAAGTTCCGGTTCGATGGCAAGTGCTCTGGCAATACAGATCCTCTGTCTCTGGCCTCCGGAAAATTCATGGGGATATCGATTCATCATTTCCTCCGGAAGTCCTACCATGCGGAACAGCTCTGCCGTACGCTCCTTTTCTTTTCCGGGACATATTCTGTGTTCCTTTAAACCCCGCATGATTGCTTTTCCTGCGGTATGTCTGGGATTCAGGGAAGAATACGGATCCTGAAATACGACCTGCACCTTTTTGCAATATTCTTTTCTTTCTTTGTGCGTCAGCCGGTGTTTCCTGTAATCAGCTCCTGCCACCCATTTTCCATCGTAAAGGATCTCTCCATTAGTGGGCTGGTTGATCTTGAGGATTTCTTTTCCCAGAGTGGATTTTCCACATCCGGATTCTCCTACAATGCCTAACGCTTCTCCGGCATAGATGTCTAAATTAATGCCGTTTAATGAATGTACTGTTTTTCCGCTTCCAATATCAAAATATTGTCGAAGATCTTTGATCTGTACCAGTGCTTGTCTTTTCTCCATAGCTTTATTCCTCATCCCACAGTAAATGGCAGCTTGCTTTATGCTGTCCTTCGATCACTTTCTCCTTCGGCTGCTCATTTCTGCACTTCTCCGTACAATAGCTGCATCTGTCTGCAAAAGCACATCCCTTTGGAGGATTCAACAGGCTGGGAGGCATTCCCTCGATACATACCAGCTTCTCTCCCTTGGTCTGGTCTGTTGTAGGTTTTGCTGCCAACAGCGCTTTTGTATACGGGTGCATCGGCATCTTCATCACCTGTCTGCAGGTGCCGGTCTCCACGATCTTGCCCGCATACATTACAGCTACTTTATCTGCCATATTGGCAACGACTCCAAGGTCATGCGTGATCAGCAGAACGGAAATTCCTTTTTCCTGCTGGATCTGCTTGATCAGCTCCAGGATCTGTGCCTGGATCGTTACATCCAGAGCAGTTGTCGGTTCATCTGCAATCAAAAGCTGTGGATCACAGGCAAGTCCCATAGCGATCATAACTCTCTGCCGCATTCCTCCGGAAAACTCATGTGGATATTGGAGCATTCTTTCTTCCGGTCCCGGGACACCGACTTTTTCCAGCATCGATATTGCCCTTTGTCTGGCCTCCTGTTCACTTACTGTTTCGTGAACTCTTACCGCTTCCTCGATCTGCTTTCCGATCCTCTGCGTAGGATTCAGGCTTGTCATAGGATCCTGGAAGATCATGCTGATCTCTCTTCCCCTGATACTTTTCATCTCATGCTTGTTCATGGGAACAATGTCTTTCCCGTTGAGAAGGATTTCACCGTTTTTAATCATTGTCGGTGGTGAAGGATTCAGCTTCATCAATGTCTGTGCTGTCACACTTTTTCCGCATCCGGACTCTCCCACGATACAGAACACTTCACCTTTTTCTATGGAAAAACTGACATCTCTTACTGCCTGTACCTCTCCTCTGTATGTTTTGATGGAGACCTGTAAATTTTTAACTTCCAGTAATTTATTATCCATAGCCGGGTTCCTCCCACAAAAAAACAAATAAAAAAAGCATTCGTATCGCTACAAATGCTTCTTTGCATGAATGATAATATTTTTCGTTTATTTCTTGTTGTGGCTTATATTATCACTTAACTTTTTACTTTTCAAGTGCTTTTTGCACAATTTTATATTTTTCTTCCTGTGCATGATGCACATTCTCTACACGATAAAGTGTTCCACATTTTGCTGAAGTTTGTCCGCAGCAATTCTTGCAGCCTCCGCTTTTTCCTTGATCTCGTTGGCTCTTTCTACGATTATCCCCGTCTTATCCGCAATATCCGTAGTTCCCGAAGCCCCTTCGGTAGCTGCCTTGCTGACTTCGTTGATTGCCTCCATGACACCGCTGATAGATGCCAGCAGTTCTTCGGAGGAGGCAGAGAAATCCGTTACCAGTCCATCGATCTGACCGGCATCATTACTGTAAGAATCCGCCATACCGGAAAATGCTGCAAAGCTGTCCACCACATCTGTTCCGACAAATCCCAACAGCTTCTGTGTTCCTTGTGCCAGATTGTTTACAGCATCCATCACATTGTTGGTCACATCCTGGATATGAGAGACGGCTGCCTTGGACTGTTCTGCCAGCACACGAATTTCCTCCGCCACCACAGCAAATCCTTTTCCGGCTTCTCCCGCACGTGCTGCCTCAATGGATGCATTCAGTGCCAACAGATTCGTCTGTCCCGTGATCTGCATAATAGATTCTGCCAGAACTCCAATCTGGTTGACTACTTTAATTTCCTCCAGTGCCCTGGTCAGTCCTTCGTTGATCTCTTCATGAATGGCTTTGGTACGCTGATCATTTTGTGTAATATCCTTCTTAATTCCTACCGCACGTTCACGGATCGCATCTGCTTCGGTGGCACCATCCTGAGAACGTGTCGCAATATTCTTCGCTGCACTCTCAATCTCATGAGACATAGCATTGATCTCTTCAGAAGATGCCGCTGTCTCTTCCATTCCGGCTGCCAGTTCCTCTGTAGTAGCGGACACATCCTCGATCTGTTCATCCAGAGCCTGAATACTGTTATCAATATTCTGTACCATATTGTTGATCTCTGCAGCCTGCTCTTTGACTTCACCGATCAGTCCACTCATCTCTGTCCTCATAGACTCCAGAGAGACTGCCAACCGTCCGAAATCATCACGGCGTTTTAAAAGCTTATCTCCCATAGTTTTTGAGAAATCTCCCTGTTCCATCACGCCGATGGATGCCACACATTTTTTGAGCGGCTGGACGATGCTGATAATAATGAAAACCAGAAGGACGATCACGATTGCACCTTCTATAAGTGTCGATGCAATGAACATCGTCAGTCTTCCTGTCACATAACCGGAAAATTCATCACCTACCGTGACAATCTTATCATCAATATAGTCGGTGTAATTTCCTGTGCCGATGACCCACTGGAACGGTTCAAACGCTTTGCTGTAGGAACGTTTGGGAGAGGATTCCGTCTCTCCTTCCTTTGGGAACACATAATCTACATAACCACCATCCGGCTCCTGTCCCATGCGGATGATTTCCTTTACCATCTGGTACCCGTTAGCATCCTTGGTCTCCATACGGTTTGTACCTTCTGTTGCACTTCCCAGCAGTACCACATTGGTTCCGTCATACTGATCCACCCAGAAATATCCCGAATCTCCGTAGCGAAGCTGGCGGATTTCATCCGCCGCAAGTTTCCTGGCCTCTGCTTCGGTATAGACACCAGCCTGATACTGATCATAAATGGTCTGGCAGAGCGAGATCACATTATCTACCTGCTGCTTGATCTGTTCATCGTAGGCTTCCCGCTCATCAGTCTCCATGGTATCTAATGCTTTGGACTGCAATTCTTTCATGCTTTGTGCTGAAAAGATAGTACACAACAACAGTGCAGCCATCGTTGCCAGTATTACTATGATCATTTTCGTCTGTACTTTTATATTGTTCATAAGATTCTCCTTTTCTGTTTGTCCGTTTTTGCAAATCTCCTACCTTAATTTTATGTTTATCTTATCATATTTTACAATTCTCTTCAACCTTATGTGGATTTTTTGTGCATTATTGCCAACTTTTATTCACAATCAGGGGAATTTCACCATGAATATCTGAGATATTTCCGGACAACAAAAAACCTCAGTAGATTTCTCTACTGAGGTTTCTATTCGCAGGTCAACCCCTGCTTCGCAGGGCTACAAGGATTCGAACCTTGAAATGACGGAGTCAGAGTCCGTTGCCTTACCGTTTGGCGATAGCCCTATGTCGTTTACTTGATGAAGTATACACTATCTGTTCCTTTTTTGCAATACCTAATTTAAAAAAATTTTAAAAAAATATATGAAATTAGAACAATTTCCGTAAAATCATCGCATAAACACCGTGATATAGGGGTAATCCTTCCTCTCTGCAGGCTTAAAATCCTCCATCAACCAGTTCCAGATAAAGCTGTTCTCTCCTTCCTGGGCAATATCTCCATAACAGCTTTCAAATACCACCACATCCGGATATCTGTCCGGATTGATCTTCCAGTAGTCCAACAGACGCTCATCATAGATCATGGAGCAGATCGTATCGGGGGATGCCTGCTTATGTTCTCCGAGCATACAATAGAACTGGGACGGTCCCACATAAAGCACGGTACTGCCGTCCGGCACGGCCTCCGGCCATACAGCCAGATTATTGTTGTAACGGTATGCAGTCATATAATCCGTGAGGATTCCGGCGCGTAATCCCTCTCTGTTGATGCCACGCACATTTTGAATCACATAGGCATGATATTCCTGGGATCCCAGAATCAGCCAGGTATAGGAAAATGCATTCCCAAGCACAAGGATCAGGCACAGGATCTGAATTGCCTTCTTTCCTGCGGTGTTTTCCTTCTGCCAGTAGTCTCCCAGACATACCAGTCCGGCCACTGCTCCCATAATGAGATAGGTGACCAGCAGCATCGGTCCCCAGTTAGACAACAGAAGTACCGAAAAATAATTGACAAATGCCAGCAGGATCAGTTCATAGAACAGCTTTTCCGTCTTGTCTCTGCGCAGATAGGTATAACATCCCGCCAGGGATACTGCCATCAGCAAAAGCTGCGGGTAAATTGCATTAAAGGAACTGAACAGCCAGAACCAGATCTGGATCAGAAATACAATTACGAAAAACAGCATGCCCGGAAGCTGTAGCAGTCCGGGAAGTTTTTTCTTCCATACCTTCTCTATAAACCATCGGATTCCCAGAGACACCAGCAGGGCACACAGAAGGATCATGGCCATCTCTCCCAGGCTTGACCCCCATCCCAACAATTTTTCTCCCACAGTAGTCTGATGGGACCCCTCTCCCAGGATCTCGCCTGCCATCTCCAACATTTTCTGCGGTGTCATATAACTCAGAAGATATGTAAACATTACTGCCGCACTTGCCACACAGGGCAGTACATAAGCACAGAGTTCTTTCCATTTTTTCTCTGATCTGTGCACCAGCAGAAATACCAGGCAGCACAAAAATACCAGTACCATACTGGGATAAGCCAGCACATCACAGGTCATGAATATACCTGCCAGCACCAGCCACCGCAGATTTCCTTCCACTGTTCTGCCCTCGGAATCTTTGTTGCCAAAGTAACGCAGCAGACACAGCACCATAAGTGCAAAGAACCAGTTATGAAGATTGGAATACTCCGGAATAAAAATGGACTTGGGTGTTGTCACATAGTAGAGAAGCCCCATCAGTGCTGCCACATTCTCATCCATCTGCGGCACCGTCCTGCGGATCGTCTTATACAGAAAGACGCTGACGCACGCCTGGATTGGGAAAAATACGAGCCGCAAAAACAGGTTCAGATAATTCACTCCACCGGTCAGCTTCACAAACAGCCTGATGAAAACTGCCGTAAAAATGGCAGAAGTCTGGTGTGGTTCCCACATTTCCAACAGCAGCCGGTCTCCCATGGCAAGACGATAACCCGCCATGATGCCATAGCCTTCGTCCGTATCTGCACCAATAAATAAATTTTTTGCCGTATATGCAATGATTGCAAGAATACAGATAATTTTCCAAAATTTCTTATTTTTCAGTATATTTTTCATCATGCAGTTATCATAACACAGGATTTTCCCCATAGCAATGCCAAGAAACATACATAACTGCAAAACGAGGCTCACCATCATATGGCAAGCCCCGTTTTCATTCAACACAATGAGAGAAACGTATTATGGTATTTTGCAACGCTATTTATACTTCAAAGATCAGATCGCCGTAGGTGGGTACCGGCCATACCTTCTTGTCGACCATCATTTCCAGTTCATCCACGGGAGTTCTCAGGTCATCCATTGCAGTATGTACCACATCTTTATAGAAGAAAGCAAGCTTCTTGGGATCCTCGATACCTGCTGCCTCAGCCAGCTTATCCTCCAGAGCAGTCTCAGCAGCCTGTGTCTCTGCCAGCTTCTCAGAAATACTCTTCAGCACTGTGGTCTGTACACTTGCATCAGCGCCTGCACTCTTAACAGCCAGTACGGTATCAGCCAGAGTCCTGGTATACTCCATAACTGCGGGAATGTACTGCTTCTTCGCCATATCTACCATGGTCAGAGCTTCGATGTTGATGGTCTTGGAGTAGGTCTCATACAGAACCTCCTCGCGGGATTCCAGCTCAGCCTTGGTGAAGATACCGAACTTCTCGAACAGTTTGATAGACTTTTCGGTGGTCAGGGTCTCGGAAGCTTCTACCATGGACTTGATGTTGGGAAGTCCTCTTCTGGCTGCCTCTTCTACCCATTCCTCGGAATAGCCGTTGCCGTTGAAGATGATTCTCTGATGCTCGGTCAGGTACTTCTTGATCAGATCGTGTACGGCAATATCGAAATCGTCTGCTTTCTCCAGAATGTCTGCTGCCTCGCAGAAAGCTTCTGCAACGATAGCGTTCAGAGTGGTGTTGGGGCTGGCGATGGAGTCTGCACTACCTACCATACGGAACTCGAACTTATTACCGGTGAAAGCAAACGGTGAAGTTCTGTTACGGTCTGTTGCATCCTTATCCAAATCAGGCAGTGTGGATACACCGGTTAAAAGCTTACCGCCCTGGATAGAATGAGTTGCATCACCGGTCTCCACCAGCTGCTTTACCACATCCTCCAGCTGCTCGCCCAGGAATACGGAAATGATTGCGGGAGGTGCCTCGTTCGCTCCCAGTCTGTGATCGTTGCCGACATCGGATGCACTCTGACGAAGCAGGTCTGCATGCGTATCTACAGCTTTCAGGATACAAGCCAGTACCAGCAGGAACTGGATGTTCTCGTTCGGAGTATCGCCGGGATCCAGAAGATTTACACCATTATCGGTTCCCAGTGACCAGTTGTTATGCTTACCGGAACCATTCACGCCGGCGAAAGGTTTCTCATGAAGCAGGCAGGTCAGAAGAGCTACGGCAAGAAGGGCCAGGACGTCGTTGAGATGAACTGGAAGGCTATCGATGCAGGCGTTGATGCCATCCACAAGGTGGACGTGCCCGCATCCTGGTCCAACCCCGAGGCTGATCCCGCACCCAAGGCTCTCACCGGCCGTCCGGAACTGGTCAAACAGATCCGCGATGTCATGGAGCCCATTGCCCGTATGGACGGCGACAGCCTGCCTGTCTCCTCCTTCGTGGCAAATGCAAACGGCGAGTGGGAGCAGGGCGCTTCTGCATACGAGAAGCGCGGCACCGCTGTCAACGTCCCCGAGTGGGATGCTGCAAAGTGCGTTGGCTGTAACCAGTGTGCATTCGTCTGCTCTCATGCT
>ENA-OPMP01000903-OPMP01000903.1-human-gut-metagenome-genome-assembly--contig:-NODE-903-length-14183-cov-1.662019_pt1 | contig 14183 bp, 9 predicted proteins | sample MGYA00241527_ERZ501751 | MGnify/ENA primary metagenome ERZ501751 (study PRJEB25962, sample SAMEA2042647) | human gut metagenome | biome: human gut; feature: human-associated habitat; material: faeces... | reverse complement strand
CGCCGTTGTTGAGCATTCCCTTACTTGACTCCCAATCTGTTGTTGAGTAATCATCCTCTGTAAGTCCCTGTGATACTGCATCGTAAAGGATCTTATATACTGCATAAGCATGTGTATCGTCGCCATAGTTCTTGAATGGATCCTTTGTATGGGCTAACTTCTGGTTCTTGTATGTAGCATCGCCTGTTGCTGTGATCGCGATATAATCATCCCAGGCTCCCATTGTCCAGCCTGCTGCATAGTTTGTGTAAAGTGGAATACACTTTGGATTCTTCTCCTTGATAGCCTTAAGAGCTGCGATGAACTCCTCTGGTGTCTTAGGTACGTCTGTCACACCTGCATCAGCAAATACCTTCTTGTTGTATACGATACCCTGTGTTGTAGCTGCAAGAGGTACACCATATACCTGACCCTGATACAGCCATCTGTTTGAGTAATTTACAAGACTGCTCATTGTATCATAATCGCCAAATGACATGAAATATGTTGAAAGGTCTGCCATGTCAACTGCTGGGATACACATTACTGTCTCGTAGTTTCCTGACTGAAGATGTGTAAGAGCATCATCTGCATAGTTTGTATCTGTGATAACATCAACCTTGATGTTTGGATACTCCTTGTTGAAGTCCTCAAGATACTGCTTCCAGTTCTTTCCGCCGTAGTCATCTGAGTCCATATCAGTTCTGTTGTTGTAGAACTTGATCTCCGCTGAAAGATCTGTGAAGTCTGTTCCTAACTGGATGTCTGCATATGACTTGATTCCCTCAGCATCAGCTGTTGTGTCATCTGCTGAATCACTTCCTGCTGCCTCTGTGGTAGCCTTTGTTGCCTCTGCTGTGTCCTTGTTATCGCTGTCTGAGCCTCCACAACCTGCAAGTGATGCTGCCATAAGACCAGCCATTGCGACGCTTTGATTTCATAGTTTTGTCCTCCTTAAAACCTTCTTTGTTTTTAACTTTATATTAAGTATACATTAATTTATTTTTTAGTCATCACTCATACTTGTTATTAATCACCATATCTTGTATTTTTCGTTAATTTTACCATTACGGTTGCCTTTTTTCAATATCAAATAGACATTTTATCCATACGTTTTTATCTTTAATTAGTATTTTATTGTTTTTTTAGCTAATTAGCCACTAATTTATATCGCTTTTAGCTTGTGATGATTGTTTAATAATTGTATTATTATGGGTAGGAGGTGGTTTACATGTTAGCTAAAGAATTAATTTCCTGCACTGTACTGTCAGGTTACAATATTCAGAAAGATATTGACAACGCAAGATTCCACAGTGCGTTCTTTACATATGAAGAATCAATGATTAACGATGGCCTGATTCATCTTCTTGCCAGCGGCGATAATTCTTTTGCTTATTCATGCAGTTATACCTTCTCTTTCATCCCGTGTTACCATTTCTTCTATATATATGAAGGAACTCTTACAGTAACATCAAGCAGCAGCAAATCATCATATTCCAAGAATACAGCCGCACTTTTTGAGGCAGGATCAGAAATAACATACGCCACGAACGGCAAGTGTCGCTTCTACGAGGCATTCATCCTCGGAGCTCCGCTTCGCCTGTATCACGAGTTTCTCCCCGAATCCATATATTATAAAAAGGACTCTGCCGGAGCCTCTGTACTCTGGAGCCATCTTTCACTGATAAGTAGACTCCAAGGGGAGTTGTCGGCCACCGATATTTTCAGAATTTCCAAATGGTTCAATGATATCCTGACCGAATTATGTGTATTTATTGAAAACTCATCCAAGAAGATGGATTGTGTGCCTTCTTACCTTTTATCGGTAAAGAATCAGATGGATAAAAACTACGCCGAACCGCTGTCGCTTGATGACCTCGAGGCAACTTACAGGATCAGCAGATACAGGATATGCAGAGAATTTTCATTTCACTTCGGCGAATCACCTATGCGCTATCTCAACAGTCGCAGGATCGATGCTGCCAAAAGGCTCCTTCTCACAACAGATCTGTCCGTCCACGAGGTCGGATCCCAGGTTGGAATCGAGAACACAAACCATTTTATAAATCTGTTCAAAAAAGACACCGGTACAACTCCGCTGTCTTTCAAGCAGGCTGCACCGGTGTCTATTTCCGATTTGCATTACAATTGATATGTAGTTTTATTATCGTTCCATTATCGCTCTATTCTGGCAACGCTATCCTTTATCACGATTCGTCCATCCACGACAAATATGCCATCAGTATATTTTTCGTTGGATATCTTTTTTATAATCTTATGCAGGGTTCTCTCTGCCATCTCCTGCATATTGATCTCGTATGTGGTCACGCCTATATCGCAGGTTCCAGGATACAAGTAATTATCAAACCCCACAACGGACACATCCTCAGGAACTCTGTAGCCCGCAGCATTGAGTATCTTTATGAGCGTAGCTGCCGCAAGATCACAATTGCACACAAACGCTGTAGGCATATTCCCCGGAAGCTTGAAGCAGTTCTCCTCGTCAAACTGCCCCGTCTTCACATCTCTGTCCGGAATAACCCAGTCTTCTCTGAGCGGAATACCATGCTCCAGCAATGATTTTACATAACCCAGATATCTGTCAGTTATACTGTTCGTTGAACCTATCGTGCCAACATATGCAATATCTCTATGTCCCATATCATGCAGATAATTAGTCAGCATATAGCTTCCATAGAAACTGTTTGCTATAACCGTGTCTATCGGTCTCGAATTGTCATAGTAATCCACATATTCTATAGGACCCTTGGCTGTCTTCTCCAGCTTTTCCAGGTATTCCTTACCCATGGAACCTACAACAACTATTCCATCAACCTTGTCATCCTCCAAGAGCATAGGCATATCAGCGTTCAATACACTATCTCTAGTAACAAACTCCAGCATAGTAAAGCAGCCTCTTACCACCGCCTTTTTGTTAAGCACCTGATATAACTGCCAATAGAACGACGGATACTTTCCAAGGTATATCTCTTGAATGAGAACACCAATATTATACTTTTTCTTTGCCGTCTTCTTTCTGATCTCAGATGGTGACTGATATCCCATCTCATCTGCCAACTGTTTGATCTGTGCTCTGAGCTCCTCGCTGACACCCTTCTGATCTGAAAGTGCCTTTGAAACCGTCACGGTACTCACGCCTACAATGGCAGCTATGTCTCCTAATTTTACTGATTTTGCCATAACTAGTCCTTCTCACTTTATTTTTACGTGGTTAAACAACTTAATTTTATTTTATTTTTAAGTTAAACTATTGTCAAGCACAAAGTGATAAAGTCTGCTCATATAATCCCCACGCATATCTTCCACAAGCATCCCGGCATTCATCAGAAGATCTCCCCCATACACTTCGTCCGTACCATCAAGTCTGTAATCTGCAGCCGCGTAAAGCCCTAAAAGTTTTATCTTTCTGCTGTGCATATTAGGTCTTCCAAGCACCTGAACGTAAGTCACCAATGCCTCACTCTTATCCTTTGCAACAACCATCCAGCAATCATACAGTCCATTTTCCCTGTACGATGCAACCCTATAATAATCACCCTCCCTTACAAGATCATTATATTTATGATACATAGAGACCTGCTCAGGGATCATCGCACGTTCTTCTTCACTTATTTTTGTGATATCGAGCTCATAGCCAAATGTTCCCGCCAGAGCCACATGTGCCCTGGTCATAAAAGGTGTACTCCTTCCAACTGTGTGATTAGGGCAATCCGACACATGGGCGCCCATGGTCGAAAGCGGATATATCAGTTCCGTTCCCTCCTGTATAGAAAGTCTCTCTATGGCATCCGTGTCATCGGAGCACCATATCTGAGGACTGTAATAGAGCATTCCGGCATCAAATCTTGCACCACCGCCTGAGCAGTTCTCAAGCAGAAGGTCAGGAAACTCCTTAATAAGCCTCTCCTGAAGCTCATACACCGCAAGCATATATCTGTGCTCAAGCTCTCCCTGTCTGTCAACAGGAAGATAGTTGCTGTGAAGGTCAGTGTGCTCGCGGTTCATGTCCCACTTCACATACTCAATGTTGGCACTGCGGAGTATTCCCGCAACCGCCTCATAACAGTAGTCAACAACCTCCGGTCTTGACAAATCGAGCACGTACTGGTTTCTTGAGCGGCATGCCTCACGTCCCGGAATGGCGATTGCCCAGTCAGGGTGCTCCTCGTAGAGCTTCGATTCAGGGGAAATCATCTCCGGCTCGAACCAGATACCGAACTTAAGGCCAATCTTGTTAACCTCGTCGACAAGATGCTTAAGTCCGCCCTGAAGCTTCTTTTCATTGACATACCAGTCACCGAGGCTCGTGTTGTCATCATTTCTGTGACCGAACCAGCCGTCATCCATGACAAGCATCTCTATGCCGCTCTTTTTTGCCTCGCGCGCGATAGCCAGAAGCTTTTCCGTATCAAAATTAAAATATGTAGCCTCCCAGTTATTTATAAGGATAGGACGCTTCTTATCCTTGTACGGGCTTCTTATAAGATGTCCTCTGTAAAGGTCATGGAGATTTCGTGTCATCGCTCCAAGACCTGCCGCCGAATATGTCATCACAACCTCCGGTGTCTGAAGCTCCTCACCCGGCTCAAGCTTCCACTCAAAGTTCTCAGGATGAATACCCATAAGGATTCTCAGACTGTCGAACTGATTCTTCTCAACCTGTGCAAGGAAGTTTCCCGAATACACGAAGCTGAAGCCATACACATGTCCTGTGTCCTGCGATGAGCCATTGTCAACAAGCGCAATAAAAGGGTGCTCCTGATGTGATGATTTGCCCTTGATTGAACCGACGCTCTGCTTGCCGTAGCCTATTTTCCTAAACTCCATCCGGCGCTCTCTCGCCCATGAGCCATGAAGCGAAAGCATCTCGTAGCCCTCATCCGGCAGGTCAAGCGCCGCCGACATAACCTTGGTTATGAAAATATTCTTATTCGAATTATTTTTTAACCTTACGCTTCTTGTTATGACATCCTGCTCAGGAAACACACTGTAGATAAGAGTTGCCGAAAGACCGATGCATGGGTCAGCCGCATCAATCTCGAGTGTGTATACCTTGCTGTCATCGTTGCCACAGGCATTTTCATCCAGTGCCTTCACTTCACCCGATGTGAACGTAGCCGGAAGTCCCTTAAGCCCCGGCTTGCCCTCATATATTCTGTGTCCCTCATACACAAGGCTCACCGCACGGCTGTTGTCCTCACAGCGCACCGATATGGCACCCTCCCTGTAATCTCCCACATTATTTCCCGGATACTCCGTCGGAAAAGCATCAAAAAACGAACCTCTGTCCCTGTTGTTCTTCGACGGTACGAACGGATTCTCGTCCGTCCTCAACAGATATCTGACATCCGTATCGCTTATCCTGTCACCATAGTATGCGTGACCGATGAAGCCCTCATCATCCACCACCGAAATCACATAGCTGCTCTTCTTCGTGTCCAGCTTAAAAGAACGCGATTTCTCATCAAAAAAAATACCCATAACAACCTCCTCCAAAATAACTGTTGTTATGGGTATTATATTATATTTAAGTTAATTGGTAAATTAAATTTAGCTAATTTAGCTTAATTATTTAACATAAATAAACTGTAAAACTTGGCTTTCATTTCCATAAGTTCATCGAACGTGCCGTATTCCGCAATCTGCCCCTTATGCATAACTATTATTCCGTCATACTGCCTCAAAATATTCTCCACAAGCTTATGTGTAATCCAGTATATCACCATACAATTTGGCAGCCCTGTCCTTCTGCCCTGACTGCTCAATGCAGTTTACATACTGCTGTACAAGCAGCATTTCCAATCTGCTCAGATAATACCCGGCAATATTGTCTATATCAAACTTAGGATATGTACACCTTATCCCCTCCATCAGCTTATCCTTGCACGCCGACACAGAGCTTCCTGTTTTCTGCATCAGCTCACACTCTGCAAGGCAAAGATACTGCATATGTATGTTATTTTTTGTCGTCTTTCTATACGCCGCTATCTGTTCCTTTGCCTCACTGTACCTGCCCTCATCAATACAGCAGCATATTCTTATTCTTGCAAGCTGACGTTCATACTCATCACAATCTAAATACGCGGTAAACCTTTCCGTATTTTTTCCAAGTCTTTCATACAGACTGTCAAAAAGAAGTTTTTCCGCACTTCTTACCCCACTCTCAATTCTTGCAAGCTGTGCGGTAGAACACAAGCCCTGTGCAAGCTCGGCAAGCTTGATATTCTGAGTATTTCTCACATCCCCTATAAATTTTCCTGAATAAAACATTTTCATTATCCCCTGTAAAGCAAATTTGGTACTGCATAAGGCAGTACCAAATTCAAATTCTCCTATGGCTATGTCAAGCGGATATTCACAATCCGCTTTGCTGCTTGCTCATAACACTATTAGCAGCTATTCGCATCACAAGTAAGTCTCCCCCACTTACTGCTCTACGCAATAGAAGTGGGGACTTACTTGATAGTGTTAAATAGCTTTTCGATAATATTCTCCCTCTCACTGTCAAGATACTCCTGCGTGAAATGTGCCTCATCCCCAAATGCGCTCTCCGGGTAATAGTCTATGCCATCAATATAATCTCCGAGCAGTCCGGTCAGCCCATTATCCTCAATCTGCTTTTCAAAATCAGCCCATTCATGGTTATCCTGCGTGTCAGGAAGCGGAGCCGCAAGCACCTTAAGCTTCACGCCATGACTATCGCACAGCTCCTTAATCTTAGGAAGATACTTTATCGTGAGGTCGCTTAAGTGCTTCTCATCGCGGACCTCAAGCTGCTGCTCAAGCACATTGTTGAGATACACATCCATATAGTAGGCGTTGTTCTCGATAAAGCTCTTCACAATATCGTTGGTCGCATACAGCTTCCCGAATCTGTCCTCGATGTACTGCCTCGTATCCTCATCTATATACTGCTTATAGGTATCATTGTAAAACGGAACAATAAAATACTGGAATGAAAAGTTGAACCACAGCGGATTGGCAAGGCTCTGAGGTCTGACAATATAGTAGACCTCCTCAGTCTGCGGGTTGTTCTCCAGATAACGGTTAAGCAGAATATAATTTCCGAGCACCGTTATCGCCTGATTGGTCGCAAGGTAGCAGACCTCATCCGTCTCATCCTGATAATCCGGTGAAAAAATAAGTCTCGCCACGCTGTCACCAATAATGACCTTCGTGTACTCCGTATTCGTCTCCGCCATATCAAGTGCATAATACAGCTCCGGTCCGAAGCTCGACGGACTGTTCTTCCCCCTCACATACTGCACCGCAAAATATCCCCCCAGGGACACCCCGACAAGCAGCACAAACACCACGACACTCACTATGAATTTAACAAAACCCGATCTATTCTCTCTCATACCATTCCCTTACCAAATCTTAATCTACTATACAAACACCGAATATCCCACATAATTTACCAAGACGCAAAAAACACCATTTTAAACATGCACAACCAGCCTTAACCTGTCCCCTCACTCATCACATAAACCCCTCAAGCGCTTAACACTGCATAATCCGTCTCAAGCACTTCCCTTATCCATCCCCTAAACAATCTAAACAATCTAAACAAGCTCGACAACCTAAACAAGCATACCATATGCTTAAACTCTTCTTCACCCTGCCATCCAAACAACCTCACCGTCAAAACAGGCTCAACAACTTCGCTGTGTATAATGAGTTATATTTATATATATCGCGACTTTGGGAGAAGCATAGTTGTTCTTAGGACTCTGCGCAAAACCTAGCCAGAACCGGCACGGATGCCGGTTCAGAAGCAATGCATACACGGAGGTATACCGGCTTCGGTGGCGGACGTTGCAGCAAAACTTATCAGAGTCCTTAGAACACCTTGCTTCGTACAATGGAGCCGATATATATAAATATAACTCATTATACACCCGCAACACCTCAACGCCTGTTTTGCCCTTGAAGCGCAGTATTAAAACTCAAAGTACACGAACGAGCTGCTGTCCGCTCCATACTGCATGAACCATATCACCATCAAATCGACCACCGCAACATATACAATCCACCTTACCACCTTCGGCAGTCTGTTAAAGCGCTCAAAAATCGTGCTGCCCTGCTGCATGGCGATATACGCAGCCAGGTCATAGACAAACAGCATACCTGTCACAAGCACAAGATGGAGCATCATGCCGCTGTTGATTCCAAGCGACTGCAGACCACCCTTAAGATATGACACAGGCGATGTGATTCCATGCCACATATTAGTGAGCACATACAACGCGTCACTGACGCTGTCCGCCTCAAAAAATACCCACGCTACCGTAGCAAATACAAATACAGACACAATGCTCACAATGCGTGCCGCACCCTTCTTTTTATAGGACTTGTCCTTCGGGTCGCGTCCGTGCAGCCTTGCCCATGCATTGTGTGCGAAGGTCTCAAGCACCTGGACTGCGCCATGCAGCGCACCCCACACGATAAAAGTGAGATTGGCGCCATGCCACAGACCGCTCACCATAAAGGTTATCATTATATTGAGTGCATACCTCAGTTTCCCGACACGGCTTCCGCCGAGTGGTATATAGATATAATCGCGAAACCATGAGGACAATGAGATATGCCATCTGCCCCAGAATTCCTTCACGGAAGCCGAGAAATACGGATACTCGAAGTTCCTGGCACCTTCATAGCCAAGTAACTGTGCCGCACCATTGGCGATATCGGAATACCCCGCAAAATCGCAGTATATCTGTATTGAGAAAAGAAACGCCGCAGCCATAAGTGCAAAGCCATCGTACGCACCTACATTTGAAAAGACCTTGGTCACATAACCCGACAATAAATCGGCAACTATCATTTTCTTGAAAAAGCCCACGCCCATAAGCTTCAGTGCGTCCGAGGCCTTATCATACGAAAAACCTGCATACTTGAAAAAGCCATTTTTATTTGATGCTTTTTCTGTTCCGGCAGCCATGCTTTTCTTTGCGACACTGCTTTTCTCTTCATCAATTTTTTCCATGCAATTTTCTTGTGACACTTCATCACTCTGCGACAAAGCTTCGTGCTCAAGCCTCTCAAAGAAATGCGCCGGTCTCTCAATCGGTCCTGATGCAATCTGTGGAAAGAAGCCCACATACACAGCATATTTTGCAAAATTGCGCTGTGCCGGAAGCTTTCCCCTGTACACCTCAATCATGTAGCTTATCACCTTGAAGGTATAGAAGGATATTCCGATTGGTGCGGCAAGCTTAAGCACGGCAGGAGTGAATCCAATGCCAAATATTCCAAGCGTATCCGACAATACCTGCCCTGCAAAATTAAAGTACTTGAACACCAGAAGAAGCCCCAGCGACACTGCAAAGGGCAGTCCGAAGCACAGCTTTTTCAGGTTTCCATGGCACTTCTCCATAAAAATTGCTCCCAGATACGTTGCCACGCACACAATACACAGGAGTATGAAATTTCTTACCCCGAACCCAAGATAGAAGTAACAATTGGCGGCAAGCCCCACCAGATACCTGTATCCTGCCGGAATATTCCAGTATATTAAAAATACTGCCGTCATAAAGACGGCAAAGCTTAGCGAATTAAAAAGCATATATCATACTCCCTGTTTTATATTTATCAGCCACCGGCTCAATCACATGCCGCCGGTTCCGGACCGTTCACCAATCCCTCACTTCTTTTTGCCTGAGAACAGCTTCGCCGCCGGCTTTTCAAAGAGCAGGTATACCACAGCCGTCATCACCACGAAAAGCCCAAGCTCTGCAAGCCTGTACACTGCCATAGGCATTGTGGTTGTCTCCGGGTTAAAAATACTCTTCATTATAAGTATTCCTATCGGATGTCCTAGATAGAGTGCATACGAATACTTAGAAATGAACCGCACAACCGACACACCGGCTCTGCTAAGCCTATTATCCGGAAGCCAGTCCTCAATATCCATCGTGACAAGCAGAAGTGTTGTGAACATTATTATCCAGTACAGCTTCGTGTTGCTCACATCAAGAATGAGAAAAGCCACTCCCATCATCATAAGCAGTGCAATGTACTCAAATATCTTCTTCTCCTTGACAGCAAAGTACGCCGACACACCGAAGAAGCACAGGTATATAAAGTATGCCGGATGTCTCCCCGCATACTCCGTGCCAGCATACAATATCTCAAGGAAATGTACCCATACCTGGCATGCAACAAACGCAGCCATAAGGGCAATCACCGAACGCCTGAAATTGTTGATAAACTTATACAAAAGCGGCGCAATGATATAGAATAACATTATGGTCACAATTGTTCCTGTCGTTCCAAGATAGAACCAGAACAACAGGTCACGCGGAAAGAAGGTGGTTGTGAGCGTGAAATATTTTACAAGGCTCACCACTATCTGCTTCGCCGGATACCTCTCTCCAAGCACAACCAGATAGATGAAAAAATATATGAGCACAACCCCATAATAGCTTGGCAGAATCCTCGCAAGCCTTCTCTTATAATACGAAAGCGGCGAAACATCCTTGTGCCTGTCTATCGACAGAAAAGCCGTGTACCCGGTCAACAGCAGAAATAATTCCACTCCATGTCCACCCCAGCCGAACAGCTCAAGATGTACCAGCACAATCATAACCGCCGCCACCGCACGGATAATATCAAGATTTAACAGCTTCTTATTCACAGAAGAATTATTACTATTCGGCTGCATTTTTCTTTCCCCTCATCAGATAAATATTTACATTATCGCACAACGTCCGGCGCAATTTAATTTTTCTTTTTCTTCACGTACACCGCCGATGAGTACTCAGGAAGCTTGACGGTAAGTATTCCGCAAGGCACCTCGTGACGCACAATATCACAGGAATGTCCGTCCCTCATGGTGAACATAACCTGCTCAACGTAATCGCCCTCAAGTACCTCCGCCTGCCATGCCTCAACACTTATCTCCCGCTCGCCGTCATTATTATTTACAATAACTATTACACTATTATCATTGTAAAAACGGGCGTAGGCGAGTATGTTGTAGTCCGCATATATATTCTTATAGGAACCGCGTATAAGTGCAGGGTTCTCCTTGTGTATCCTTATCATCTCCCTATGGAAATCAATAAGCTGCTCATCCTCATGTCCCCAAGGATAGCTTCTTCTGTTATCAGGGTCAGTCCAGCCACACACTCCCGCCTCGTCACCATAGTAGATTGTCGGTGCTCCCGGCCATGTCATCTGCATTACGACAGCTTCCATGAATATTCCTTTATTCACTCCATAGTTGGCTGCCTCCGCTCCCTTGCTCGCCGTTCTTCCGATAACCCTGTTGGTTCTTGTCAGGAAACGTGAGTGGTCATGGTTAGAAAGCTCGTTCATGGATATTCTCGTTGGCTGTCCGCCAAGTCTTGCCATATTATGACGCATATGCGAAATAAAATAGTTAGGATTGCCGCGGAGCGCATCGTTGCTTGAATCGCTGTGCTTCTCCATTCCCGTAAGGAAATATGTCACCGGCTCCATGAACGCGTCATAGTTCATTATAGTATCCCACTGGTCACCCTGAAGCCAGCTGTACGAATCGCCATAATTCTCGGCAAGTATAATCGCCTCCGGGTTAGCCTCCTTTACCGCATTCCTGAACTTGCGCCAGAAAATATGGTTGTATTCCTGCGAAAAACCAAGGTCAGCAGCGACATCAAGTCTCCAGCCATCCACATTGTACGGAGGGGAAACCCATTTCTTTGCAATTCCAAGGATATAATCTTCAAGCTTCTTAGAACCCTCATAATTGAGCTTCGGAAGAGTATCGTGTCCCCACCAGCCAAGGTATGACTGATTGTATGGCCATGCATAGTCATCCTGGAACTTGAAAAAGTCATGATAAGGGCTCTCCTTATCCACATAAGCACCCTTGTCGAAGCCCTCGCTTCCCTCATATATTCTCTCGCGGTCAAGCCACTTATTAAAAGAGCCACAGTGGTTGAATACACCATCTATGATTACCTTGATATTTCTTCTGTGAGCCTCCTCGACAAGCTTTGCAAAGAACTCATTGCTCGCCTCAAGATTCGCATAGTCCGTTACTCTCTTCTTGTACTTGGTCGCATTGTCATTGCTTCTGGCATTATCCGGAAGCGGCTCGCCGCCATCATTTACAATAACGCCAAAATGAGGGTCAATATAGTCATAATCCTGAATATCATACTTATGGTTAGATGGTGACACAAACAACGGATTAAAGTAGATTGCATCTATTCCGAGACTCTCAAGATAATCCATCTTGTCAAGCACACCCTGCAAATCTCCACCGTAGAAATTGCGCACATCCATGGTTGCCGGATACTCATTCCAGTCGGTGATTCTGTGCACAGGCTCCCCTATATACACATACTCATTATCAACCACGTCATTGCTCTTGTCTCCGTTGCGGAAACGGTCGACATATATCTGGTATATAACAGCGCCCTTCGCCCAATCCGGTGTCTTAAAGCCCGGATTGATAACAAAATTATAGGTTGGATTGAGCTCCCTGTATGGTCCTGCCTGATTATAGTAAATGCTTGTACGTCCCACAAGCGCATGGAAATAATACTCCGTGCGCTGTGCTCCGAGCGTAAATTCAGCAATATAATAATCAAAATTCGTGTTGGTCATGAACTTCTTCATGCTGTATGCTATGCCATTAACCACGACCTCAACTCTATCCACATTGTACTTTGCAGTTCTGAACTTAAGCTTCACAGTATCACCGGCTGAAGGCTCCTCAGGGCTTCTGTACTCCTCCGTGGCATCTGCAAACATTGCACGGTCATTCAAGATAGGCTTCATATTTGAAAAATATGTGCTTCTGATTTCATTCTTTGATAATCCCGACAGATTCTTTGTAATTTTCATTAAGATACATAATCCTTTCATAATCAGACAGGCTGAGCCTCCTGCCTGATATATTATGATACACGTCCGGACATTTCCATGTCCTTTTAGTCTTACTATATATTCTATGATAGTATGGGGAATATTTCAAGAAAAATTAAGGCAAAGTAAAAAGGACAGCTCACGACGCTGTCCTTTTTGGAGAAGGTATTTCATTTCTTATGGGGTGTAGCAAAAACTATATAATGTATTGGGGGGTTACGAGTATATATTAGCATGACCTTGTAAATAAGTGTTCACAAACATGACAAAATTTGCAAAATATTTTTGTGCAGTTTGTACATGACTTTTTTCCCTATCATGTAAGAAGCCCCATTCGTTTTACATTTAACATAGTTCTCTAATCTGCTAATTCGCCACCTTATTACCGCTACGCCTCAAAAAGGGCATCGAACTCCTCACCGGTAATCTTTTCCTTCTCTATGAGAAGCTTGGCACAATCGTCAAGTACCCTGCGGTGCTTGACAATTATCTCTTTCGCCTTATTATAGCAATCATCAATAATATCCTTAACCTCTGCATCAATCAATGAAGCAACATTCTCGCCATAGGATTTGGTGTGTGCAAGGTCGCGCCCGATGAACACCTCATCATCATCGCTTCCGTAGTTTACAAGACCAAGCTTATCTGAGAAGCCATACTGTGTAACCATCGCTCTGGCTGTCTGTGTCGCCTGCTTGATATCCTGTGAGGCGCCTGTTGTGACATCGTCGAATACCAGCTCCTCCGCAATTCGTCCGCCAAGGCTTACGATAATATTCTGAAGCATCTTACCCTTGGTGTTGAACATCTCATCCTTGCCAGGAAGCGGCATGGTGTAACCTGCCGCACCGGTTCCGGTAGGGATAATCGAGATAGTGTGCACCGGTCCTACATCCTTAAGCTCATGGAAGAGAATAGCATGACCGGCCTCATGGTACGCTGTAATGCGCTTCTCCTCGTCTGAGATAAGACGGCTCTTCTTCTCCTTGCCTATTCCTATCTTAATAAATGCCTGTTCTATATCTTTTCTCGAAATGAACTGCCTGTTATGCGCTGCCGCATTGATTGCAGCCTCATTCATGAGATTCTCAAGGTCTGCACCGGCAAAGCCCGCCGTTGTGCGCGCAACCGTCTCAAGGTCGACATCATCGCCCAGCTTCTTATTCCTGCTGTGAACCTCCAGAATTTCCTTACGTCCCTTGACATCAGGTCTTCCAACTACAACCTTGCGGTCAAAACGTCCCGGACGGAGAATAGCAGGGTCAAGAATATCGACCCTGTTGGTAGCCGCCATCACGATGATACCTTCATTCACACCGAAG
>ENA-OPMP01000898-OPMP01000898.1-human-gut-metagenome-genome-assembly--contig:-NODE-898-length-14242-cov-2.316769_pt1 | contig 14242 bp, 9 predicted proteins | sample MGYA00241527_ERZ501751 | MGnify/ENA primary metagenome ERZ501751 (study PRJEB25962, sample SAMEA2042647) | human gut metagenome | biome: human gut; feature: human-associated habitat; material: faeces... | reverse complement strand
TGGCCCGGGAACTGGGATTTCGGGCCTTGCTGCTCTGCGGCGACCCGGATTATTATTTGTATCAGGGCTTCGTTCCCGCCGAGATGCTGGGAATCCGCACGGCGGATAACATGTATGCCATGGCCCTGCACGTCTGTGAACTGTACGACGGTGCGTTGTCCGGCATTCGGGGGCGCTATGTCGAGGATTCGATTCAGAGAACAGCGAACCGGCAACAAACAAAATTGCGCCGATCATCAGGCTCTTTTTGCGCCCGAGTTTAAAGGAGAGCCAGCCGCTGCCCACCGCACCGACTGCCGCACCGAACATCATGGAGCTTACGACCCATTCTTGCGTATGCGAAGTAATCTGGAATTCATCTGCAATAAACGGCAGTGCGCCAGCAATTACACCGATATCCAGGCCAAAGAGTAATCCCGCCAGAGCGGCAAGGAAGCAGACGAAAAACGTCATTGCCTTGTTTGACCGCCCCTGTTTTTTAGCGTCAGGCATGATGCCCTCCAATATGGTTATTTTTTATTGTGAATTAAGATAGGTGAGTACGACGTAAAAAGATGTGAAGCAAATCACATCAGTGTAATCGCTTACACTAACATTTATCTTAGTTATGGTTTAAGTGCATGAAAATAATTGAGTTATATCATCATAGATTAAACGCTGTTATCTGCAATTAAGACTTTACTGAAAAGAAATGTAACAACTGTGAAAACTGAATAATAATATGAAAATATTACAAATATTTGGCTGGTGTTATTGGTGTAATCGGTTTCAGTAGTGATGATAATTTGCGATAAAACGTGTTGAGGAAGAATGATGTTATTGTGCGGGCAGCTTTTTGCCGGATGCGGCGTGAATGCCTATCCACCGCGGTGAGGTAAAAGAAAAAGGCCAGCGCGAGGCTGGCCTTTGAAAGCAGGTGAAGAAAGATTACTTCAGACCGGCAGCATCGCGCAGCAGCTGCGCTTTGTCGGTTTTTTCCCACGGGAAATGTTCACGACCAAAGTGACCGTATGCTGCGGTTTCTTTGTAGATCGGGTGCAGCAGATCCAGCATCTGAATCAGACCGTATGGGCGCAGGTCGAAGAACTCACGTACCAGCAGAGTCAGTTGTTCAGAAGGCACTTTCTCGGTACCGAAAGTTTCTACCATGATGGAGGTCGGTTCAGCCACGCCGATTGCGTAGGAAACCTGAATTTCACAACGATCGGCCAGGCCAGCAGCAACGATGTTTTTTGCAACATAACGTGCTGCATACGCTGCGGAACGGTCTACCTTTGTGCAGTCCTTTCCAGAGAAGGCTCCGCCGCCGTGACGTGCATATCCACCGTAAGTGTCTACGATAATCTTACGTCCGGTTACACCAGAGTCACCGTTTGGTCCACCGATAACAAAACGTCCGGTTGGGTTGATGAAGAACTTCGTCTCATCGTCGATCATATCCTGTGGAAGGACTGGATCAAATACATATTTCTTGATATCCGCATGGATCTGCTCCTGCGATACATTCTCGTCATGCTGGGTAGAAAGTACAACTGCCTCTAATCTGCAAGGCTTTCCGTTCTCGTCATACTCTACCGATACCTGTGTCTTACCATCTGGTCTTAAATAAGGAAGTGTGCCGTTCTTACGAACTTCTGTCAGCTTTCTTGCAAGCTTGTGTGCCAATGAGATTGGATATGGCATAAGCTCTGGTGTCTCGTTTGTTGCATAGCCAAACATCATACCCTGATCGCCAGCGCCGATTGCCTCAATCTCCTCATCGGACATATGATTTTCCTTTGCTTCGAGTGCCTTGTCAACACCCATTGCGATATCGGTTGACTGCTTGTCAAGTGCAACGATCACACCACAGGTATCGCAGTCAAATCCGTACTTTGCACGGTCATAACCGATCTCACGAATTGTCTCACGTACGATTGTCTGAATATCGATCTGTGCCTTTGTTGTGATCTCACCCATAACAAGTACCAGTCCGGTTGTTACGGCTGTCTCACAGGCAACACGGCTCATAGGATCCTGCGCTAAAAGCGCATCTAATACGGCATCGCTGATCTGATCACAGATTTTGTCAGGATGGCCTTCGGTTACTGATTCTGAAGTAAATAATAACTTCTCCATTTGTTCCTCCTTTGGAATGCATTTGTCTATGGTTCTTTGTCTCTTTTTCAGCGGCAATTCATAAAAAATAAATCCGGCTGCAAGCAACCGGATTTGAAAGTCGTTATCAAATCTTCTTATTGCTCGACAACTTAATCTAAGTATCGCTCAGGTCGGCACCTTCCGTCTCCGGGGTTGCCGTGGCTTCTTCGTCCCTTATGACTCCACCACTCTGAATAAGAGAGACATGTTTAACATATATCATATATTTCTAATTGTCAATGGTTTTATTTGCTAATCTCGTTGTATTTGCGCATATTCTGGCGATTTTCATTCCTGTGTGCCATGCTTTTTACGGATAAATCGAATCAGCGCCGCAACAAGCATCAGAATCAGCACGCCTACTGCTGCGCCACAGCTATCGAGTAGCACGTCCTTTACCTGTCCGCTCCGTCCAGGAACAAACAACTGATGAAACTCATCCGTCGCCGCATACACCGTCGCAGTTCCCCACGCGAATAACGCAGACACCTTTCGTTTTCTTCGGACATCCAGCCATACACCACAGAGCAGCATTGCAAAGACGGCATATTCCGTCGCATGTGCCAATTTTCGGATCGGATGATCGACCTTCGCTGCAAACGCAAGCTGTGCTTCCTCCGACCAGTTCTTAAAATCCGGATGTACAATGCGTCCAAACTCCATACCGACCGTATAACTGTCCTCCGTCGATTCCTCGCCATTTCTGGCAGAGAAACAGAAGATCATAATCGCGAACAGTACCGACAATACAAGAAACACAATCTGCCGTTTCGACAGCCTCCCCGACTGCGTCTGTTTATCCTTAGATATGCTTCTTGATTGCATCTGCCAGTGCCTTCAAGGATTCTGATTCTGTCTCGCCCTGCTTCCATGTCACCTGTACGTCATCCCCTGCGTGACGTGGAATCACATGCATATGGAAATGATGCACGGTCTGACCGGCTACTTCGCCATTGTTCTGCACGATATTCAGGCCCTCGCAGCCAGTCTCTTCCTGTACCGCTTTCGCAACGTGGGTTGCAAGCGAAAATACCTTGCCTGCAGTCTCCTCATCAAGCTGGTAGATATTATCGTAGTGCTCCTTCGTCAGAATCAGCGCATGTCCCTGATTGGCTGGTGCCAGATCCAGAATTACACGGCACTCTGGTGTCTCATATACCGTTGCAGATGGAATCTCTCCATTTGCGATCTTGCAGAAAATACAATCATCTTTTTTCATCTTTACTTACTCCTTTTTATTTTAACTACTTATACTTTACCATTTCTGATAAAGCATGGCATCGTTTTGCTCTTAGACCTGGTATCCACGTTTTTCGTAGTTTACACCCTGTATACTCTCGTTCAGGGTTCCTTTCCCATAGGTAAGTCCAGCGTACACCTGATGTACATTCTGCATCACAGCGCCCTCGTTGTCAAGTTCGTGTAAATGTACAAATCCGACACGTAAGTCATCGACCATCTGCACACATCGATCCAGTTCATCCGGCTGTCTGCGTACTTCCGAGCGCACAAGCTTCCCATAGATAAATCGCAAAATGGCAATCACATTTCTTCCAAGCGGATCTTCCTTCGAGAAACATTCAATCAGCTCCTGCATCGCACGCCGCGCCTGCCCAATCGTTTGCAGGTATGTGGTCATATTCTCCGCTTCGTACGCTGCCATCGCATCCATGCCGTATGTATGAAATATATCACATAGCACCAGAATCAGACCGCTGTGGTTCTCCTGACTGATGCGCCGTGTGAATTCCTGTTTTTGTTCCTGTGTCATGGTGGTTTCCTCATATTCCTGTCTTATACATATTATCCCAATCCGGTCTGCGCCGCCTACTGCAGCAGCTGTAACAGCGATTCCGGTCTGTCGTTCGCCTTCTGCATCATGGAGATTGCCGCCTGCGACAAAACCTCCTGCTGCGTATATTCTGTCATCTCCTCAGCCATATCCGTATCCATGATCCGCGAATAAGCCTCCGTGATACTCTCACTTTGCACTTCGAGATTCGAATGCACATCATCCAGCCGGTTCTCATACGCACCCAGCTTCGAACGTGCAGCCGAAACTTTCTTCACTGCCTCATCAATGATATCAACTGCCTGACTTGCATATTCATGTGTGTACATGATCAACTCATCCACGCCAAGTGATTTTGCATTCAGCTCTGGAATGTCGATGGCTAACTGCTCACCCTCGTTGGAACCTGTCTGTATTACCATCGTTCCAGCCGACAGCACTTCGATCTCTGCTGTTACAGCTCCACCATTTTCGGCAACAGCGCCCGGATCTGCTTCAATCGTCATAGAGAAGCCGCTTCGGTCTGTGACTTCAATCTTATTTCCATTTGTCTTCAAAGTTGCAGTCGTAGAAAATCCATCTTCTGTGATGTTCAAAGCTGCCTGACAATCCTTGCCCTGCATCATCGTGCCATCTGTCACTCCAAACACCGCTGCCAGCTCCGGATTTCCCACAGAGATGCTGATTTTCTCACTGCTGCCATATCCCTTTGTGCGGAACACCACCGGTGCTCCACTGTCAAAGCTCTCCTCTGTCGTTCCGTCATTCGACGCAAAGACATCAATATTGATCTTGGCAAGGCTGGTCTGGATCTTTCCATATACATCCTCCATCGTCATGCCTTCCTCGATCTCGATTGCAAATCCATTTACCTTCAAAGTTCCTGCCTGCTCTTTTGTGATCACGGCTGTAGAATAGGTAAATCCTGTCGTCATAGATGCCTGCTCTGCATCGGCTGTGACATTGATCGAATAAACACCCGTGCTTACCTCTGATGAAATGTATGTTGCTTTCACACCATTGACGCTGGACAGAGAACGTCTCGTCAGATCCCCATTCAGCAGTGTCTGTCCGTTAAATGCGGTCGTATCGGAAATCTGTGTCAGCTCAGCCGCCAGGGAATCAATCTCCTCCTGAATCGCATCACGATCGACCTCATCATTGACATCGTTTGCCGCCTGCACAGCCAGTTCCCGCATACGTCCTAAAATGCTGTGCATCTCCTCCATGCCGCCCTCTGCGGACTGGATCACAGAGATACCATCGTTAGAATTCAAAGCCGCGCGGTCAAGTCCCCGGATCTGTGCACTCATCTTCTTTGAAATCGCAAGTCCTGCCGCATCATCTGCCGGGCTTGTAATCTTATAACCAGAAGAAAGTCTGGACATCGACTTTGCAACTTTATTATTTATTTTACCGAAATTCGTCGTGGCATTCATCGCCAGCGCATTATAATTAATTCTCATGGTCTGCCTCCTTAAACTCGTTCGTTATGCTTCAGCTATCCAAATGTCTGCTTCTTATCCGGCATCATGTCCGCGGCACATTATACGTCCGCATCCCGGTTTTACTATGTTATATATCGGTAAGTTTCGCCATAGCCTTAACGAAGAATATTGCCGCCCGACACAGTTTTTGTGTGTCCGCTCCCCCGTTCGTTCCACGCGCCGCTGTACGGCTTTCTCCAAGCGCAACTGCCGCATCCGCATATTCACTTCCGGCAAGCAGTTCCCGGAACGCATCCGTCTGTCCAGCAAGCCATGTATTCGCCTCCGAGGAACCGCCAAGAATCTCACCCGTGCATGTTCCCGCTTCGTCCATCCGGATCTGCGCCTGCAGCATACCATGCACCCCTGCCGCCATCCGGATCGTGATGCCGCGGGCTTCTACTCCGCCCGTCTGCATCGTCAGATTCACTACCTTCATACCTGACTCTGTCTCAACCGGGAGCTGATACTGCCTTCTGCCCGCCATGGCTCCCAATATTCGGAATCCTGCCTGCACGACCTTCATGCCCTGCAGCTGATCTGATGTTATATTTCCTTCTTCTGCCTGATCATACATCTGCTCTACCATCTGTTGCCGGATATCCGCATACATCTGCGCCAGATCTGCGTCTGCTTCGATCTGTTTCAGCAGCATCTCCGATTCAAACGGCAACGCAATCTCCTCTCCTGTGAGGGACTTCGCCATAGCATCCGTCTCTGCGTCAACTGCATCCTCCTTCGTATGGTCCTGCCATCCAATCTGCTTCCATACCTGTGATGCAAATGTATAGAAATTCATGGACGCCTGATGATTGACAGCTTCTGCTTCCGGTCCTACCGACATTCCCTGCAGTATATAATCCGCCGCTTCCAGATTCTGTGCGCTCTCTTCAATATCATTTGCCTGCAGAAGCTGTTCTGCCTGTGCAAGCATCGGAGAATCAGAGATTTTCTCCCATGGGTTTTTATATTCTTCCTGCGCAGCCATCGGTTCATTTCGGCTCATATATTCATCTTTCTCTCCCATGCGGAGCTGTCCGGTCCAGTTACCATCCGCACCAACCCGTCCCGCATATGCACGCGCGATCTGATCATCCATCTTCTCCCCACGTGTCTGCAGATCCGCAAGCATACCGAACGAATCATCGACCACAGCCTCCATCCCGGCGGCCTTCCGGCTTCGCATCGCAGTAATCAGATTACGCACGGTAAGCCGGCTGTTGTTCGCGAACAGATACCCGGCTTCCCGGTCGCCGGATTTCTCTAACTGCTTAAATACCCGGTACAACCCGATATATCCTGCGCGTTCCTCGCTGCTGATCTGTCCACGCTTCTCTACATCACGCAGATACGTTGCAAAATCGTCTGTCTCCTTCACACCTGCTTTGTAATTTTTGTCCCGCAGTGTCTGATTGAGTTCATCGACTGTCATATCAAGCGGGTTGATACCATCCCGGATCATAGACAGCACCGCATTCGGATGGCATGCGGCAAGCATATCATTGACCGCTCTGTCATACTCTATGATCTGTGCGATATTTTCCTCCGTGATTTCCATGCGGTTATACCCGAGAATCTGTACCGCTCGTGTATGTTCCTCATCCACCGGCAGCTCCATATCTGTCAGTATATCTTCGATATTTGAAAATGCTTTGCGGATACTATCTCCCATATCCGCACGCGGGGCTGTACCAAGTGCCTCATATCCGCGCTCCATCGCTGCGAAATCAACGGAACGCCGGATCGTCTGTGTCGATATATCTGCCACCCCATCCGGCACATTGTTATCGGACATCCGGCGTTGCATATCACCCGCCTGTCCACCGATCTGGTGTTCTTCCTGTACAAGCTTCGCAAATCCATGTACCGTCACCGACTGCAGCGCGTCCGTACCCGCCAACACGCCAAGCCTTGTTGCCGGTGCCGTGCCAATCGTCTGCAGATCTGCCTGCATCTGCTGATAGATTGCCTTGTTTTCTTCGGTTGGCGCAACACCCTGCTTCGCAAACATCTCCTGCGTAAGCTGTGCCTCTGCATTTCGCAGCTTCGCCACCACCTGCGCCAGTTCACGAGTATCAATATTGATATCCACGGAGAGCATCCGTACCGCAACACTCTGTGTCATGGAGAGCCGGATCTCCTCTAACTGCCGCAGTGCCGTTACCTCCCGCAGCGTCTGATTCTGTATGTCGGAACCTGCGCTCCGGCCATCCTGTAACTGTGTACCCTTATCCGCGGTTTCGTCGTATGCTCCCACCGGCTGTCCACCGGTCTGTCCATCCCGTACCCCATCATAATGCGCCGCCACCAGCGCAGCGATTGTAAGCGGCCGCTCTGTACGTACTGCCTGTGCCACATCCTCTGCTGTAATCGAAGCTGCATCCTGTCTGAGCTTTGCCGCTCTCGTCTCAAGCTCCTGTGTCTGCCGCTTCTCTGCCTGCTGTGCCGTCGGCAGTTCACCGATATCCTTCCCGATCTGCGCCTGCATCTGCATATAAGCCCGCACGGAATCCGTCGTGACCGGAATATCATTTGCCAGAAGCAGATTTGCCCCGGCCATACTTGTTTCATCCACGACAAATCCAGCCTGCATGATCACATGTGCGAGCTGCGCCTGCAAGCCGGAATCTGCATTTCCATCTTCACCCGAAGCATACACCGATTGTCCAGCGCTCTGCTGCGGCCTGGATATTGTCTGTTGTGCAGCCTGTTTCGCCGCATATGCGGTGTCTCCTCCCAATTCATCCACCGCGGCAATCTCTCTTTGTCCACTGTAATGCGCCTTGTAGAGTGTCTCCTGCGTGAGTGGCTGCCGATTCTTCAACAGGTACAGAATGTCCTTGTTCCCCACCTGCAGCTTCACATCTGTCCCGGCTATCTGCGCCCCGCTACTTGTAAAAACCAGATTCGAGGCGTCTCCCTCCTCGATCTGCGCCTGCGCGAGCACATTTACAAGCGCGTCCTTACGCGCATCTGCACGCATGGAAGTAACCAGCCCTTCTATGTCCGAAAGCGATGCCGAAGCGACATCCACGCCCATCATACGAAGCTTCTTTATCTCCTCGGAAGTAAGGGAACGCGCAATCTCCCGTGCATCTGCACGCGCCTGTTCTTCGTCGCTTGTCTCTTCCTGCTGTTCCTGCTTCGCCTTCTCCTGCATGTCCTTGCGGTACTCATTGAAATTATCCATGACCGTCTGCGCATTCGTGTCGACCGAAGAATTCCTGTCGTACTGCACCTGCCCGACCTTCTCGAAGGCATCGAGCTGATCGACCGAAGCAGTCTTCATCTTTGTTCCACTGTAAGCATTTGCACTGTCACTATACGCTTTGATGGCATCCTGTGAATTTTTGATATTGATATTCTGCATAAAATGCTCCTTGCATCATTAATTTGTATGATATTATTCCTATCTTGCATCGTTCCGATCCTGCGTTCCGGTTGCCCGAACTGGTTCTCTGTCTTTTATATCGGCACAGCCCGCCCAATCATTAAGAAGCTGCATGGTGTCTGAAGCACAATGTCCAAGACGCAATGCCTGAAGCACAATGTCTGAAACGCAATGTCCAAGACGCAATGCTTGGTGTTTGCATGAAGATTAAATGCAAAAAGCATGGACGGCTCATTATGAACCAACCATGCTTTTTCATTACTATCTCATGCGCATCTGTCACTGCTTACCGGTACAAGCACATGTATAATATTTCATCATTTAATTGAAAAATGGTGTCCCGGGTGCTACCGTCCCATCATAGATCAGACCGGTTTCCGGCAACTTCCCTGCGTTACTATCAACCCGCATATTTGCGACCTGTTCTTTGGATAGTTTCATGTCAGCCGGAAGCTTATCATATGAATCTGAATACCACCAGTTTCTTCCGTAATACGACTGCACTGCATACCAGCCACCTCGTTGCGCATCATATTCATACAGGACATCCTGTGTGACGGTTTTGCCGGATGCATTTGTAAATGTTTTATTCCGGACAAGAATATCCGAAGTCGGATGCTGTGCATAAGTTGCCTTCAGGTCAATACAGTTATTCTTATTGACATATCTTCCGTCCACCCATACATCCTCCATATGGTGGACGCCGTTTCCAACACCTGTATATGCACTCACATACGTATATTCCGTTCCATATCCCCAGCCCTCAGCAGCAACCTTCAGCCAATTGCCTGCGCCAATCTTTTTCTCAAATTCATCTCCGGACAACTGATTCCGATATGTCTGTAACTCATCGGTCGATTGTTTCTCATATTGATGAATTTTCCTTTCCAGTTTATCGAGGGACGAAGAAAATGCGTAATCATTCGCTCCACCGTCAAAGGTAAATAAACTTTCAATATATTTGGACATAACCGGATCCGTATTTCCGTTTCCGGCACCACCATATGATTTCGTTGTTCCGTTCCATGTTACATCGACCAGATAATGCGCCGAGCCTGACGAAACCGTACAATCCGGCTGCAACGCTTTCGCTACATTCGCCATAACGCCCGGAACTCCTACGGATGACAACACCATCGGATGAAGGTATTCCAGGAACATCATCTCATCCGCCGACTGCCACATCGAATAGTGTTCATTCAAAGACAATTCCGGGTATGGAGATGTTGCCAGCAGCGGATACGGGCGATTCGGATCCGGCTTCGATGTGTCAACGATGTTTTTCGGATAGACAGAAAGCCGCCCCAACGCTGAGTTCACACTTTGCAGATTGTCGAACAAGCCTTTTGATTTATCCGTGTAATTGTTAATCAGATAATCGGTCAGACTCTCCACCGATTTGCAGGAAACCTGAACCGGTGTATCCGTATAAACCGGCATTGTTGAATACGACACATTTCCCGAATAAGTGACTTTATAGGCACGATCAGCCTGCTGCAATGTATATGCTCCGCCATCGGAACCCGATTCAGACATCTCGAATATATATCCGCCCTTCACACGTCCGGTTTCTTTATTCTCGTATTTGACATCGAAAAATCTCCGGGTCGTCGGGATAAGATAAGCTCCTTTTCCGGCCTTATACTTACTGTTTTTATCCTCAAAACGAACATAGGAAACATCCGGATTATTCGTCTTCACATAGAAATACTCATTGAAAGGCTCCAGCAGAGGAACGATTTCATATGAATATCTGGTAACATCGTTCTTGTTTGCTCCGGTTGAACCCGTTGAACCCGATGTTCCGTTTGAACCGGTGCTTCCGTTTGATACCGGATTTTCCGGCAAAGCAATTTCAGGCCGGTTCACAAAACCCGTTCCAACTGTAGATACGATACCTGCAACATTTCCCGGAGCCGCCCCGTTCTTTTGAACAAGAACGATCTGGATTGCCTCTAACCTTTTTGCATATCCGGCCGTTCCAGCAGCTGCTCCATTTCTTGTCCATCCAAGCCAGCCATACGACTGTGCATGTACGCGGTAATAAACATCATAGTGATTGGCAAGTTCTCCAGTAAGGTAAATCTGGATTGCCTCCAGCCGTTTTGCCTGCCCGCTTGTTCCGGACATCTCGCCATTCATTCTCCAGCGGGACTCCCAGCCATAGCTTTGTACATGTGTGCGATACACAATATTTCCCGTATATTGTTGATTGGTAAGTTTTATCTCTATACCTTCCAGGCGTTTTGCACGTCCGCTTGTACCTGCCATCACTCCGTTGTTCTTCCATCCCTGCCAGCCATAGCTTTGTACATGCGTACGATATGTAATGTTGGTCGTCTCCCGACCTCCGACATTCACATCAGAGGCGCCATTGAGCGATACGTAGTTTCTCCCATACCTGCTTACGATACCATTGACATTATTCTGAACCGTTGTTCCCCTTGCGACAACAACAATCTGAATTGCCTCCAACCGCTTAGCAAGCCCTGCTGTTCCGGCTGCCTGTCCATTTTTTGCCCAGGCAAGCCAGCCATATGACTGTGCATGCACACGATAATAAATATCGTAATTCTGTGCATTTGCACCGGTTAACTCAATTTTAATCGCTTCCAGACGCTTTGCTTCGCCCTGTGTTCCGCTCATCTCACCATTCGAAACCCACGGGAGCCAGCCATATGTCTGGCAATGTGTTGTATAACGGACCCCCAGATTATCTCCGGAGACTGTGATCCGGATTCCTTCCAGCCGTTTTGCTTTTCCGCTTGTTCCGGAGGCTTCTCCATCACGCTTCCATGCAGATTCCCAACCAAATGTCTGAACGTGTGATTTGTATTGTACCGAAACCCCTGCGGCTTCCACATTTTGAACCGGGACATATGCAAATACAGACAGCACCATCACGATTGAAAGCACAAGTGCCCATACTCTTCTCTTATTCATAAATAACCCTCCCTTGTCACCACACGCTTACGCGGTATAGATCTTCTCCGTCACCGTATGAGATTCACCCGGTGCAAGCTCCTTGTAACCAGATTCCTCTGCTGGGATTGGCTGGTTTGGTGCATCGATGATCCATGTGCAAGGCTCTGGACAGAAGTATCCTTTGTCTCCATGATCGTTCCATACAACCCAGAATTTGAAGTCCTTACATACTTCATAGCAGATACGCTTGCCTGTTGCAGCATCCGTTGCCACTGCGCCATAGAATGGCTTGCCATCCAGACTTCCTTCCTCTGCAAAGAATACGTCATTGTCAATATCATGCAGCACTGGAACCTGTGAACCAGTCAGATACTGTCTGTCGTGATTTGTCTGTACGAGCATGTCACCTGTCGGAATGCAGGACTTTGAAAGCTCCCACTTCTCGCCAACCGGGATATACAGACGCATATCCAGACCATTTCCATCCTTTGTGAAAGGTCCGTTAATCGTTGTATGGTTGCACATACCATATGGCATCTGCTTGTCAGATGTATTTGTCATTGTAAATGCATACTCCAGACCGTCATCGGACAAAGTAAATGTGAACTCTGCCTTGAAGCTGACTGGGTATGTCTCGAAAAATTCATCGTTCTTGTCATATATGTACTCTGTCTTTGCGATTGCCTTCTTGCCGTCCACGGCTGCACTCACAAGTGTATGCTCACGCTTATGCAGGAAACCATGAATATGGTTGCCAAGCGGATCATTCAATGGAAAATGATAGGTTGCATCGCTTACCTTCAGCACGCCATTTGCAAGGCGGTTTGGAAGATACAGGGTCGGAAGTCCATACACCTCCGGGCTCTTCTTCAGATCCTCAACAGAAAGGGATTCGTCATAACGGAAAATCTCAATGTCATTTTCAACATCCTGCATACGGATGACATTACTGCCTAAAAAAGGTGCCACGATTGCTTTGTACTTTCCTGCTGTCAGTGCAACTGCCTCTTTCCCTTTATAATCAATAATCTCTGCGGAATAACTCATTGTTTTTTCCTCCTTTTCAAGACTGCACCTTTCGTGCAGTTTCACTCAAAAAATTTCATTTCAAATCACATAAAATAATAGCACATCGACCATACTATGTCTAGGAAAAAAGAACACAAGACATGCTTTTTGCGTATGATATGGATAGGCACGCATGCAACCGATTATTCACAAGTCTTTTCGAGTTTTACCATCCATTTCTCCCCCTTGCTAAGATACCACCCGTGCGGTTGCATTTTTATAAAAAGGGACCGATTTGTTTCGGTCCCTGTAATTTATTATCTGTACTTTTATAATTTGAATTTGATCTGCACTGGCTCCTTCAACGACTGTCCGCCTCTCGACTTCACATTTTTTGTGATCGTCAGGAAATAGTATTCGTTCGTCGAATACGGCTCCAGCGGTTCCACCTCGATAATCTCATTTTTCGTATCATAACGGATATAGGATCGCAGCTTCTGGTTCTGCGAATTCGTCACATACATCGTATCCTTGTTCACCGTATGCGGGTCCAGCGGAATATTGAACCGCACGCGCCACACAAAATTCCCGGTCTTAAAACGCAGATCCTGCTTGACCTTGTTCGCAAGCTGTGGTGGAATATCTTCTATATCAATCAAATTTTTTGCCATTTGCAACTCCCTCTGTCGTAATCCAATGCCGCATTTCCAGCATCCATCTTCTGTACTCACTCATGTTTTAGTTTATCACAAAGCGCATGCGCGAACAAGAATTTTGCCGCTGTCTGTCAGAATTTTGTACACGCATTTTCTTTACATCACAGATTTGTAACACTACAATAAAATTGTTACGAATTTGTTATCGTACATTTCAATATATCGTCACATTTTCCATATATTTGAATAGCGTATGCCATATATGGGAACACTGACTGCAAGTACATATTCCGTAGGAGAGCAAATCATGAAACATAAATTTCAGTTTTCCTACAAAAGACAAAAATTACTGACATTTACTTTGGTGGGAAGCAGTCTGCTCGTCTGTCTGATGAGTCAGGCACGCGAATTTCCATCGATCAAATTACCGCAAAAAGAATACAGACTAACCGGAACATCCCTGCAAAGTGTAAAGGAAATCGTTCCTTATTATGATTCCTGCAACACCGTCTACGATGATTCCCTCTATCAGGGCGAGATCGTCGTCACACAGGAAGGCACCGCTGGCAAGCAGGAAACAACTGCTTTGATCACCTATTTAAATGGACACGCTGTGTCCGAGGAGATCATCGATTCCCGCGTCATCACGCCCGCGATTGCCCGCGAGGTACATGTCGGAACAAAGAAGCGACCGGACTTTCTGATTCCGGTCGATGATTACGTCATCACTTCTTACGTCGGTCCGCGCTGGGGCAGAACGCACAACGGAATCGACCTCGCGGTCAATGTCGGCACGCCTGTCAAGAGCAGCACCGCCGGAACCGTCATACAATCCGGTTGGAAC